>Ga0126376_10002474_pt1 | contig 10463 bp, 10 predicted proteins | sample PanSoiMetPlot_15_FD_92760 | JGI IMG/M metagenome (GOLD analysis project Ga0126376, IMG submission 92760) | Tropical forest soil microbial communities from Panama - MetaG Plot_15 | ecosystem: Environmental > Terrestrial > Soil > Tropical forest > Bulk soil | place: Panama | collected 2016-02-17 | reverse complement strand
CGGAAGCGCGCGGAATCGAGCACGCCGGCCATGCCGATGACCCGCTCGGCCGGGAACCCCGACTTCTTCCACGCCAGCTGCACCATCGCGTCGAGCGGATTGGTGACCAGGACCAGGATCGCGTTGCGGGAGCGGCGCGCCACCTGCTCGACGACCGAGCCGACGATCTCGGCGTTCTTGAACAGGAGGTCGTCGCGCGTCATGCCCGGCTTGCGCGCCATGCCGGCAGTGATGACGACCACGTCGGAGTCGGCTGTCTCGTCGTAGCCGTTGGTGCCCACGAGCGACGAGTCGAACCCGTGCACCGGGCCGGCCTGAGCCAAGTCCAGCGACTTGCCCTGCGGGATGCCTTCGATGACGTCCACCAGGACGACGTCGCCGAGCTCTTTCTCGACCGCGTACTGGGCGACGGTGGCGCCGACGTTTCCGGCGCCGACGACAGTGATCTTCGGTCTCGCCATCACAGTCCCACCTCGTCAGCCATGAGTGCTGGTCTCCCCGCGCGCCGTTCCGAGGCGAGCCGTCGTGAGGCCGTAAGCGACCGGATTGCGGCACATCTCGTCGATTTCAATGACACATTACTCTAACGCGCCGCGCCGACAGGGTCAAGAACGCGGCGGTCGGCCGAGCGCCCTCGAGAGCTCGTGCGCGATGAGCCGACCGCGCAGCGCCATGACGGCGCGGCCAGTCTGCGCGCGCGCCGCCGCAGGCCAGCCGAAATAGCCGGCGCCGCCGGGCCCGAGGTCGCGAAAGTTGCGGGCGCCGCGGGCGAGCGCGCCGCGAAAGTCGAACCAGGCCGGCGCCAGCCGGCGCGCGACTCGGCGGCGAACGAGCTCTGGCTCGGCCGCGAGCATGAAGGCCGTCTCGAGCTCGCCGGAATGCCACTCGGCGCCGGGATTCGGGCTCCGCATGAGCGCCCGAACCTGTCGATTGTTCATGGCCGTCGGCGGCTTCGCGTTGGGCACGAAGCCCGCCACGAGTACGCGGACGCGGCGGCGCGCCAGCGTCCGTTGGGCCGCCGCGATCGCGGCGAGGTGATCCGGGTCGGCCTGATAGTTCGCAAGGACGAATCGGCCAAATCCGTGGCTCGCCAGCCCGCCGACGACCTCCACGACGAGCCGGCGCAGGGTCGGAACCGAGAGCGAGATCGTCCCGGCCCAGCCGACGGCCAGGGTGCTGACGCCGTACGGGATCGACGGAGCCAGGACCGGACGCCACCCGGCGCGGCGCAGGTGCGGCGCGACCCGGCGCGCCAGCTCCTCGGCGCCGCGCCAGTCGACCAGCAGCGGAAGATGCGGCCCGTGCTGCTCGACCGCGCCGAGCGGAACGAACACGACGGCGCGGGGATCGCGGGCGATCCTTGCGGCGCCGGGCGAGGTCAGCTCGGCGAGCCGGATCAATGCGAAAGACCGACCAGGCGAGAGACCGCGAGCCGGCGAAGCCGACGAATCGAATCGGCCGGCGAGAGGCCCATGGGGCACACCTCGGTACAGTTGCCCTGGCCGTGGCAGCGCGCGAGGGCGTCGTCGCCGAGAAGGACGCGCCAGCGCGCCTGGCGTCCGTCGTCACGGTGGTCGAGCTCGAGCGTGAGCGCCCGGTTGAGGGCAGCCGGCCCGGGGAAGCGGTCGTTGTGTCCGACCATCGTGCACGCCGAGACACACATGCCGCAGCCGATGCACTCGATGGCCAGATCGATCTGGTACCGCTCCGCGGAGAGCCCCGACACCAGGGCGTAGGACTCGGCCCCGTCGCGCGGCGTGAGCGCCGCCCCGACGTCGCGCAGCTTGGCCGCGAACGGCGTCATGTCCACGACGAGATCGCGCAGCAGCGAGAAGTGATAGAGAGGACGCACGGTCACCTGCCCCGGGCCCAGCGACTGAAGGCGCGTGCGGCAGGCCCAGCGCTCGCGGCCGTTCACCACCATCGCGCACGAGCCGCACATCCCGACGCGGCACGCGTAGCGGAAGGCGAGCGTGGGATCCTGCGCGCGCTGGATCTCGACCAGCGCGTCGAGCACGGTCGTGTCGGCCGCGGCGGCCACCCGATACTCGGCGAAACGCTCGGCCTCGTCGGAACTCCAGCGGAAGACTCGGAGCGTGACGGACGATGCCATCGCCGGCGTTATACTACCGCCACTTCCATGTCGTCGCGTCACGACCGGCTCGAGCTTCTCGATCGCTATCTTCGGATCCCGACGATCAGCCGCCAGATCACCTCCGAGATGATCGAGGCCGTGCGCGGCCTCTGGCGCGGGCTCGGCCTCGAGCTCACGCCGCTGGCGCCCGAGGACGGCCGAGGCACGCCCGCGCTCTACGGGGAACTGCCGGGGCCCGCGGGCGCGCCCACGCTTTTGCTCTACGGCCACTACGACGTCCAGCCCACCGGCGACGTCGCGCGCTGGAAATGGCAGGGCGTGCCGTGCGAGCCGTTCGTGCCGGCCTATTTCCTCGACGGGCGCGCGGTCGAGCCCCGCCTGGTCGGCGACGCGGCGCTGGACGAGCTGGTGCTGGTGGCGCGCGGCGGAGCCGACAACAAGGGCCAGCACCTGTCGAACATCCTGGGCGCCATGGATGCCGTGAGCGCTGGCACCGCCTGCTGGAAGGTCAAGGTCATCCTCGACGGCGAGGAGGAGCACGGCAGCCCGAACCTCGACGCGATCGCGCGCGCCCATCGCGACAGGCTCGCCGCCGACGTCCTGATCGGTTCGGACGGCCCCAAGCAGAAGAACGCGCCGACGCTCGTGATGGGGGTACGCGGTCTCCTCACCGTCAACCTCGTGGCCGACAACGGCCAGCAGGCCTCGGTGCACTCTGGCAACTACGGCAACATCGTGCCGAACCCGGTCCTGCCCCTGGCCCGGCTCATCGCCGACATCGAGGAGCGCGTGCGGGCCTGGTCGGCCGAGCACGAGGCGTTCCAGCGCGAGGCGAAAGAGGTCTTCGCGAAGTGGGAGGACAAGGCCGTCTGGACGCCGTTCCTCACGCCCACCGTGAACATCAACAGCTTCATGTCCGACGGCGCCTCGCTGACCCTGAGGCGCACGATCATCCCGCGCACGGCCCACGCGAGGCTCGACATCCGGCTCACCCCCGATACGCCGGTCGCGGCGATGCGCGAGATCGTGGAGCGCGCGGTCGCCGATCACCAGCGCCGCACGCCGGGGGTCGCGTTCACGGTGGAGATGGATGGCCAGCCGGCGAGCTTCACCTCGCCCGCGCGGCCGGAGTTCGGCTGGCTGCTGCGCTTGCTGGAAGAGCACGGGGGCGAGGAGCCGGTCGCGCTGCCGATCCTCGGCGGCACCCTACCCCTGCACGTCTTCACCGACGTCCTCGGGATCCCGTGTCTCTGGATCCCTGCGGCGAACAGCAATAACCAGCAGCACGACGTCAACGAGCACTATGTGCTGCGGCACTTCTATCGCCAGAGCGCGCTCTACGCCGCGATCGTGTCGTCGCGGCCGATGTAGCTCAGTACCACCTCCACGCCCAGACGGAGACGAAGACCACCGCCGCGAGCACCAGGGCGAGCGCGAAGAGCGCGCGGTGCCAGCGGTACGCGAGGCCGAAGTCGAGCAGGATCGCGCGCACGCCGAGCAGCGCATGGACGAGGGGCAGGGCCAGTAGGGCGGCCTGCACGCCGCGTCGGAACGGGTTCACCAGATGCAGCGCGATCACGAGCAAAAGCGCTACCGCGGCGGCGCGCTGGATGAGCCACGCCCACATGCCGGCCTTCGTGTCGCGCCAGCCCTCGGCGGTGCTCCACTCGCGCTTGAGAACGCGGCTCACGGGCCGGCGAGGCTAGAGCTGGCCCTTTCGGTAGGAGCGCTTCGCCGCGATCTTGCCGCCGCGCAGGGTGAGGAGGTCGCAGCCCTGCACCTCGAAGCGCGTCCCACCGCGCGGTGTGCCGGTGGTCAGCCACTCGACCACCGCCAGCTCGGGGTGGGCGGCGTGGCGGATTTCATCCCAGCGGATGTCGGGCACGCGCTGGAACATCTCCTCGAGGAACTCGCGCACGGCCGGTTTGCCGACGACGCGCGATCCCCAGGGATCCTTGCCGAACGAGGCCTCGAAGATGACGTCGTCGGTCATCATCGAGAGAATCCCGTCCACGTCGTGTCCATTCCACACGGTGTTGAATCGATCCACGAACGCCTCACCGTCGAACGCCATGGTCCTCTCCTCCCGGCCGGCGGGGGCCCAGCCCCGCGACGGCCTGCAACGGGCAAAGCCTAATCGCCGACTTCGACCATCGACGAGACACGTCCCGCCCCGGTCGGGGTCGCGCGCGTGAGCGCGACCGGCTCGGTCCACACCGCAGTCTCGCCGCCGCGCGACTGCACGCGCACGGTGTAGAGCGGCACCGCGGACGGCACGGGGAAATCGCTCCGGTAGTGCGCACCGCGGCTCTCCGTGCGGGCCAAGGCACTGGTCGTGATCAAGCGCGCGACGGCGGCCTGGTTGGTCAGATTGATCCAGTCCTGCCACGCCAGGTTGAACGCCCTGCCGCCCGCAACGCCGACCCGCGCGAGCTCATCGGCGATCCGCTCCGCCGTCGCGACGGCAGCCTTCAGGCCGGCTCCGTCGCGCACGAGGCCCGCGCGCTCCCACATCACCGCGCGCAGCTCGCGCTGCAGCCCGTAGACATCGCCGGTGGGACGGTCAAGCGGCGCCGTGAGCCGCGCTACGGTGTCACGCACGCGGGCTCGCCCGTCGCGTGCCGGTGTGGGCCCCGCGACGGAATCGGCCATCACGTCGCCGGCGATACCGCCGAACACGGTCGACTCGGCGACGCCGTTGCCGCCGAGTCGATTCGCGCCGTGGACGCCGCCCGTGTCCTCGCCCGCCGCGAAGAGGCCCTCGATCGCCGTGCGGCACGCCGTATCCACCACGACGCCGCCCATCATGAAGTGGGTGGTCGGCCCCACCTCGACCGGCCCGCGCGCCAGATCGCGCCCGAAGTCGCGGCAGCGCCGCACCATGCCGCGGAAGTTCTTCTCGACGACGTCGGCGCCGAGGTGGGAGACGTCGATCCACACGCCGCCGTTCGGCGTGCCGCGGCCCTCGGCCACCTCCAGGAACGAGGCGCGCGCGACCAGATCGCGAGTCGAGCGCTCCATCCGCGTCGGATCGTAACGCTCCATGTAGCGCTCGCCGCGCCCGTTGCGCAGATGGCCGCCGGCGCCGCGCAGCCCTTCCTCGAGCAGCGCCCCCGTCATCAGAGAGTCCGGGATGACCAGGCCGGTCGGATGGAACTGGATCATCTCCATGTCGCGCAGCGGGAGCCCCGCGCGATAGCCGAGCGCGATGCCGTCGGCCGCTTTGTCGGCCGAACACGCCACCACCTTGTACATGGTCGGCCCGCCACCCATCGCCAGGAGGGTCGCGCGCGCGGTCACGACGACGAAGCGGCCGGTGCGCACGTCAAGAACGAGCGCGCCCGCGCAGCGCCCCGCGCCGTCCAGCAGGAGCTCGACCGCCCGGCACTCCTCGAGTGCCTGGATGTTTGGCCGCCGGAGCACCTGCTCGGAGAGCCGATTCATGATCTCGATGCCGGTGAGGTCGCCCTTGTGGATCGTGCGATCGTGGGTCTGGCCGGCGAACGGCTTCTGGTGGATCCGCCCCTCGGGCGTGCGGTCGAAGAGGCAGCCGTAGCGCGATTCGAGCTCGAGCACGCGCCCGGGCGCCTGCACGACCAGGGTCCACACGAGCTCCTGATCGTTGATCCAGCCGCCGCCGGCGAGCGTGTCGAGCAAGTGCGCGTCGAGCGAGTCGGGCTCGGTCAGCACGGCGTTGTAGCCGCCCTGCACCATGCGCGTACAGCCCGCGCGTCCGAGCAGGCCCTTCACGACGACGGCGACGGACAGGCTCGGCGAGCGATCGGCCGCGTGGAGCGCGGCGCAGAGCCCGGCGCCCCCGGCGCCGAGGATCAAGATATCCGTTTCGATCGCGTCGACTACCGGACGCAAGGGCGTGTCACGACACGCATCATACTAGACAGCCTCCCCTGGTGACCGCGCTTCCCGGCTCTCCCTTCGGGACGAATCCGCCAGGGGACTCTTGCCGTCGCTCACAGCGTTTCCCGGCAAGAAACTTCCAGATGCAACGCTCGATCCCCTGACCGTGCGCGCGGACCTGGCGGCGCCGGCGACTGCCGCGTCTACACGATCCAGTTCACCGCGTCGGACGGACGCGGCGGAGGCTGCGCCGGCACGGTGACGGTGTGGGGGCCGCACGATCAAGGAACCGGCGTCTTGTGCGCCGGCACAGGACCGCTATTCGATTCGGTGCAATAGCGGGCTCTAGTTACGTCGGGCGACCTCGCCCTTGGTGAGGCGCTCGAGGAACAGAACCAGGTCGCGCGCCATCGCCTGGAACGACTCCTCGACGTACGACTCGGCCGTCTGGAACCCCGAGTTCGGCGCCTCGCGGCGGTCGGCGGTGACGGCCACGACCTGGCCCGTCCGCGCGTCCACCAGGCTCGTCTCGATCTGCGCCTTCATCCGGTCCCCGAGGCGGCTGTAGCCGGAGAACGGTACCCACGCGGAGGTGTCGTCGCCGGCGGCGAGACGCGTGATACGCCCTTCGAGTCGCAGCAGCCCCTGATCGGTCGGCGGTGGCGTTCCTTCCTTCACGAGGTCGACGCGGGTGAACGCGTTAGTCGCCCGGAGCCGCTGGGCGATCTGCAGCTGGAAATACGGGGGGATCGACACCGTCAGCTTGGCTTCTTCCTTGTTCATCACGCCGGAGTCCGTCACGGGGAACGCGAGGATCGCGATCGCCGGATACTTCTTCGCGTCGAATCCGGGACGGACGGTGATCAGCCCGGCGCTGGGGTCGGGCTGAGTCGGCTTGAGATCGGCGGTGCCCAGCGGGGTCACGGGCACTTGCTGGGCGGCGCCGAGGTGGCTGCAGCCGGACGACACCAGTGACAGCGCGGCCACGACGAGAGCCCCGCGCCAGATCGTGTGCTTGGCCATGCGATCCTCCCGGGAATACCCTTTAGGTATACGTTCCGCGCTTGTCCTGCCTTATCTATCGGTATCACAATGGGCGTCAAATCCCGCAAAAGACCCTCGCTGGAGGCGCTCATGGGCTCGGCTCGAATCGTCGGCATCGCGCTGAGCGCGGTCTTCGTGGTGGTCCTCCTCACCGGCTGCGGAAAATTCTACTGGGGCCAGCCCGGCGCGACCCAGGAGCAGTGGGACCGCGACAACCGGGAGTGCATGAAAGAAGGGGCGCCCAGTCCGACCGCCGCGCAATACGGCATCGTCTATGAGGGATTCTATCGCGCGTGCCTGTCCGGGCGCGGCTGGAAGCGCGAGCAATACGTTAATCCCCCGCCCGGATGGTTTCGAGGAATCGAATGACCCGAGATCGGGGTACAGTGTAAATATTCGAGCCGATCGGTGAGTCTCATCATGAAGCCAATGCTCGATCGACGGGTCATCGTCGCGTTTCTCATTCTCGCGATCGCGGTCAGCGGTCCCGGAGCGATCCCCGCTGCCGATCCGCCGTCCCCGGAGCAATCCGGCGAGATCACGCCGACGCGCGTGAGCTACCTCTACGGCGAGGTATCCTTCTGGCGTCCCGGCGCCCAGGAGTGGGCCGAGGCCAAAGCCAACACGCCGCTGGCACCCGGCGACGTCCTGTACACGGGCGCCGACGGCAACGCCGAGCTTCAGATCGGGCCGCGCGCCTTCGTTCGAGCGGGCAACGGCACCCAGATCGGCCTGGACAACGACGACGCCGACTTCGTGCAGTTCCGCGTGACGGCGGGCCAGGCCGCGATCGACGTGCGCGAGATCTCAGCCGGCCACACGGTCGAGATCGATACGCCCAACGCGGTGTTCACGATCGATCGCAAAGGCTACTATCACGTCGATCTCTCCGAGGGCACCACGTCGTTCAGGGCGCATCGCGGCGGCAGCGCCACGGCGACCCCGGCGGCGGGAGCGGCCGCGACCGTGGGGCCCAACCAGCAAATCGTGATCGCCGGCGCCGAGACGCCGAATGTGGAGACGAGCACGGCGCCGCCTCTCTCCGCGTGGGACCGCTGGAACAACCAGCGCACGAATTATCTGATCCAGCCCACGAACGCACTGAACGTCTCGCCCGCGATGTACGGCACCGAGGAGCTCGCTCAGCACGGCACGTGGCGCACGGAAGACAACTACGGCCCCGTGTGGCAGCCGGCGAGCGTCCCGCCGGGTTGGGTTCCCTACAGCACGGGGCGATGGATCTGGGATCCGCGCTTCGGCTGGACCTGGCTGGACGCGGCGCCGTGGGGATGGGCGCCGTACCACTACGGCCGCTGGGTCTTCGTCCGAGGCTACTGGGGATGGGCGCCCGGTCCGGTCGTCGTTCGGCCCGTCTATGCGCCGGCGCTCGTCGTGTTCCTCGGCGGTCCCGTGGCCGTCGCCGTCCGTCCGGTGCACTGGGCGCCGCTCGGCTGGGGCGAGCCCGTCATTCCCTGGTGGGGCCGTCCGGGATTCGTCGGCGTCGCCTGGTGGGGTGGCTGGGGCGGCCCACACGTCGTGAACAACGTCGTCGTCAATCGCACGACGACCGTCAACGTGACCAACATCAACGTGTACAACAACGTCCACGTCCACAACGCGGTCGTGGGCGTGTCGGAGGATCGCTTTGGACGCGGCACGATGCAGACCACGCGCGTCGACGACGCGCGCGTGCGGGAACTGACGCCGGTGCGCGGCGCGCTTGCCGTCAAGCCGGTCGCAGCCAGCGCGATGAGCGCCGAGCGCGCGACCCTGACGCCGCCCGCGGCGGTGCGAGACCGCGCCGTGGTAGCCACCCGCACGCCGCGCGATTTTTCACCGGCGCTGCGTGCTCAGGGGCTCGGCGCTGAGCGCGAGGCACCGCAGGCGGTGTCGCCGCGAATCGTCCCGGCGCCGAAGCGCACCGTTACCGCGACACCGTCGGAGAGTCAGGGACCGGCGCAGCGGCCGCGCGCAGGCGATGCACCAAAGCCAGGCTCCGCGCCGAATGCCCCGAATGCCGCGCCGCCCGCGCCGCGGTCCGGCCAGCGCGGTGCGCCCGCGCAGCCCGAGACCGGCCAGACCCGGCGACCACCCGCGGATGACACGGAGGGCGCGCATCGCAAGGCGGGTCCGCCACCGCCGCCGCCCCGCAGCTCCGCCGAAGCCCACAACCAGCGTCCTCACGGCGGGCCGCCGCCGCAGCCGCAACAGCAGCGCCGGCCTGAAGCCAAGCCGGGCCAGCCGCCCCAGCAACGCTCCGGCGAACGGCCGTCGGAAGCCAAGGAAAAGCAGCCCGAAAAGTAGCAGCCACTCGTCACCTCGCGCCGCGCACCTGGTCGGTTCCTCCATCGTGGCCCTTCCGTTCGGTCCGACAGCGGTCGCGATCTACAAACGGCGCAGAGTTGGACGAAGGTCTCATTGCGAAGCGTAGAGGTGGCGCTACCGTTGCGAACCACGTGCGCAGTCTGCACCATCCTCGACGGAGGCCACCATGACAGCTGACAAGACCGCGATCCGTCCGTTTCAGGTGAATGTTCCGGAAGCGGAGCTGATCGAATTGCGCAGGCGCATCAACGCGACCGGACACTTCGCTGCGTGGGAACAGCCACAGCTCTTCTCGGAGGAGGTCCGCGCGGGCCTCAGATCACTGCGGAAATAACGACTGGCCTCGGCGGACTGGCGCCGGCGGCACACCGCCAACACGAGAGCGGCCGAGTTCGAGCGCCGGCTTTGCCGGCGCCACGATCGAGCACGAAACCAGCCCGGGTGACCGGTGGGGTATCGGGGGGAGCGCGATCGCTCCCCCCGATGTGAATCAGTGCATCCGGTTGTCGTCAAAACCGGCCGAGGACTTGATGCGGTCCTCGGTGCCCGGGATGTACTTCTTCTCGAGCTCCTGGAAGTGCGCCACGCGCGCCATCACGTGGTGGCTCTCGGTCGGATGCCCCACCTTCATCTTCTCGAGCATCCACTGCGCTTGCTCCTCGTCGCGCACCAGCTCCTCCATCGCGTTCCAGGTGGCGTACGTCGCCGCGTGGGAGGCGAAGAGCGTGATGAAGATGAACTTGTAGCCGAGCTCGCCCAGCTCCTTGAACGTGAACGGGTTCGGGTCCTGGTGCCAGCGGAACGAGGACGAGTAGTTGAACGACAGCGGCAAATCCGGATGCGATTCGCGCATGGCTTTGGCGAAGGCCGCCGCAGGCTCGCGCGAGGCGTTTGAGAGCTCGCACCACACGGAGTCGACGCCCGCGTCCGCGTAGGCGCGGCCGCGGCGGATCGCCTCCTCGAGGCTCCCCCCGACGGCGCCGTAGGCATCGGTCCGGGCGATGATCACGAAGTCGGGATCGATCCGGTCGCGCGTGTCGAGCGCGGCGCGGTACTTGCTCAGCGCTTCCTCGAGGCTCACGACGGTCTTGCCCGCGATGTGGCCGCAGCGCTTCGGGAACCGCTGGTCCTCCAGATGGAT
>Ga0126376_10002472_pt1 | contig 10464 bp, 6 predicted proteins | sample PanSoiMetPlot_15_FD_92760 | JGI IMG/M metagenome (GOLD analysis project Ga0126376, IMG submission 92760) | Tropical forest soil microbial communities from Panama - MetaG Plot_15 | ecosystem: Environmental > Terrestrial > Soil > Tropical forest > Bulk soil | place: Panama | collected 2016-02-17 | reverse complement strand
GATTCGTTGTTCAAGCATCATGTAGAAGCCGCGCGCGTTTGGCAACTCCGTTAATGGGTCGATCAGGGCACTCTCGCGGGTCTTCTCATACGTCAAAGCGTTGTTTAGCGCGCTCGACGCATGTTGGCAAACTGATTCGAGCAGGCGCACATGCTCTGTGGTGTAAGAGGTGCGGCTTTGCGAGTACAACGCAATCGCTCCGAACGCGCCGTCCTCGCGCAGCAACGGCGACACGAGCACACCCCGAAAGCGTTTCACGACTTCTTCGGGAATACCAATCAGGTCCAAATCAGGCGACGCATTACACATCGAACGTGCGTTGGCGATAACCCAGCCCGTAATTCCGTCGCCAATGTTGATTCGCCTGCGTTTGAACAGCTCTATTTCTTCACCGACAACATGCGCCGCGATTGCTTTACCCGACGGATCGTCAACCAGATAAATGACGCAGGTATCGAACGGCACGATCGCGCGTAACTTGTTTGCCACGAGCGCCACTGTGTCGCTGAGATTGAGTGACGAACCAATCGTCTGCGCAATCTCATGGAGTGCAAACACCTCTCTTTGCGCCTCACTGATGGATCGGAACGGCGAGCTTTCTTCGACCACGCCGAGAATGTCAGGCGCCAGACCCGCATCGGGCTTCGTCGCGGTTTGATTGTCGGCCTCGGGCGTGGAAGCAACCTGCTCCTGAATATCGTGCGAGTCGATCAACCGGTCAAACTCTTCCACATGTTCGATGAACCTATCGACCACCTTCGGATCGAACGCCGTCCCCACCATGCTGCGCAGCAGTGCCAGCGACTCTTCACGCTTCATACCTTTACGATAAGGACGATCGCAGCGTGTCGCGTCGTAGAAATCAACCACTGAGATAATGCGGGCGACGAGTGGAATCGCTTCACCTTTGAGACCTTTGGGATAGCCACTGCCGTCCCACTTTTCGTGGTGATAGCGCACGATGTCTTCGACCGGGTAAGGGAAGTCGACGCGCTTGAGAATGTCGCCGCCGACTGTCGGGTGGATCTTCATCTTCGCGAACTCTGCTTCGGTGAGTTTGCCTGGTTTGTTGAGAATGTATTCAGGCACAGCGAGCTTGCCGATGTCGTGAAGCAAAGCGCCTGCGTGAAGTGCTTGTAAGTCTTTTTCCGAGACGTTGAAGAGCCGTCCCATCTGCGTGGCGTAGATTTGCGTGCGCCGCACGTGACCGTGAGTCGTCTGATCCTTTGCGTCGATAGCGATGGCCAGCGACTCGATGGTGTTCATGTGGATGTTCGCCATCTCTTCGACGTGCCGGCGGCGCTCAGCTTCTGCGTGACGAATCTCCTCGAGACGTCCTTCATTGAAGCGATAAAGGAGGTAAACCATTCCCGAGATGAGCAGGCCGAGGACTGCATACGCGATGCTCTTGTTCGTCACTGCTGCATAAAACAATACCGCGGAAGCGGCGCCGGCGAGTTTTGTGGTGAGTGTCCAGACGATTGTTTCCGGAGTCGGAATGAGGGTGAACTTGCCTGCTTCAAAACTAATGGCCCAGGCGGTGGTAATCGTGCTTAGAGCGTATTGCAATGCTGCGAGGACGAGTAGCGGAATCAAAAAGACGTTCAACGGGAGAGCGCCTTGAGAAGGAAGATCGGCTGGGTCGGCGAGCAGTTCGATAAGTGCACCGTAGAACGAGGCGGCAATAAAGGTTGAAACTACCGCCATACCGGTTTTGAGGACGACTTCACGATTGGTGGCGATGCGATAGGTAGATACGAATGCGACCAACGCCGCCAGGAGAACTGCCGGTCCCGCGGCGTTCGAGGGAGGAACGGCGTAAAGCATGACGGCGAGGAGCACAAATGAGTCGGCGACTGATTCTCTACTTCTAAGAATACCGTCGTCACTGGTTACGCGGACGGTTAGAGGGCTCGTAGCTACGGTGATGAGGAGCAGCAGAAGCCAGGAGCCAATACCGACGTTAGTGAACAGCGCCAAATCAACGGTGGTGATGACCGCTGACAAAAGCAGAATACCGCTCACGGCAGAGATACCAGCCATGAGAGCGGTGCTCCTCCAGTTGGTTTTCAGCATTGCTGGGGCTCAATCCTTATTGTGGATGGTTTACGTGTGCGTTGGTAAGGTGACCAACATTGTTGGGCACGGGATAAGTTTAACCGGGAGAGTACGTTGAGTCAAGCACAGTCTGCATGACAGGATTTCAGGATTTGCAGGATTCACAAGATAAATCCTGTTCATCCTGAAAATCTTGTTAATCCTGTAAACCGTCTGCCAATGCGGAGAGGTCGCTTACCGGTTGTTGACACATGAAATTCTCACAAACGTAGGCCGTAGCGAGGCCGTTCGCCATCGGGCGACCAGCCAACAAAGGCGTGATCTCAGCCGCCTCTGAATAATCCCCAAAGGCTGGGGCGACGACTTTGTTCGGGATGTATCGCCGCCACGTTTCCGCCAGGAGAGGCGCGATATCGGCCTGATCTTTCCCGACAATCGCTACCTCCTTTGGCGTCGAAAGCAGAAAGTCGGCGGCTGACAACGCATAGCCAAAGCCCGACGGGTAACGCCGCACCTGATCTCCAATCTCCCTGAGCACCGCGGTAGCCAGGTTTCGGTAGTTTTCCTCCCCGGTAAGTGCCGCCAGCCGTAACAGAACGATAGCGGCCACGGAATTTCCCGATGGAGTCGCGTTATCAAAGTAGTCTTTCGACCGCACGATCAGGCTCTCATGACTCTTCCCGGTAAAGAAGAACCCGCCACCATCGTCATCCCAGAACTCTTTAATCATACGGTCCGCCAACACCCGCGCTTCTCTATACCACCGAAGCTCGCCCGTAGTCTCAAACAACGTCAGCAAACCCTCTGCGAGAAAAGCATAGTCTTCGAGATAAGCATTGAACTTAGCCCTACCATCTTTCCACGTGCGCAGCAGAGTCCCGTCATGTCGTAAATCCGAAAGCACAAACTCTGCATTGCGTCGCGCAGCCGTCGTGTAATCAGGACGGTCAAGCACCACGCCCGCCTCCGCAAAGCCGGCCATCATCAGGCCATTCCACGCCGTGAGTATTTTTTCATCTCGATCCGGTTTCACTCGCTTCTCGCGCAACTCGAACAAAATGCGCTTGCTCTCGTTCAGAGAGTTTTGCAACTCACCAGATGAAACGTTGTGCGCCACAGCGACATCTTCAAGTAAGCGCGTGACATTCGGAATGTTCTTGCCTTCGAAGTTGCCTGACTCAGTAATGTTGTAGTAATCACAGAAATAGGAAGCGGCCGTCTCGCCAAGTGCGTTGCGGATCTCCTTGATATCCCAAACGAAAAACTTTCCTTCGTGACCTTCCGAATCAGCGTCCTGAGTCGAATAGAAGCCGCCTTGTGGATGAGTCATCTCGCGCAGCACGTAATCGAGAATGCCTTCGACCGTCACACGCACCGGCTGCTCACCGCTCACCTGGAAGTAATGAAGATAAAGACGCGACAGCAGTGCATTGTCGTAGAGCATTTTTTCGAAGTGAGGCACGAGCCAGCGAGCGTCTGTTGAGTAACGATGGAAACCGCCGCCGAGCTGATCGTACATGCCGCCATTGGCCATCTTCCTGCACGTGTAGCTCACCATTTCGAGCGCATCACGATTGCCTGTGCGGTTGTACGTGCGCAGTAAAAACTCCAGCGTCATCGCCGGCGGAAACTTCGGTGCACCACCGAAGCCTCCGTTTATCGAGTCGTAATTCCTGACCATGCCAACATAAGCTGCATCCAGCAGCTCCTTTTCGATCGGAAGGTCCGAGCCGCCCGTTTCGCTCAGACGCCGGAGCTCGTTGATGAGCGAGGCGCCTGTGTCGCGAATGTCATCCTGTCGCTCGCGATAAGCTTCTGCGACACCGAGCAAAACTCGCGGAAAACCGGGGATGTTGTAGCGATCTTGTGGTGGGAAATACGTGCCGCCGTAGAAGGGAACTGCGTCGGGCGTCAGGAAGACTGTCATCGGCCAGCCGCCGTGGTGAGTCATCATCTGCACCGCGTTCATGTAGATCTGATCGAGATCCGGCCGCTCCTCGCGATCTACCTTGATGTTCACGAAATTCTCGTTCATCAGCTTCGCGATCTCTTCGTCTTCGAAAGACTCATGAGCCATTACGTGACACCAGTGACAGGCCGAATAGCCGATACTGAGCAGGACAGGCTTGTTCTCGCGCCGTGCTTTCTCAAATGCTTCTTCGCCCCATGGGTGCCAGTCAACCGGATTATCCGCGTGCTGCAGGAGATAAGGACTGGTTTCGTTAACAAGATGATTTGGCATAGCCACAGATTACACAGATTTCACTGATTGAACCAATCGGCAAAATCTGTGTAATCTGTGGTCATGGAACGAGAAACGTTAGAGTTTGACGTCGTGTTTGTAGGTGCTGGCCCGGCCAATCTGAGCGGTGCACTGCATCTCGCGCGGCTTGTCAAAGCAGATGGATCGTTTGGCGACATCGAGATCGCCGTTATCGAGAAGGGCGCAACTGTCGGCGCGCATATTCTTTCCGGCGCGGTAATGGATCCAAAAGCACTGCGCGAGCTGATTCCTGACTTCGAAGAACAGGGCGCGCCGCTCGAGTCTCCAGTGAAAGAGGATCACTTTCTTTATCTCACACCGAAACTCGCCCTTCGTTCGCCGATTACGCCGCCACCTCTGAAGAATCACGGTTACTACATCGTCTCACTCAATCGCCTGACTGCCTGGCTCGGCGAAAAATGTGAAGAAGCGGGTGTAAACATATTTCCGGAGTTTCCCGGCGCTGATTTGCTCTACGACGAGAACGATCACGTGCTCGGCGTCCGCACGGGCGATAAAGGCATCGATAAGGAAGGCAAGCCAAAAGCTAACTACGAACCCGGGGTTGATCTACGCGCGAAAGTTACTGTACTCGGCGAAGGACCGCGTGGCTCACTCACCAAGCAGCTCGTCGAACGCCTTGGACTTGACGAAGGATGCGAGCCACAGGTCTACAGCCTGGGCGTGAAGGAACTCTGGGAACTGCCGGACGATCGTTATCCGACCGGCCGCGTCACGCACACGCTCGGTTTTCCCTCCGACTCCGCCACGTACGGAGGCGGTTGGATCTACGGTATGCAGAATCGCGTCTTGAACATCGGTTACGTAACCGGACTCGATTACAAAGATCCCTTGATCGATCCACACGCCGAGTTTCAGCGCTTCAAAACTCATCCATACGTCGCGCGCCTGCTCGAAGGCGGCAAGATGATTCGCTACGGGGCGAAGACGGTTACAGCGGGCGGTTACTTTGCCGTACCGCGCATGTACGCGGACGGCGTGCTTTTGGCAGGTGATTGTGCAGGTCTTCTCAACCCACAACGATTAAAGGGAATTCATTCCGCGATCAAGAGTGGAATGCTTGCAGCGGAAGTGATCTTCGAAGCTCTAAAGGCACAAGACTTCTCAGCGAAACAGTTGCAGCGCTACGAAGAAGTAGTGCAGGAGAGCTGGATCATTCCCGAGCTGCGCAAGGTGAGAAACTTTCACGCGGCTTTCAAGAACGGCCGTTGGCTTGGCCTGATCAATAGCGGCTTGCAGTTCATCACCAGCGGGCGGGCGTGGGGGCTCTTCGATCGAGACCGTGCTGTTGCCGGTCACGAAGAGATGAAGAAGTTGTCTGCTTACGGCTATCGCGGCGACAGGCCTGAGCAGCGCTACAAGGATTTGCGTTTTGATGGGAAATTAACGTTCAACAAGGTAACTGACGTCTATCACGCTGCGGTGGGCCACGACGAGGACCAGCCGGTCCACTTGCACGTGCTCGACACGAACATCTGTGCGACGCGTTGCGCTGAAGAGTATGGCAATCCCTGCCAGCGATTCTGTCCTGCGGCTGTTTATGAAATGGTTGAGGATGGCGGCAATGGCAACCGGCGTTTGCAGATAAACTTCTCAAACTGCGTGCACTGCAAGACGTGCGACATCATGGATCCCTACCAGATCATCAACTGGGTCACACCCGAGGGGGGTGGCGGACCAGACTACAAAGGTATGTAGCCACAAAAAGCACAAAATAAATCAGGAATAGTCGCCCGCCGAATTCACGCGAGCGAAATTCAAGAAAGTTTTTGTGCTTTGTGCTAATCTTTCGTACTTCTTCGCGGCTTATTCCGGGTTGCCGTCCTCTTGCTTGATGTCAAAGTGTACGCGGCCGCGCATCACCTCTTCCAGCGCGATGCGTGTTGGCTTGTGTTTCTGCGGATCGATCTCGATACGAGGCTGCGCGCCACGCTGCAACTGCTTGCTGCGTTTCGCGGCGAGAATTATCAGACGGTACTTCGAATCAATTCCCGGCACATTACTTCCATCAACTTCACTATCAACTAACTCTGTCGGTGTAGGCACTCTCAACGCTCCTTCAGTCTATGAATCAATTATTGAATTGCTTTTGAATTTGTCGATAACTTTTCGCACCAGCGGCTCCTGGCGCATGCATCGCGCACGCTCGGCGTAAATGACCGACGCAAGCTGGCCGGCTGCCCTGTCGATCTCATCGTTAATGATCACGTAATCGAACGCCGAATACTGTTTCAACTCCTCGGGCGCATTTCGCAAACGAACTTCGAGTTCCTCAGGTGAGTCAGTGCCACGCGCTATTAAACGCTGTCGCAGCACTTCGTATGATGGCGGCAGAATAAAAATGCTCACCGAGTCCATCAGCAACTGCCGCACACTCGCCGCGCCCTGCACGTCAACCTCGAGAATGATGTCTGCTCCCGCCGCAGTCTCTTCAATGATCTGTTTCTTCGACGTGCCGTAAAGATTTCCGTGCACACAGGCCCATTCAAGGAACTCACCCGCGGCGGCCATCTCTGCAAAAGTGTCGCGGCCAACAAAGAAATACTCGCGGCCATCGACTTCATTCAAGCGTGGCGCACGAGTCGTGTAGGAGACAGAATAACTAAGATTCTCCACAACATCCAGCACCTGGCGAATGATCGTGCCCTTGCCGCCGCCAGACGGTGAACTGACTACGAAGAGTGTGCCTCTTTGAGCGGCATGGTTTACTGGTCCAGCCAGTTGCAGTTCATTCACTTTACTCGACATTCTGAACCTGCTCGCGAAGTTTCTCCACTTCGGCTTTGATCGCCAGGCCGGCCTCCTTGATTACAAGATCCGTCGATTTTGAAAGGGTCGTATTAGCTTCGCGATTGAGTTCCTGCAAAAGGAAATCGAGCATCTTTCCGGCTTCACCCGGAGCATCAAGCGCCTCCTGAAATTGAGAAAGATGGCTGCGCAGACGCACCATCTCTTCGCTCACGTCACTGCGATCGGCGAGATAAGCAACTTCCTGGGCCAGTCGAATGGGATCTATCTCAATACCCTGGCCACTGCGACTCAACAACTCTCCAATTCGTTTTTGCAGCCGCACACGATAGGCATCGGCCAGACCTGCCGCAGACGACTCGATAACCGGAACCAGTGCATCGATCTTCTTTACGCGATCGCGCAGCTCATTCCTGAGTGCCTCGCCTTCCTGTTCGCGCATCTTCTCCAGCTCGTCGAGGGCCTGGTCCAAGGCCTGATCGAGTGCAGCAGTCATGCGGTCGTCGATGCCGTTGCGCGCCGGCTGAAGTGCGCCGGGAATACGGGCGATCACGTTGATGTCGAGTTCGCCGGCAATGTTGAAATCCTGCTGGAGCTGCTTCAAGGCATTAACGTAGCCTGCGATCAAAGGGCGGTTCAGCTCGTACGCAACCTGGGCCACCCGCTCCATGCTGACTGTGACGTCGACGCGCCCGCGTGACAAGCGAGAAGTAATTCGTTTTTTAATTGACGGTTCGAGGGAGGCGAGCTCAGAGCCGGTGCGGAGGTGGATATCCAGAAATCGATTGTTGACGGTCTTGAGGTCAACAGAGACAGAGAAATCCTCACCCGCCACCATCCCTTTGCCGTATCCGGTCATTGATTTCATGGAATTAAGAATAGGTCCTATAAGATCTATGATGCCCCCACCAATTCTTCCTCGTCCGCGAATTGAAGCTCGTAGAGCTTCTTGTATTGCCCGCCGCGCGCGAGTAATTCCGCGTGCGTGCCCATCTCGATGATTCGGCCGGCTTCCATTACCACAATCACATCGGCTCGCCGCACAGTCGATAACCGGTGCGCGATCACGAGCGTCGTGCGGTCTCGAACGAGGTTACTAATCGCACTCTGAACCAAACGCTCTGACTCCGCATCGAGTGCCGACGTAGCCTCGTCCAAAATCAGGACGGGCGCATTAACCAAAACTGCACGGGCGATAGCGAGGCGCTGGCGTTGACCGCCGGAAAGAAAGATTCCTCGCTCGCCGACAATCGTATCGTAACCATTGGGTAATTCGCGAATAAAGTCATGCGCAAACGCAATTAACGCAGCTTCTTCAATCTCTCTATCGCTCGCTTCAGGTTTGCCGTAGGCTATGTTGTGACGCACCGTGTCGTTGAAAAGCACCGTCTCCTGCGTAACGAGTGCAATCTGTTTTCTCAAGCTGGAGACGGTCACGTCTCGTATGTCGACGCCGTCCCACAGCACCATGCCCGAGCTCGGATCGTGAAAACGAGGGAGTAATTTCGTCAGCGTGGATTTTCCGCCACCCGACTCGCCCACCAGAGCGACCATCGTTCCGGCCTTTATCTTCAGGCTTACATCACGCAATACCGAGCGCGACTCATTCGCATAACCAAACGAAACGTTGCGCAGCTCAATCTCTTTCTTCAGCGGCGGTAGCTCACCGGCACCGAATTTCTCATTGATGGTGGCGTGCTCGTCCATCACTTCCCACACGTGATGCGCTGCTGCGAACGCCTGCTCCATACTGTTCTGGAGTCTCGAGAGTTTCCGCATCGGATCGTAGCTGCGAAAGAGAAAGAACAGGAACGTCAGGAACTGCGCCTTGGCTATTCGGCCTGCGATGATCTCATGTTGACCAAACAGCAACAGGAGCACGACAACGAGAATACCGATCATCTCGATCGTCGGCGGTGATGCGCCGGCGATAATCGCGCTGCGCAGATTCGCTCTGAGGATTCGCTTGGCGACGCCGGTGAAACGTTCTGATTCGCGTTTCTCGGCGCGATACGCTTTCACGATGCCCTGGTTGGCGAGCGCCTCCTGGGCAGTGTCAGTCAATTCTTTGCTGCCTTCAAAACTCTCGCGCGCAAGATTGCGCAACGCCCGTCCAAACTTCGCAGTTAGAATGGCGATAACGGGTGCGATGGCGAGGGAACCGAGCGTCAGTCGCCAACTGTAATAAAAGGACGCAGTGATAAAAAAGATTAGTGTGAAACTCTCGCGCAGCATATCGCGCAGGGTGCTCGTGACCGCCGTCTCGATTGCAGCCGCACTGGTCACGAGTCTCGAAACGAGATAATTCGTGCGATGTCGCTCAAAAAATGTGGCAGACTGTGCCAGCAGGTGACTGTACAAGTCTTGCCGCAGCTTGAGGACAGCCGACTGGCCGATCCGCGCCATCAGGTAAGTGGAGAGATATTCGGCTATACCCTTAAAAAGGGTGAAAACGACGAGCAGGATCGAGATGCTTTTCCAGGCGCCGAAGGGATCCTCGGGAATTAAGCGTTGCAGGCCGAAAATCGTCGGGGTACGCTGACCAACGCCCTGAACGAATGCCTGATCGAAGATGGGCACGATCAAACCGCCGGTGGCGGTTTCGAGTAGCCCCATGAGACTCATCGCCACGGTGGCCACGGTGAAGATTGGCCAGTGAGGTCTCAAATACTTTAACAGGCGGCGAAGATCACGCATCTCTGGTTGCGAAAATCTCTGATCAGTTGCTATAAGGGAGGTAGAAAGACGGCCCTAAGTCTAAAGAAAGAACTATACTTACCCCCACTTATTTGCGTCAAGGCTGACTGATTTGCTCGATTCGTTTCTGGGCATGAACTCATGCAAATCGTTTCCGGGATGAGTCTGCCAAATTTTAGGTTATAATTCGTACGCTAACTGCGGCGATATTGGATCCCCTCCGACAGGATCAGACATTTGGCACAGCAAGCGACACCAAACACTAAACACGCAGGTAAGCGTCTTCTGATCGCAGACGACGATACCGACATGAGACTTCTTCTGGCCGAGTACTTCCGCAGGCTGGGCTTCCAGGTGGAAGAACGCGAAAGCGGCATGGCAGCACTCGAAGCCACCTTAACCGGCCGGTTTGATTGCTTCATCTTCGACGTATCGATGCCCGGAATGTCGGGCATCGAGCTACTCAAACGAGTTCGCGATCGAGGCATCCAAACTCCGGCGCTCTTCTTAACCGCACACGACGCGCTCGATGACAAGGTAGCCGGGTTCGAAGCCGGCGCTGACGATTACCTCGCCAAGCCATTTAGCCCACGCGAGCTTGAGTATCGTGTTGAAGCGTTGTTACGCCGCGGTGGAGCAGTGCCTCCGGAGCAGGACGGCGAGCGCATCGAAGTCGG
>Ga0126376_10002470_pt1 | contig 10464 bp, 6 predicted proteins | sample PanSoiMetPlot_15_FD_92760 | JGI IMG/M metagenome (GOLD analysis project Ga0126376, IMG submission 92760) | Tropical forest soil microbial communities from Panama - MetaG Plot_15 | ecosystem: Environmental > Terrestrial > Soil > Tropical forest > Bulk soil | place: Panama | collected 2016-02-17 | reverse complement strand
GATTGCTTTGCGGCAAGCATCTTGTCGGGCACTTGTTCCACCTTGATCTCGTGAGCACCATCAGCATCGTGAACTGTCACCATCTCAATCGGATCACTGGCGCCGAACATCACCCAGACCGCAAAAGGTGTCAGCACTTGAGGGACCATGCCGGTGGGCGAAATCGTTCGAAATATGAATTGCGGCGGAAAGATCTCGATGGGCGACTGCTCAAAAAAGTCGATGTATCCTGGAGTTGGATGCCAGCCCATTGCGAAGATAATGACCGCGCTCGGCACTTGTTCGGCTCGATAGTTTGCGCGACCCAGTTCACTTCCACCGGGACCTTCCTTTTCAACAACAGTTGTAGCGTTTGAATTCTTGTCAGGCATGCTTAAATACTCCTATTAAAAAAGCCTTGAGGCTTGGTTTCGCTGCATGGGGATGGACCTGGGGGATAAGAGTGTTTGCAGCCTCTGAGGACCAGCCCAAAATTGATGCGAGTGGTAAAGACAACTACTCCCGTCGGAGTTAGTTGTCAAGATTTCTCCGATTGGGTAGTGCCCTGGCTTTGCACAAAAATCGAAGATACCACGGGCTTGCCCCGTGGAGTCTCATGTGTGCTGCTATCAGAATCGCAAAACCAACGTGTTCAGATGCCACGGGCTTGTCCCGTGGAGCTTCACGTTTCCTGTTATTTAGCTAGGAACGTGAACCTCCACGGCGCAAGGCCGTGGCATCCAGGCCACTGCTTGAGATCGTCGGTGTAGCGACGAGCGTAATACTCCACGGGACAAGCCCGTGGCATCTTTCCGACTTTTTGTGCAAAGCCTAGTGCCCTGGTTTGGGTTTCTCTGTGTAACCTCTGAGGTTGCACAGAGAAGAAAGTCAAATTAGTCACTATCGCAAGAGGAGAACAATGCTTACCTGAGAAGCCGAACCCGCCACGAAATCTCAATGATCTTACGTCAGAATAGTAATAGTCACTCGCAACAAGATCTGATAATCTGTCACTTCACTTTCCCTCGTACGCTCAAAAGAAGTTTTCATCCAGCGTGGGTAGCGAACGGCTATGTTCGCAAGGACGGATGAAGCCACATGAAGCCTTTGTGACGCCAATCTAAAAACCGACTTAGTCAGGAGGAGGGAGGCCCATCATGACTACTCGACAAGTCTCACGTGTCGTTATAGGAACAGCGGCATTGGTTCTTATTTCTGTACTGCTCTTTACCGGGTCTAAAACCTCGGCAGCCAGAGGTGACAGGTCAGCTCCCACAACGCCAACGAATCTCACGATCACTGCCATCACGGAAACCAGCGTCAGCCTGACGTGGCAACGCTCGACGGATAATTCCGGAAGCCTCTCCTATAAAGTTCGAATCACAAACCTGGCTAACTCCGCCTTAAACTCGCTGGCAACAGTCAGCCAAACACAGACCACATACACGGCCAAGTTTCTAGCGAGCGACAACTCATACACTTTTTCAGTTTATGCACAGGATGGTAGCGGCAATAAGTCAGCCGACAGCAATCTTGTCAGCGCCCACACGCTTAAAGATACAACTCCACCAGGCACTCCGGTGCTGCAAGCGTCTGTCCTGGGACCGTCACAAGTTCAGTTGACCTGGACCAAGGTGACAGACAACATTCCGAACAATTGCTGCACCTACAGCTTCAACATGAATGGCAACCCATTGACACAAAACATCAACTGGGTGAGCGCGCCGGCGGACAAGCTGTCAGTAGTCATTCGCCATCTTCCGCCCGGAACCACAAACTCATTCAGCGTGAATGTTGCTGATTCGTCGGGCGGAAACGTCGCTACCAGTAACACTGTCGTCGCCACAACGCCACCCAGCAGTGATGTACTGCCGCCTACGGCGCCGACGAACTTGCATCTTGTCGCTGATAATAGTTGTGCCGAAGTGTGGTTGGGTTGGACTGAGTCCTCTGATGACACAGATCCACAGGACGCGATCGAGTATGAGATCTATGTAAATGGCGTGCTGAGTCCGCTTCCTGTATCGGCGGGAGTAGACACAGACTTCGTCTACGGTACAGTATTTGGCGACAACTATTTCACCGTCAAAGCGGTGGATCGTTCCGGCAACACGTCGGCCGCCAGCAACACGCTCAAACTGTTTCTCTGGCCGTGTTAAGAGCCAGGATGAGACACAGATGAAGACTGAAACACCCGCACTCGCCGGATTATTGGCCCACGAGATGGCCATACGCCGCGAAACTGAAATTCTCCGCGATGCCAACATCGCACTGACGGAGAATCTCAGTCTCGAAAGAGTGCTCGAGACATTGCTCGGTTTTCTTGCGAAGCTGGTGCCTTTCGATAGTGCGAACGTGATGTTGCGCAATGAAGAGTCGCAGTTCGTCGTGACTGCATTGAGGCGTTATGAAGAATTTCAGGATGTCGAGACCGCTCGATTTATTGCATTCGACGCCAGGACCAATCCCATTTTGCAGCAGATCTGTTCGACCCAAAAAAGTTTGATCGTGGCGGATACACACCGGGAACCTGGATGGCAATGGGTTAACGGTGCCGGTCACGTTCGCAATTGGCTCGGAGTGCCGCTGATTGCATCAGGCCAGGTCATTGGGCTCTATTCGGTGGACAAAGTAGAACCATTTTTCTTCCAGGCAGAGCACGTACGCCTGGCTGAGACACTTGCCGAACGCGCAGCCACTGCGATTCGAAACGCTCAGTTATTCGAACAAAGCCAGCATCATGTAGCGGAACTCGAGGAGCGTATTGCCGAACGCAGGCGGACAGAAGTGGCGCTGCGCGAGAGCGAAGAACGTTATCGCGAGTTATTTGAGAACGCGAGAGATGCCATTTACGTTCACGATCTCGAAGGAAATTACATCAGAGTAAACCGCGCCACCGAAACCTTGACTGGATACAAACGTGAACAGATTGTCGGCCATAACTTTGTTGAGTTCGTGCCAGCCGCGCACGTGCGGTATGTGCGTGAAAGTTTTGGTGCCAAGCTCGCGGAACAAGGTGAAACCACCTACGAAGTCGACGTGATAGCAAAGGACGGACGCCGTGTGCCGGTCGAAGTACGGAGCCGGGCGATTTACGAAAACGGTATCATGGTGGGAGTGCAAAGCACAGCTCGTGACATCATAGAACACAAACTTGCACAGGACGCGCTGCAAATGTTTTCGCGTCAGCTTATCGAAGCTCAGGAGGATGAGCGACGCCGAATCGCGCGTGAGCTGCACGACCGGATAGGACAAGTCCTAACAGCGGTTAAGATGAATCTGCATACGGTGCAGCAGGCTTCTCAAGCTTCAGAGGTAAGTTGCTACATCAAAGACAATATTGAAGCGGTTGATGAAGCGCTCCGTTTGGTTCGCGATCTTTCTGTTGATCTGCGACCACCAGTGCTCGACGATTTCGGGCTGGCCACAGCTCTGCGCTGGTATGTAGATCGTTATACAAAGCGCACCGGTTTGGAAGTGGACGTAGTTATCGAATTGCCCGATCAAAATGAACGTTTCTCGCGCGAGGTTGAAACGGCATGCTTCCGCATAGCGCAGGAGGCGCTGACCAATATTGTGCGCCACGCGCGCGCCAGTCAGGTACTTTTGCAGCTTGTCAAAGACGGAAATGATTTGCTTTTATCGATAAAGGACAATGGAGTGGGCTTCGATCTCGAGAGCCTGCGAAAACGCGCACCGCGTGCGGCGACTCTGGGACTCATCAGTATGCAGGAACGAGCACTTGTCGCGGGCGGCACAATCGAGATAGATTCGGTGATCTCCAAAGGTACCGAAGTGCGATTCGAACTTATCCTCGAGTCATTACACAGCAATCCTGGCAAATAAACTCATCCATTAATTCCTCAATGGGCCTTGCGGGTATGTAATGCTCACCTGGATGGGGCTCAGTGTTCTCGATAAACCACTGATCGCGTTGGACAGCCCTTAACAACTCTGGATCGTAATGAAAGCGATCTGAGATATCGATCATTCGGTCCTTCATGGCCCTGAGCCATCTCTCGTAGACAAAACGCTGTGCTTTAGGCGACAAACGATGGATGCCTTTATCCTGCTCCCTGCCGGATTCAGACTCTTCCAGAAAAAGCCGTGCCTGAACAAGTGCTGCCAGCAATCCACCCGTGTCGAGTTGTACTATCCGGGTTGGAACAGCTTCGATGCCTCGCGACACGAAACTATATGGATATCCCAGGTAAGCAATATGAATTGGCCCGGATGGTCCGTAGCCGGAAACAATGTCCCAGGTATTTGATGCTACGTGGAAAAGAGGTTTCTGTTTTAGATCTTCTATGATCACACCAAACTCCTGATCGCCACTGGAAACGCTGAGAAGCTTTATGCCGGGGCGGTGGTTCAACGGCCACTTACCCCTGAATGGATTGCGGCCGGAACAGCCCAGCACGTAATCGCAACGGAGCATGAGGTCCTCGATTGAATCCAGGCGAACGACTCTGTGACGCAGAGACGGAGGAACGTGCACGTGTAGATCCGGATCATAGAACAGGACTTCGGCGCCCTGTCTGAAGGCCAGTTTTGCCACTCCCCTGCCGATGCTGCCGAGGCCAATGATGCCAAGTTGTTTTCCTTGTAATGATCCACCATGGAGGAATTCTGTATTTAATTTGTCAATCAAGTACTGAGAGAAAATAGGACCAGCAATATTTAACTTCACCGCTGCCCTGGCCCATGAGATCACCGGAAAAGGTGGCGGTTTTTCTTCAAAGAGGACCATGCCCCGAGTTGTTTGTTCAACGCCGCAGACCGCGTATTGCCGCCATATGCAGGACGGCACGCTGGTAATGCATACTCCGGCATCATCCAACACAAGCAATCGTTTGATCTTACGTTGACCTAACGATTCGCCAGCCACTTTCCACAGCCTGGCGATATCTCTTTCGAAGTAAGATTGAAATTCTCCCGGTTCCGGCATCGTGCTCTCGATGACTGTCACTCCCATCTCGCGCAATGTTTCGATCACCGGAAGGCTATTGGAATAAATTTTCCCGAGGGCGAAGATATTTCTTAAGCTTAACCCCATCTCACTAGCGGTCTGGAAGAGATCTACAGTCTGCCAAAGCATGTGCTGCACTGCCACCAGGGCTGTGTCTTCACCGAAACGGAAACCCGAAGCTCGGGCGCAACCCGACAGAGCTTGGGTTACTTCAAATTGGTGTGCCTGTGGGTGTGACATAACCTTGGGGAGGCCCGCAGATTGCCGGCGATGAGGAGACCAAATGATTCACTAGGTGAATTAACCCTGGGAGAGGCATTTGGATCGCTCTGCGGCGATACCTCTTACGTTTTGCTTTCGTTTAGATGCGTGAAAGGAGATGCTTAGCTGCAAAATTCAGGGGGAAGTCAGTTTTTGCTTTTGTTTAATTCGTTTGTAGCTTGCCTTGTCAAGATCACGCAAATACATATAACGAATGAACGCTTGCGTGTTTTGTTGTTATTTGATCACAACATGATCGCGATTGAGTAAAAAATGTTCCGAGCAGAGTTTGACGTGATCGGCTTCGCGCACGTCATGAACCACTTTGCGCGTATCATGAACCACTTCGCGCCTGTTTTACTCAAAGGTTATGCGCATTACGCGTCGAATCAAGACTGACGTGATCGGCGGTAGATAAAGCAGGATCGACGCTGTGCAGGTCTCGTAGGGTCTGAGTTTCAACCTGCACAGACGAATTCACGTTGCTCCCGGATTCAGGCGTGATCTGTTTCGAAGCAAACGAGTTCTACATCATCGAGATCAAATCACGCCTGAGTCCAAAAGAAACTTGCTTGAACAAAAACGCGTCATCCTTCGCTTGGATCTTTCTGTGCCTCTGTGTCTCTGTGGTAAACCACCACAGAGACACAAAGGCACGGAGAGGGACTTGCCTTGACACCCCGAAACGCAGACTGCTAAAGTTTGCGGTCTTTTTCTGCTCTAAATTCGAGTCTGTGTACACATAAAAGGAGCTGTTTTGACTAGCGAATCCGGTTACCTGTTCACCTCTGAGTCCGTTACTGAAGGTCACCCCGACAAGATCTCCGATCAAATCTCTGATGCCGTGCTCGACGCTGCTTTGAGCGTAGATCCAAAGGCACGCGTAGCTTGTGAAACGCTCGTAACAACGGGCCTCGTAGTTATCGCCGGTGAGATCACGACTGATGCCGTGCTCGACTACTCCAAAGTGGCGCGCGACACGATTCGCGAAATCGGCTACACCAGTTCGAGTTACGGGTTCGATTGCGATACTTGCGCCGTGTTATCGGCAGTCGGTAGACAATCCCCTGATATTGCAATGGGTGTCGACACGGGTGGCGCGGGCGACCAGGGGTTGATGTTTGGCTTTGCGTGTAACGAAACACCAGAGCTGATGCCGCTCCCGATTCAGGTGGCCCATCAATTGACGCGTCGTCTTGCGGAAGTACGTAAGTCAGGCGAGCTGCCTTATCTTCGTCCGGACGGAAAGTCTCAGGTAACTGTTGAATATCGTGACGGCAGGCCTTTCCGCCTCGACGCTGTCGTTATCTCTTCGCAGCACGCGGATGATGTTGGTAACGAACAATTGCGCTCAGAAATCCAGGAGAGAGTAATCAAACACACAGTGTCTCCTGAGTTGCTCGACAAAGACACGAAGTATCACATCAACCCGACGGGCAGGTTTGTCAACGGAGGTCCGAAGGGTGACGCCGGAGTCACCGGCCGCAAGATCATCGTCGATACGTACGGAGGCTACGCACCTCACGGCGGCGGCGCTTTCTCAGGAAAGGATCCCACCAAGGTCGATCGTTCTGCCGCTTACATGGCGCGGTACATTGCGAAGAACATCGTAGCTGCCGGGCTCGCAGAGCGTTGCATGGTCCAACTCGCTTACGCTATCGGCGTAGCCGATCCGGTTTCCATTAATGTCAATACAGAAGGTACCGGACGGATTAGCGAAACCGCGCTCGCGAAGCTCGTGCGCGACAACTTCGAGCTAACACCGCGCGGTATCATTGAGACTTTGAATTTGCGCCGGCCGATATACAAAGCTACCGCCGCCTACGGCCATTTCGGACGTAACGAAGAAGGTTTCACGTGGGAGAAAACTGACAAGGCTGAAGCTTTGCGCGCAACTGCCGGAATCTGACAAAAACGGCGCGTAGTAGCGCCGACTACATCTTATCATCGAGGAATCTTAATCATGAGTTCTGCACCGTACGTCGAATGTGACGTGAAAGATATTAGCTTGTCGAGTCATGGCAAGCAGCGCATTGAATGGGCCGAGCGCGAGATGCCCGTTCTTCGTCTCATCCGCGAAAGATTTGCGGAAGAGAAACCGCTTAGCGGCGTAAAGCTCGTCGCCTGTGCGCACATTACCACTGAGACCGCAAACCTCGCGCGCGCTTTGCAAGCCGGCGGCGCCAAAGCCATACTGATTGCTTCAAATCCCCTTTCAACTCAAGACGACGTGGCTGCCGCGCTCGTCGCCGATTGGGGAATTCCAGTTTACGCAATCAAGGGCGAATCGACTGACACTTACAATCGCCACGTGCGGACCGCACTCGACTCGCATCCGGATATCATCATCGACGACGGCTCAGACGTAGTTGCCACGCTGTTGAAGGAGCGCGGCAACCAGATCAAAGAGATCATCGGCTCAACTGAAGAGACGACGACCGGTATTCAGCGTCTGCGGGCGATGGAGACCGCGGGTGTGTTGTCCTTCCCTTCCATCGCTGTAAACAACGCACAGACCAAGCACTTCTTTGATAACCGTTACGGCACGGGCCAGTCGACCCTCGACGGTATCATTCGCGCGACGAACATCCTGCTGGCCGGCCGCACGCTTGTCGTCGTCGGCTATGGATGGTGCGGCAAGGGCGTCGCACTACGCGGGCGTGGGATGGGCGCGAACATTGTCGTCACGGAAGTCGATCCGATTAAAGCAGTTGAAGCGGTGATGGATGGATTTCGCGTGATGCCGATCGGCGAAGCGGCGGCCATTGGCGACATCTTTGTGACTGTCACTGGAAATCGTCACGTGATCGATGGCGAGCATTTTTCACGAATGAAGGATGGTGCGATTGTCTGTAACAGTGGTCACTTCGATTTGGAGCTTAACCTCGTCGCCTTGAGAGAGATGGCGACAGGCGATCCGATGACGATTCGTCCGTTCGTCGAGGAGTACAGGATTCAATCGAGTGGTCGCCGGATTATCGTGCTTGGCGAAGGCCGTCTGATCAATCTTGCTGCCGCCGAAGGACACCCGGCCAGCGTGATGGATATGAGCTTTGCGAATCAGGCGCTGTCGGTCGAGTATCTGGTGAAGAATAAAGGCACGCTCACGCCAGGCGTTCACCTGTTGCCACCGGAAGTGGATAAGGAAATAGCAAGCTTGAAGCTGCGCGCGCTCGGCATCTCCATCGACGAGTTGACGGCGGAGCAACTCGAGTACATCTCGAGCTGGGAAACAGGCACCTAGCCACAAAGGTTCTTAGCCACAAAAAGGCACAAAGTCACAAACAAATTTAAGTTGACTCCTCAGCTCCTTTAAATCCTTTTTGTGTCTTTTTGTGGCTACTCTTTTTGTGCCTTTTGTGGCTACGTTCTTACTCTTGAGAGGAAGTAGGTGCCGGCTGCTGTGAAGATGACCAATGGTGACCAGCCGGCGACGGAGGGGCGGAGTAGTCCGTGATTCCCGAGTTGTTGAAAACCACCGCCGACGGCCCAGTAAGCAATTCCAACTACCACCGCAGCACACAGCGCGATCACAGTTCCCTTCCTCCCAAACGATACTGCCAGCGGCATCCCGATTAGTGCCATGATGAGAATGCCGAATGGACCGGCGTATTTTCTTTGCAACGCGACTGCGAGTGCTGAGACGTCCATGCCGCGCTGCTTTGCGGCGTTCAAGTAACTCTTCAAATCGTGTGAGCTGAGCTGAGATGGCTTGTCGATAGTCGGTTTGAAGACTGCCGGCGATTCAACTCCTGCGAAAGTAGTTTCAGCGTTGGCGGTCCGCTCGACTTGCATATCCTTTAAATCAAGAGTTTCAGCTTCACTGATCTGTAGATGAGTTGGATCGGCCCACGCAGCGCTCTTCCCTCTGACTACACGCGCCAGATGAACTGCTTCTGAATCCAGCTCGTAGATTGTAGGCTCGATCAGCCTTCCGTCTTCACTAAACTCGTACGAGTAGAACCGGTGCGTTTCCGTTGAGGCGAGCCACTGACGTCCCGTAGGCCCGGTAGCACGCGCCTCACCGCCACGGATGCGTGCGCGCAGCGCATCCTGCTTCAGGTTACTGCCGGGCATCACATACTCCTGGACCAGCCACGAGCCAAACGTGATCGCCAGCGCGAAAAAGAAACCCGGCAACATCAGACGGTAAACACTCTGCCCCGAGGCCCACCATGCAATCGCTTCATGCCTTCTTGCCAGCAATGCATATGTGACAAGCACCGAGATCAGCATCGTTGCGGGAAAGAGTTCGACGGCGATGAGAGGCATCAGAAACAGAAGATATCGTGCGACCAGCCCGGCACCGGCGTGAGTGATTGCGATAAAACGCCAGAGCTCAAACAAGGTGAAGATGTTGAAGATTGCGGCGAGGGCGACAAAGCAGACGATGAAACTCAGTGTCAGCGATCGAAACAGAGTTGCGTCCATCAGATTCGGGAAACCGAGAGCGGAGAACCAGCGATGTCCAGCCTTGGATGATCTCGCCTCAGGCTCAGAGACCTTCGAGCTGCGCGAGATCGAAATCGACGATACGAACGGAATTCGATTGACCAGCAGGAACAACAAACTCAAACCGAGAATGAAAAAAGTCGCCAACCATGGTCCAATAAACGGCGACACTGTGCCGACACGCGCCAGCGACTCACCCAGCAGTGACATCAGGTAGTAAATGATGACGATGATGAGTGTCAGAAGCACGCCGACGCTTTTTCCGCCGCGACGTATGCGCAGACCAAGAACCGCAGCTAACAGTGAAAAGACCAACGGTGCCAGGGAAAGAGCGGCTCTCCGGTTGAGAATTCGTACCGCTTCTTTTTGTTCCTCCGGTGTACCGGATGCGACTCGCTCGCGTAGATCGCTCCAATCCATCGAATCGGCATTTGTGTCTCGCTCATTCAGGCGCTGCAGGAGATCGGCACGGCCGGTATTGATTGAGAACCTCAACTGATCCGAGTGCTCAACGACATAAGAGTTTTGTGAATCAACGCCGGTGGTGGAAGCAGGTTGCGGCTGTCCTGCACCATTTGAGTTGGGAAACTTAGTGGCGAGCACGTCAGTCAGGACTAGTTCTGACTGATCGCCGGATGAATCAATTCGCCCTGCGCGCGCAGTATAGACTTCAGTAGTAGTGTTATCGGATCGTTGACCAAAGATGAAAACGCGGCCCCACGTTCCGAGTTCTTTGTTGCCGTCGCGCACGTAGATCACGTAGCGCGGCAAGGTACTGAAGGTTCCGGGCTCGACTGGCGAGT
>Ga0126376_10002469_pt1 | contig 10465 bp, 10 predicted proteins | sample PanSoiMetPlot_15_FD_92760 | JGI IMG/M metagenome (GOLD analysis project Ga0126376, IMG submission 92760) | Tropical forest soil microbial communities from Panama - MetaG Plot_15 | ecosystem: Environmental > Terrestrial > Soil > Tropical forest > Bulk soil | place: Panama | collected 2016-02-17 | reverse complement strand
CATCGGCACGATCTTCCTCACCGTGTGCCTTATCCGCGCCTTCCTCGGCCATTTCTCGCCCAAGCAGCATCTCGGCTTCGAGTTCGCCGCCTGGTACTGGCACTTCGTCGACGTGGTGTGGCTGTTCCTGTTCACCTGCATCTACGTGTGGGGTTCGGGCGGCGAGCATGCCGCTGCGGCCGCCGGCGGGCATTGACGCCGGGCGGCAATCCCAATCGACGTCGTCATGGCCGGGCTTGTCCCGGCCATCTTGCTTGTGAAGGCAGGGCGCTACGAACCGCGCCTATACCGGTGCGGCACGAAGGGGAGCGCCGTCACGGTGGCCGGCAGTTCCTTGTCGCGCACGATCAGCACGACCGGCGTACCGGGCTCGGCGTGGGCGCGGTCCACGTAGCCCATGGCGATCGGGCCATTGATGGTCGGGCCGAAGCCGCCCGACGTCACCTTGCCGATCACGCTTCCGTCGGAGCTGCGGATCTCCGCGCCTTCGCGCGCCGGCGCGCGGCCATCCGGCCTGAGGCCGACGCGCAGCCGTGCCGGCCCGTCGGCGAGCTCGCGCTGGATGCGCGCGGCGCCGGCAAACCCGCCTTGCTCGCGCCGTCGGCGGCTGATCGACCAGGTCAGCGCCGCTTCGATCGGCGAGGTCGTCGCATCTATGTCGTGGCCGTACAGGCACAGGCCCGCTTCGAGACGGAGCGAGTCGCGGGCCCCCAGGCCGGCGAGCCTCACCCGCGCATCGTCGAGCAGTCGCTCGACGATCGCGTTCACGCGCGTGGCCTTGACGGAGATTTCATAGCCGTCCTCGCCGGTATAGCCGGAGCGGCTGATGTGGCAGTCGATGCCGTCGAAGCTGGCGCTCATGGCCGACATGAAGCTCATGGTGGCGGCCTCGCGCGCATGCCGCCCGACCACCTCGGCGGCGGCCGGCCCCTGCACGGCGATCAGCGCCCGATGGCCGGCGCGCAGGAGTTTGACGTTGCCCGGAAGCGTGGCCTCGAGATGGGCGAAGTCGGCCGCCTTGGGGGCAGCGTTGACGACCAGCATCAGCACGCCGTCCTCCGCCGGATCGCCCGACCGTGTGACCATCAGGTCGTCGAGGATGCCGCCGTCGTCGTTGAGGAACTGGGTGTACCGCTGCCGTCCGGGCGCCAGCGCGAGGATGTCGGCCGGCACCAGCGCCTCGAGCGCGCCCGCCGTTGTCTCATGATCCGGCCCGACCAGGAACGCCTGGCCCATGTGCGAGACATCGAACAGGCCGGCGGCGCTGCGGGTGTGGTTGTGCTCGGCGATGATGCCGTCGGCATACTGGACCGGCAGCGAATAGCCGGCGAACGGCACCATGCGGGCGCCGCGCGCCAGGTGCAGCGCGTTGAGCGGTGTGACCGAGAGATGTTCCGCCTGGGACTCGGCCGTCACCGCATCCGCATCCATGGGGTGTGCCTCAAAGCATTTTCCGGCAAAGTGGAAACCGGTTTGCCGTAGAAAATGCGACCACGGTCAAATTCGGTCAGTGCGAGCCGCGCAGTTTCGGGTCAGCCGTCTTCCTGCCGGTCTTCCTGGCGGGTTGCTCCTTGGCGGCGGCGGCGTCAAACCCGACGTAGACGATATAGTTCTCGAGCGCCGCCCGCGACGGCACATTGAACGTGATGTCTTCCTCGATGTGCACGAACGGCACGTTGCTCTGGCCTTCCGCGATGGTCACCGGAAATTTGTAGAGCTTGGTCAGGATCGTCTTCGGCTCCGGCCCTTCCTGCACCAGTGCGTAGCGCAGCGGAACCTCGATCTGGCCCGGCCCGCCGACCGGACCGACCACGACACGGCCCTGCACGCCGAGCTTGATCGTCATGCTCGACCCGCGCACGGTGCATTCGCGCGCCAGGCGCGCGATGGTGGCTTGGTAGCGCAGGGTGTTCGGTGAGGCGTCCTGGCTGGCGTTGAACGGCAGCGTTGAGGCGCCGCTGCGGATATCGGCCACCGGGCAGTCCTGGGTCGGGTCCGGCGTGCTGACCAGCGCCTGCGCTTGCGCCTCGCCGGCGGGCGTCCCGGCGAACAAGCTGGTCACGCGGTCGCGAAACGAGCCGCCTGACGACGGTGGTGACGCCGAATCCAGAGAATTCGACGTACAGCCGGCCAGTGCTACGAGAACGAGCCCTGTCAGTACGTACGTGACGTGCCGCAACGCCTTACCCCACGTGCAACCCCAAGCTGCCCGGCGTTATAGCAGGTCAAAGGTGGCGTCCCCAAGGCCGGTTCTCATGGGGTGCTCCGAGGCCGCTCCCGCCACCAACGGCGTCTACATCCGCACATCGCTGCGCAGCAGCGCGTACAGCAGATGGTCCTGCCACACGCCGTTGATGCAGAGATATTCGCGGGCAAAGCCCTCGCGGCGAAACCCGGTCTTTTCCAGGAGCCGGACCGACGCGACGTTGTTCGGGATGCATGCCGCCTCCAGACGGTGCAGCCTGAGCGTGCCGAACGCGAACGGGATGAGTGCCAGCACGCCGGCCGTCATCAGGCCACGCATCGCGTAGGCCTCGCCGATCCAGTAGCCGAGGCTGCCGGCCTGGGCGACGCCGCGGCGCACATTGGCCAGCGTCAGGCCGCCGACCAGGGCATTGTCGGCGCGGCGGAACAGGAAGAACGGATAGGCCTGGTCGGTGCGCAGGTCTTCGGCATAACGCTTGAGCCGCCGCCGGAATGCGCCGCGCGTCAGGTCGTCGTGCAGCCAGGTCGGCTCCCACGGCGTCAGGAAGGAGCGGCTGGCCTCGCGCAGCGCCGCCCATTCGGGAAAGTCCACCATCTGCGGCGCACGCAGGAACACGCCGTCGCCCTCGATGATGGGCAGCGGCTCGGAGAAGGATACGGTGCGGAAGAAGGCCATGGACATGTCATCTCGGACGATGGCGGACCTCGGAAGACCAGATGCGGGCGCTCACCCCTTCTTTGTCCTTTTCGTCCGTTCAGGCTGCGCGTCGGGCAAGACTTTCGGCAATCGTGGCGGCGCTTTCAAGATCGCGGCTGGGGCCGAGCGCGGCGACCGCCGGGCGGCTGCGGCCGATCAGGGCGCGTCCCGCCTGGCGGGCGCTTTCCACGGTAACCGCCTCGACCCTGGTGACAATCTCTTCCAGCGGAATCGGACGATCGTAGGCGATGATCTGGCGGGCCAGCTGCTCGGCGCGCGCACCCGAGCTTTCCAGCGCCATCAGCAGGCCGGCCTTCATCTGGGTCTTCGCCCGCGCGACCTCGGCTTCATTGATCGTCTCGGCCGTGGCGGCGATCTCGTCGACCACGACGCGCATCAGCTCGCCGGCGTCCCGCGCGTCGGTCCCGGCATAGAGGCCGAACAGGCCGGTATCGAAATAGGGCCAGTGGAAGGCGTAGATGGCGTAACACAGGCCGCGTTTCTCGCGCACTTCCTGGAACAGGCGCGACGACATGCCGCCGCCCAGCACGCTGGTGAAGACCTGCAGGCTGTACAGGTTGGGGTCGCGTTGCGGCACGCCTTCCAGCGCCAGCGTGATGTGCACCTGCTCGAGGTTGCGCCGCTCGGTGCGGACGCCGCCATGGAAGCGGGCAGGCTCCGGCGCCGGCGCTGCCGAACCGTTGAAGTGGCCGAACCGGCGTTCCACGTCGGCCACGATGGCGGCGTGGTTGACTGCGCCGGCGGCCGCGATGACCATGTCGGGCCCGCGGTAGTGGCGCGCCAGGTAGGCGCGCAGGCGCGCCGCATCGAACGAACGCACGGTCTGCGCCGTGCCGAGGATAGAGCGGCCCACCGGCTGGCCCGGGAAGGCGACCGCCTGCAGGTGATCGAACACCAGTTCGTCCGGCGTGTCCTCGGCGGCGCCGATCTCCTGCACGATGACGTTCTGCTCGCGCGACAGCTCGGCCGGATCGAAGGACGGGTTGGACAGGATGTCGGCCAGCACGTCGAGCGCCAGCGGCACGTCGGCCTTGAGCACGCGCGCGTAATAGGCCGTGGTCTCGACGCTGGTCGCCGCGTTGAGGTCGCCGCCCACCGCCTCGATCTCCTCGGCGATCTGGCGCGCGCTGCGCCGCGACGTGCCCTTGAACGCCATGTGCTCGAGCAGATGCGAGATCCCGTGCTCGTCCGGCTTCTCGTCGCGGCTGCCGCAGGCGACCCACACGCCGAGCGAGGCCGTCTCCAGGTGCGACATGTCGTCGGTGACGATGACCAGGCCGGAGGGGAGGCGGGTGACGTTGACGCTCATGCGGCGGCTCCTTCTTGCGCGGCGCGGCTGGCCGCGAGGACAAAACGCTCAACTGCGCTCTGGTCGGCCGGAAGCACGTGCACGCGCTCCGGGCGCTGGGTGAGGTCGGCGAGCCAGTCGGGCAGGGACGGCACGGCGCCGCAGGCGGCGGCGACCGCGTCGGGAAACTTTGCCGGATGCGCGGTGCCGAGCACCACCATGGGCAGCGCCGGGTCGCGGCTTTCCTTCTCGGCCACCGCCACGCCCACGGCGCTGTGCGGGTCGAGCAGGGTACCGGTCTCCTTGCGCACGGTGCGGATGGTTGCGGCCGTCTCGTCCTCGTCGGCGCGCCCGGCCGAGAACACCGACCGGATCTGGCTGAGCGCGCGCGCGTCGATGCGGAAGCCGCGTGACTGCGCCAGCGACGCCATGTTGGCGCGCACCGCGCGGGCATTGCGGCCGTTGGCCTCGAACAGCAGCCGTTCGAAGTTCGACGACACCTGGATGTCCATCGAGGGCGAGGTGGTGGCAGTCACGTCGCGCAGCTCGTAGGCGCCGGTCGCCAGCGTGCGCACCAGGATGTCGTTGACGTTGGTGGCGATTACCAGCCGCTCGATCGGCAGGCCCATGCGCGACGCCACGTAGCCGGCAAAGATGTCGCCGAAGTTTCCGGTCGGCACTGTGAACGCGACCTTGCGGTGCGGGCTGCCCAGCACCACCGCGGTGGTGAAATAGTAGACCACCTGCGCGACGATGCGCGCCCAGTTGATCGAGTTGATGGCGGTGAGGCGCACGCGGTCGCGAAAGGCGTGGTGGTTGAACAGCCCCTTCACGATCGCCTGGCAATCGTCGAACGTGCCGTCGATGGCGATGGCGTGCACGTTGTCGTCGGCAGCTGTCGTCATCATCCGGCGCTGCACCTCGGAGATGCGCCCGTTGGGAAACAGGACGACGATATCGACATGGCTGCGCCCGCGAAAAGCTTCGACGGCGGCGCCGCCGGTGTCGCCCGAGGTAGCGCCGACGATGGTGGCGCGCTCGCCGCGTGCCGCCAGCAGCTGGTCCATCAGCCGCGCCAGGAGCTGCATAGCCAGATCCTTGAAGGCCAGCGTCGGCCCGTGAAACAGCTCGGCGAGGAAGCAGTTGGCGCCGTATTGGACGACCGGGACCACGGCCGGGTGGCGGAACGTGTCGTAAGCCTCGCGCGCCATGCGGGCGAGGTCGGCCTCCGGGACGGCGTCGCCGACGAACGGTCGGATCACCTCGACGGCCACCTCGGCGTAGGGCTTCCCGGCCAGAGCGGCGATCGCCTCCGGGGCAAAAACCGGCCAGGATTCAGGCACATAGAGGCCGCCATCGCGGGCAAGCCCGGTCAACGTGACTTCGCCGAAGGGCAGAGTCGGGGCCTCGCCGCGGGTGGAGACGTAGCGCATTCTTAAGTCCTGGGCCGGGGGCCGGACACTAGCCTACGGGCCGGCGTAATGGAAACAGCATGGGGCTCCGGCGCAGCACCCTTCGAGGCGCCCACTTCGCGGGGCTCCTCAGGGGTGACGAACGCTGTGAAAAATGGGGCTTTTGGTCGGTTGGTGGTAGCGGGCGCCGGCCGCATCCTGAGGAGCGGCCGAAGGCTGCGTGTCGAAGGATGGCCGCATACTCCCGAGGCTCAACCGTAGAGCGCCCTGGGCAGCCACAGCGCGAGGCCGGGAAACAGGAACATGAGGACAATCAGGATCAGCGGCGCCAGCAGGAACGGGATGATACCGCGGTAGATGCTGGTGATCTTCACGTCGGGCGCCTGCGCCTGGATGACGAACAGGTTCATACCCACGGGCGGATGAATCAGGCCGACCTCGACCATGACCACCACCACGATGGCGAACCAGATCGGGTCGTAGCCGAACTTCGTGACGATCGGCTGGAACACCGGCACCGTAATCAGCACCATGCCGATGCCTTCGAGGAAGCATCCGAGCAGGATGTAGCCGAGGATGATCATGATCATGACGGCAAGCCCGCTCAGCGCCAGCGCGCGGGCGCCCTCGAGCAGCAGCTCCGGGAGATGCGTCTGCACGATGAAGAAGGAGAACAGATTGGCGCCGATGATGATGACGAACAAAAGCCCGCTGACGATCACGGTGTTCTCGATCGCGCGCAGCAGATCCTTGGTCGACAACCGGCGCCCGAGCACGCCGAGCAGGATCGCACCGAAGGCGCCGATCGATGCCGCCTCGGTCGGGCTGAAGATTCCCGCGTAGATACCGCCGATCGTCACGATGAACAGGAGCAGGAATTGCCACGGCTCCTTCAGCGCCCGGATGCGTTCGCGCAGCGGAAAACCGGGACCTTCCGGCGCGTAATGCGGCTTGATGTGCACGACCGCCAGTGCGATCGCCATGTACAGCGCCGTGAGCACGATGCCCGGGATGAGGCCGGCGGCCAGCAGCTTCGGCACCGACAACTCGGCGATCGCCGCATAGATGACCAGGATGATCGACGGCGGAATGAGGATGTCGGTGCTGCCGCCCGCCGCGATGCAGCCGGTGGCCAGCCCGTCGTCGTAGCCGGCCTTGCGCAGTTCGGGGAGCGCGATGCGTGTCATGGTGGCGGCGTTCGCCAGCGACGAACCGGAGACGGCGCCGAACAGGGCCGACGCCGCCAAGGTGGCGATCGCCAGGCCGCCGCGAAAGCCCGACAGGATCACGCGCGCCGCCTTGAACAGCTCGCCCGACAGGCGCGACTCGGATGCGACCTCGCCCATCAGGATGAACAGCGGCACCACCGAGAGCGTATAGGACGAGGCGACGTCGAACGGGGCGGTGCCGGCCAGCGCAAACGCGCCTTGCCATCCGAGCACCGTGACGTTGCCGAAAAAGCCCACCAGCACCAGCGCGATCCAGATGGGAACGCGCAGGATGAGCAGTGCGAACAGGACGGAGACGCCGGTGACGCCGATCAGGGCTGGACTCATTCGGACGCCCTGGCGTGCACATTCGTCGGCGACCACAGCGCGATCACGGCGCAGATCAGCGTGCCGGCCAATCCGGCGAGCGCCACGATCCACAGAATGTAGATCGGCAGGTTGAGTTCGAGCTTGCGGTCGCCATAGTCGTAGGCCTGCATGGCCGGCTGGAGCATCGCCCACATCAGCAGGGCGAGGCAGATGATGGACAGGACATCGGCGATGCGGATGAGCACGATCGTGCCGCGCCGGCCGACCGCCGCGTCAATCAGGTCGATGACCACGTGCCGACGCATGAAGAATCCGGCCGCCATGCCGTTGAACACGAACACCAGCAGCATGCTCTCGACCATGTCGTAGGAGCCGCGCACCGGGCTGTTGAACAGATAGCGCAGCGTGACGTCGGCCACCGTGACCATCATCAGGATGACCAGGGCGAGCGCCGCCAGCCACAGGTGCACGCGCTGCAGGCGATCGGCGATGACGAGCAATCGATCGCGGAGTGTCATCCGTGAAACCGTTTCGGCACGTCGCCGCTCGTATCGCCGATCGAGCGTCGCGTTGAACGACGCGCCGTCACCGCAGGCCGGCGCGCCCGCGGCTACTTCGTGTATTCCTCGTAGAACTTGCGCCCCTGCTTGCCTTCCTTGTCGACGGCGGCGATCGCCTGCTCGACGTGCGGCGCCATGAGCTTCTTCATCTTTTCGATGTCGGCGGCCGGCAGCGTCAGCATCTGCACGCCCTGCGCCATCTCCTTGTCACGGCCTTCCTTCTCGGCGGCCTCCCAGGCCTTGCCGAAATCCTCGGCCGCGTCCGGGCCGCTGTGCTTGTCGATGAGCGCCTTCAGGTCGGCCGGAAGCGACTCGTATTTCGCCGGGTTCATGACGAACGCGAAGGTGGCGGTGGCCACCCCCGGCTCGATGGCGTACTTCGCCACCGTGCCGAGGTCGTAGGACAAAGCCGCCTCGTGCGGGAACATCGCCACGTCGACGATGCCCTTGGCGAGCGCATCCTGCGATTCAGGCGGCGGTATCAGCAGCGGCGTCGCACCCAGCGCATCGAGCAGATATTTGTTCTGCACGCCGGCGTAACGGATCTTGAGGCCCTTGAAGTCGTCGATCGATTTGATCGACACCTTGGAATAGAACATCACCGGGTTGGCCACTGCGGCGAACAGGATGCGCAGGCCCTGATGCTCCTTGGCGAGATAGGTCGGCGCAAGCTCGGCGAGACGGCGCGACGTGGTGGCGCTGCCCGAGCCGGCCTTGGGCCAGGTGAATGGCAGGTTGCCGAGTTCGGTGAGCGAATAGCGGCCCGGCGTGACGCCGTGCAGCACGAAGGCCATGTCGGTGATGGCATTGCGCGCGGCGTCGAACTGGCGATTGGGCGGGCCGACCAGCTGGCCGTTGGGATAGATGGAGAACTTCAGCCGGCCGTCGGACTCCCTGGTCAGCTTCTCCGACCACGCCGAGACCCACTTGTGAAACGTGTGATTGGGCGGAATGAAATGCGAGATTTTCAGCTCGATGGTCTGCGCCCCGGCCGGCGCCGCGAACGTCGCGCCGGCGATGATCGTCGCCAGCGCCGCAACCTTCACACGAACGCTTGACATCTTCCCTCCCGAACCCCTTTGACCACGCCACGCGGGCTTGCGCGTTATACGACATAAATCCACGACGCGCGCAATTGGCAGGGCGCGAGGCCCTGGTCGTGCGCTGACATGGTTTACATCTGCTCGGGCGTTCCCGCCTCGCGTCGCGTGCGGTACTTCGGGCTCAGCACCCAGATGAGGAACAGCACGGCGAGCACGAGCGCCAGCCCGTACCACGTCAGCGCGTATTGCAGGTGGTTGTTGGGGAGATTGGGCGTGAGCTTTCCCGGGCGCGGCAGGCCGCCATCCGGCACCGGCGCCTCCTGGTCGATGAAGAACGGCGCCATCGGGCCAACACCCTTGGCGGCGGCGATCGCCAGGTGATCGCGCACGAACCACAGGTTCCGCTCGGGATTGTCGGCCGGCGTGAACAGGCCGCGCGCTTCCGGCCAGCGCAGGGCGCCGACGATGTGGACGGTGCCGGACGTCTGTCCGGCGGCGCGGCTGCCCGGGTCCTGCCGGCCTTCCGGCACGAAGCCGCGGTTGACCATGACCAGGCTGCCGTCCGCGCGCCGCGCCGGCGTGAACACCCAGTACCCCGGGCCCGAGACGTCGCCACGCAGGCTCGACCCTGCCGTGTACACGAGGGCCTCGCGGTCATGCAGGAACTCGGCCGCGAAGGTGACACGGCGGAACTCGTCGCCGTCCCGGTTGAGCCGATCCCAGGCCGCCGGCGGCGGCAGATTGTCCGGCGCCACCACCAGTCGCTGCGTCAGCGTAGCGATCAAGGCCTCCTTCCATGCCTTGCGCTCGAGCTGCCAGGTGCCCAGCCAGATGAGCGCGGCCAACGCGGCGAGCGCCGCCATGCTCGGCACCACCAGGCTGCGAAGCAGGCGCGCAGCCGTCATCGTCTGCCTCCGCGGTCGACACCACCGCCCTGGTCGAAGCGGCCTTCCGCCGCATCATGATGGTACTGCAACGCGATGAGGATGGACTTGAAGGGCCGCAGCGGTCCGAGCGTGACCAGCAGGATCAACGGCGCCCACAGCAGGCCATGCAGCCACAGCGGCGGCTGATACAGAATCTCGACGACGAGGGCGAGGCCGACCACAACGAAGCCGGCGAGCAGGATGACGAAAATGGCTGGCCCATCGCCGGCGTCGGCGAATGCGAAGTCGAGCCCGCAGGCTTCGCATTCTGGCGCCAGCGTCAGGAAGCCATTGAACAGCTTCCCCTGACCGCATTGCGGGCAGCGGCAGGTCAGGCCGGCCACGATCGGGGAGGGGCGTTGCGCATTGGCCATGGGTCGCTCCGTTCGCTATGTGGCGATGCTTTCGTCGCGCGCGCCGACGGCCGGAATCTGGTATCCGTCCCGGCAGGGCAGATCAGGGGTATCCGCATGGCCAGCATAGGTTACACAAAGGATCATGAGTGGATCCGCGTCGATGGCGATACCGGCACGGTCGGCATCAGCAACTATGCCCAGGGACAGCTCGGCGACGTCGTATACGTCGAGCTTCCGCCGATCGGGAAGAGCATCGGCAAGGGCCAGGAAGTCGCGGTCGTGGAATCCGTCAAGGCCGCGAGCGAAGTCTATGCCCCCATGGCAGGCGAGGTGATCGCGGTCAATTCCGACCTCGAAAGCGCGCCCGACAAGGTCAACGAGGATGCCGAAGGCAGCGGCTGGTTCCTAAAGCTCCGGCT
>Ga0126376_10002468_pt1 | contig 10468 bp, 8 predicted proteins | sample PanSoiMetPlot_15_FD_92760 | JGI IMG/M metagenome (GOLD analysis project Ga0126376, IMG submission 92760) | Tropical forest soil microbial communities from Panama - MetaG Plot_15 | ecosystem: Environmental > Terrestrial > Soil > Tropical forest > Bulk soil | place: Panama | collected 2016-02-17 | reverse complement strand
TCGAGCCGGGACATCATGGTCCTCCGTTGTGTGTGAAGGCGATCAAAGCCGGATGGATTATGGCTTCTGACCGAACTCCTGCATCGTCGCCGCGACCTCGTCGAGAGTTTGGGCGATCACGTCTTTGAGTTGCTCGGGCGTCGACGATGCAGCAATTGATCCGGCGTTTTCGATCATCTTTCTGTAATCCGCCGCCGCAACCACCGAAACGGTTTCGTGATTAAGCCGATCGATGATCGGTTGCGGCGTTCCTTCGGCCGCACAGATGCCGAGCCAGCCGAAGCGGACATAATCGATCCCGACCTCCTTCAAAGTCGGGATTTGCGGCACGGTAAGTAGTCGCGCCGGTGCGGTGACGGCGAGCAGCTTGAGCTGTCCGCTCTCAAATTGCGGCATGATGGCCAGTGTCGGTGCAACGTAGAAGTCGACGCGTCCGGCCACAAGTTCCTGGACGACCTGCGGCCCACCCCGGAATGGAATCCTGTTCATGACGATGCCGGCAAGCTTCTCAAGTTGCCGGGCCAGGATTTCCTGAGCCGACCCCGCGCCGATGACCGCATAGCTGACCTCGCCGGGGCGGGCTTTGGCGTATTGAACGAAAGACGCAAAATCCTGTGCCGGGACCGCGGGAGACAACGCAAGGCCATAGTAATATTTCGCGATCAGGGACACGGGCGCGATCTCGCTGAGCTTGTATCCCACGTCTTTGTAGACCGCGGTATTGATCGCATCGAAGTGCGTGCACAGCAGGAGATTGTATCCGTCTTTCGGCTGCGACAGGACGTCCCTGGTGGCGAGCATTCCTGCCGCCGCGGGTTTGTTCTCAACCACCACACGCTGGCCGAGCCTGTCACTCAGTTTCTCCGCAACGAAACGGGCCGGAATGTCGGTGGGACCGCCCGCCGCAAAGCCGACCACAAGCCGGATCGGCCGAACCGGATAGTCGGCCGCGCTTGCGGAGCAAGCTGCGGTCGCCAACGCGATGCAGATCGGGGCGATAAGGCGGCCCATGTGCCGGCCCCTACCCCAGCTTCGGCAGCAGCTCGGCGAACACATCCGGACGATATCCTACGGCCGCGAACAGGTGACTGCGCGATTCGTCGACCATCGCCTTCATGCGCCTCATGTCGAGGCCGACCACGTTGCCGCGATACTTGCGTAGGCGGCCGCCGATGATGACGGTATCGATATTGCTGCGTTCCGCCGCCTGCACTACGGTGCCTACCGCATTGTTCGACGGATAGAGGTTGATGTCGTCGGCGCGAATCACGATGAGATCTGCCTCTTTGCCAGGGGCGAGCGAGCCGATCTTGTCGTCGAGGCCGGCGCAGTGCGCGCCACCGATGGTGGCGCAATAGAGCACGTCCCGCACCATGAGCGGCTTCGGCGGCTTCGGATCGCCCGAGAACCTGCGATTCTGCGCAATGGCGCGCTGCAGATAGAACGCGACGCGCATCTCCATAAACATGTCAGTGCTGTAGGAGGTCTCGTTATCGACGCTGAAGCCCGGCTTGATGCCGTGGTTCCACGCGGTCTGCAGGGCGCATAGGCCCTCGCCCAGTGCATATTGCGCGTCGGAGCGCGGGCATACGTTGATGTTCGCGCCGGTGTCGACAAAGATTTGCCATGTCTTCTCCGGCAGGGCGCCGCAGTGGTTGAAGGTGTTGTCGGAACCGACGAGCTTGTCCTGCGCCAGCGGGTCGAGCAGCGCCGCCGCCTGCGGACCCTGGAATTCGGTGGTGATGCGTAAGCCAAGCTTGCGTGCCAAAGCCCAGTTGTCGCGACTGAGGCCCGAGAACATGCGCAAGGTCACAAGCTGGTCGGTGGAGGAGAAGTATTTCTTCTGCAGCCGCTCGAGGTCCTGCGGCCACTGATGGGCCCATTCGCCGGCATTGGGCGGCCCGGAGGCATGGACGGCGCGAACGCCGCTGTGAATCAGCGCCTCGACGGCAGCATCGGAATGGTCGGCGCTGCGCGAATTATGCGAATTATCGATCACGCAGGTAATGCCTGCATCGATGCAGCCGATGGCGGTCAGGTAATTGGCGGCGTAATGGTCCTGCGGCCGATACGCCTTGGCGAACGAAAGATGTGTCGCGTTGGTGTAGTCGGCAAGCGTCGGCGAATTGGGGTTGATGCGGCGGAGCGGCGCCTCCCAGGAATGCCGGTGGCAATCGACAAAGCCCGGCAGGATGATGGTGTCGTGCGCATCAATCACCTGTGCGCCCGCGGCATCGAGCGTGGGGGCGATGGCGGCGATCTTCGTGCCCTCGATCAGCACGTCGCCTTGCACAAGGTCGCCGACCTTGGGATCCATGCTGATGACGGTGCCGCCCTTGAGAAGGATGCGGTGGTTGGAATCGACCGTTGGCTGAGCCTCGAAACGGAGCGGGTTTTCTGCCGCATCGACATTGGAGGGGCCGCCGGCCGCGGCCGCGCTCGCCGCCAATGTGGCGCCAACTTTCAACGCACCACGTCGGGTGATGAGCATGTCCTCCTTCATGGGAAATCCTCCTGTGTGATCTTGTATCAGTGGACTTCAGTGGTGTCGAAGCCGACGAAGAACCCTAGTCCGGATTTTGACCGATTGCGACGACTCGTAGGGCGAGCAAAGGCGCGTTGCGCAGGACGGACTTGTCGGCACGGGCCATCGCTTGCGGGAGTAGAGAAGAACACGTTGTGCCGTATAGGCGTCGCATCGCAGTATCCGGGCCCCTCACTTCCCCGGCGGCGTGGCGGCGAATTTCGAACCCCGCACGCACATGCGGCCATGCGGATCCTGCCATAGCCGCTCAGTCGCATGCAGATGCCCGATCGCCAGCGCGATCGTACGGAAATTGTAGCGCGCAAACCGCTCAGCGATATCGATGTAGTAGAGCGGCTGTTCATTGATCGTGGTGAGGATTTTTTCCGCGAGCCCACGCACCGCGGTTTCGTCCCCGGCCTCACCGGCCTCGTCCGCCTTGCCGTTTGCGTAATCGGCGATCTTCGCGGTTTGCGCATACGCGTAGGTGATGCGCTCATAGTGCTCCTTCGCAATGCCCTCCGGGATCGTGGCATCGATGCCGACCTTGGCACCCGTGGGCACCACGCCCAATCCCTGCGGCAGGCTCGGATCGAGCGGCTTCGCGCGTGCATTGTTGACGATCATGATGTCGCGGTCGCCCTGAACGCGGGTCGCGATCGCCCACTCGACCTCGGTCGGATCGAAGATGTCGATATCGTCGTCCACCACGACCACGTGCTTGAGGTCCATCACAGACAACGCGGCGAGCAGCGCGTTCTTGGCCTCGCCCGGTTGCTTCTTGATGGAGATCACGGCATGCCAGAAGGCGCAGCCGCCGAGCGTGACGTTGATGTCCTTGACCTGCACGCCCGCGGTCTTCAGGGCCTGCCGGATCGCCGCGTAGCGGGTCGGTGCCGCGAGCCAGGTGTTCTCCCACGGCATGTGTAGGTTGTAATAGATCGCATCGCGGCGCATCGAAATCGCCTTGATGCGCACCAGCGGATTCCAGTGCAGCCCGCCCATCAGGCGGGTGAACTCGCCGAAACGACCCTCGGGCCATGTCCAGCCGGTCGGCAGAATCTCCGCCTCGAGTACGATTTCGGCGTCGGCAATGTATGGCAGGTCGATAGTCTGGCACGGCGCAAGCTCGACCGGTGTGCCGCGCAGGGCTCCCGCGATGCCCATCTCGTCGACGCCAAGCGGCGCCCGATAGCCCGAGCCGGTGATCTCGATCGGATGGGTGCCGACGCTGATGGAGATCGGCAACGCCTCTTTGCGCTCCAACGAGCGCTGCGCGAACAGGCGCATGTTGTTGGGCGTCACAATGTCGATGCCAGTGAGGCTCTTCTCTTTGACGATGAAGCGGTAGATGCCGCTGTTGACGCCGAGTTCGGGATCGCGCGCGATCACCACCCCGGCCGTGATCATCGGCCCGCCGTCATAGATCGACGACATCGGGATCGGCAGGCGGTAGAGATCGACGTCGTCACCGATCAGCGTGATCTCGCGAGTCGGTGATGAGTTCACGTGTTTGGGCGGGATCGGCTTGTCGATTGCGGCCCTCAGTTTGTGCTCGATCTCCGCGTAGCTGCCGCAACCGAGCGCCATGGTGGCGCGTTCGCGCGAGCGGATGATGCCGGATACCACCGGCATGTCGTAGCCGATCACGTTATGGAAGAGTAATGCGGTCTTGGCTTGATCGACCAACGTGGAGATGTGCCGGATGTCCACCGGCTGATGCAGGTCAATAAGTTCGCCGGCCTGGCGCAGTCGATCGAGGAACTGACGAAAATTTTCGTTCAATTGGATGTCTCCGAATTCCACCATGGTCAAAGCCTACTGGCACCGTTGCGCGGCGACAACCTGATTATCGGTGCGAACTTGATCCCTCCGGGGTGCTGTGGCATTTCGCGGAGGGATCGTCCTGGCGCGGTCAGGCCAATCGCCTGGCTGCGGCCCGAAACCCGAACGCGCCTGAAACCCGAAGAAAGGTGCCCCTATGCCTGGCAATACCATGAAAGCGCTCGTACTGCGCCGGCACGGCGGACTTTCTGACCTGGAAGTGGATAGTGACTACCCGACGCCGCAGCCGACGGAAGGTCACGTGGTAATCCGGGTACGCGCATCTTCTTTCAACTACCACGATGTCTTCACCTTGCGCGGCATGCCGGGCATCAAAGTACCGCTTCCAGTCGTGATCGGGCTCGACATCGCGGGGGAAATCGTCGAGGTCGGCGATGGGGTGTCGGGCTGGAAGCCCGGCGACCGCGTGCTCGTCAATCCGCTCAACAAGACAAAGGGGCTGATGGGCGAAATGCTCGACGGCGGCATGGCGGAATACTGCCTGGTGGCGGATGATCAGCTGGTCGCCATGCCGGCGCATGTCACCTTTGAGGAAGCCGCCTCCCTTCCGGTCGCCTATGGCACGGCCCATCGCATGCTCATCACTCACGACACCATTCGCAAAGGCGACCGCGTGCTTGTGCTGGGCGCGTCCGGGGGGGTTGGCACCGGCTGCGTCATCCTTGCCAAGCACCTCGGCGCCGAAGTGATCGCTTGCGCCGGCAGCGCCGACAAGATGAGGCGTCTTAAGGAGCTCGGCGCCGACGAAGTGGTCAACTATCGGGAAGTCGACTTTTCTAAGTGGGCGATCGAGCGTTACGGCAAGCCGCAGCGGCGCAGCCACGACGGCGGCGTCGACGTGGTCATCAACTTCACCGGCGGCGATACTTGGCAACCCTCGCTGCGATGCCTCAAACGCGGCGGCAAGCTGCTCGTGTGCGGTGCGACCGCTGGCTACGATCCAAAAGAGGACCTTCGTTATGTGTGGACTTTTGAATTGAAGATCATTGGCTCGAACAGCTTCTACGACGACGATCTCAAGGGGCTGATGCAGCTGATCGCGCACGGCAAGATGAAGCCGGTGATTGACAAGATCCTACCGCTCGAACAGGCCGCCGAGGGCTTGCGCCTGATCCAGGATCGCGAGGTCTTCGGCAAAGTCATCGTCATGCCGTAGCGCCCATTCGAATGAGGGAGAGGTCGCCCTACCGCTCCCGCGTGCGGAAGCGGTAGGATGGAGGGGGTGAGGAGGCTGCTCGACAAGCTCAGCGTCGCGGCGCTCCGTCACCGGCCGGCGGGGAGAGGGAGCAGCCAAACGTTGCCTCGCGATGCATTATCTATTGGGATGTTCTTCATTGGGCTGTCCCCGGAAAGAAGGAACCAATCGATCCCATGAGCGAAGAAATCACGCTGGGAAAAGTCCAGGAACTCGTGACCCGCGCACCTTTCCACAAGTGGCTGGGCCTGAAAGTGATCGCTGTGCACGACGACGGCATCGAGCTGATGGCGACCTGGCGCGAGGAATGGGTCGTCAATCCGGATCGGCGCAACACTCACGGCGGCGTGCTCGCCGCGCTCATCGATCTCGGCGCTGACTGGGCGATGGTGAGGAAGACCGGCCGCGGGGTCCCGACCATCGATCTGCGGGTGGACTATCACAGCGCCGCCATGCCTGGCGACCTTACGGTGCGCGGCAAGGTGGTCCGCATGGGCGGTCAGTTTTCGACGGCCGAGGCCCAAGTCTACGACGCTCAGGGCAAACTGCTGGCGAGCGGCCGCGGCACCTATTTCACGGCACCGCCTAAGGTGTGAGGCCTGACGATGCGCGATTTCGCCTCCGCGGGGCGCAGGCCTGACTGGGCTACTTACCGTCCCCTCCCCCGCTTGCTGTTGAGGGTTAGGGAGGGGGCTCCTGCAGTGAGTTTGAGCCGTGGCGTGGGCCCCCTCCCTTGCCCTCCAGAGCAACCGGGGGAGGGGATTGTTTGCCGCGCTTATCGCCGCGGCCCCAAGCATTGTTTCGCGGCGGACCCCTGATGTCCGACTTCACCAATCTGGGCGACCTCATCCGCCGGGACCGCGATCCGCGAAAGCTCGCGATCATCGATCTTGGCGCCGGGAGCGAGCGATGCTCCACCTATGCGGACCTCGACGGCATGGCACGGGGCGTCGCTGGCGCGCTCGCAGCACGCGGATTTCGCCGCGGCGACCGCATCGCGATTCTTTCCGCTAACCGGACCGAGTTCATCGCCGCGTACTACGGCATCATGCGCGCAGGATTCGTCGCGGTGCCGATCAATTATCGCTTTCCCAGCGATACGATCGATTTCATCGCTCGCGATGCTGGCGTCCGGTTGGTGTTTTGCGATCCTGCGCGGCGGGCGCAATGTCCGCCCGGGCTGCCCGTGGTGTGCTTCGCAGCAGATGGCGCAGAGAGCTTTGCGGGTTTCCTCGATCCCGGCGCGTTCGACGCGTTGCCGGCGCAGCCTGATGAACCCGCCATGTACCTGTACACCTCGGGCTCCACAGGGATTCCCAAAGGCGTGGTGCTATCCCACCAGAGCCACATCTGGGTAGTGGAAACCCGGCTGGAAGGGCAAGATCTGTCGCCCCATCGCTTCCTAATCGCCGCCCCATTGTATCACATGAACGCGCTCGCGCTGGTGAAGCTCGCCTGTGCGGCGCACGCCACCATCGTGCTGCAGCCGCAATTCTCAGCACCTGAATATATCGCGGCCATTGCGCGGCACCGCTGCACCTGGCTCACTGCCGTGCCGCCGATGATTGCCATGATGCTGCGCGAGCACGACCTCTTGGCCCGAACCGATCTATCGAGCGTCGCGTCCGTGCGCATGGGGTCGGCGCCGGTGAGCCAGAGCCTGATGGCGGCGCTGCACCGGGCCCTGCCGGCCGCCAGGGTCTTCAACGCATATGGTACGACCGAGGCTGGGCCGGTGGTGTTTGGCCCGCATCCCAACGGGCTGCCCCAGCCCGACATGTCGGTCGGCTATCCACATCCGAAAGTCGAACTCCGCCTCATCGACGACACCGGCCGCGCCGCCGATCAAGGCGCCCTGGAAATGAGATGCCCGGCCGTGATGCTCGGCTATCACAACCGGCCCGACCTGCCGGCGCCGATCACGGCGGACGGCTTCTACCGCACGGGTGACGTGTTCCGCCGCGATAGCGACGGATTTCACTATTTCCTCGGCCGCACGGACGACATGTTTGTATGCGGCGGCGAGAACATCTACCCGGGCGATGTCGAGCGCATGCTGGAGCGCCACCTGGGTGTGGCGCAGGCTTGCGTGGTGCCGATCGACGACGAGGTCAAAGGACAGAAGCCGGTCGCTTTCATCATCGCGAGGGCGGGCCACAACGTGGGTGCCGAGGACATCAAACGCTTCGCGTTGGCAAATGCGCCGGCCTACCAGCATCCGCGTTTCATCTGGTTCGTTGAGCGGCTGCCGCTGTCGACCACCAACAAGATCGATCGGGCTGCGCTCAGGCGGGACGCGGCAGCGCGGGTCGCTGCTGTCGACCAGGTTACGGGATGAGGGGGAGGGGGCCGATGACAGAGGTCGATCGGCGGCTTCCGGTCGGGGACGAGATCTTCCTCGATCACGTCGCTCATTTTGTCGTCGATCACGAAAGGGCAAGCCGCGCGCTCGCCCGGGTTGGCTTTGCCCCGACACCAGTTTCGGTGCAGGTGAATCACGATCCCGTCGACGGATCTCCGCGCCCGACCGGCACCGGGAACGTCACATGCATGCTCGATCGGGGCTACCTCGAAATCCTTTTCAAGACTTCTGACACGGCGCTCAGCCGAGAGTTTGACGCCGCCCTCTCCCGCTATCACGGTGTCCACCTCGTCGCCTTTGCGGTCGCAGACGCAGCCGTAATGCGCGCACGGTTGAAACGGGCGGGCTTTCAAATGCAGCCATTGGTGGAGATGCAACGACCGGTTATGATGACAACCGGGGAGGACATCGCGGCATTTTCGATCGTGCGCGTGGCCCCGGGCGAAATGCCGGAGGGGCGTGTCCAGGCCCTGACCCACCGCACCGAGCACGCGGTGTGGCAGCCACGCTGGATTTCGCATCCGAACGGTGCCTGCGGGCTCGCTGACATCGTGATTGCCGAGGCCGACCTCGACGAGGCAGCCAGTCGTTTCTGCCGGTTTCTCGGCCGCGGAGCCCAGGTCAATGCGTTCGGACCGGCCTTTCACCTCGATCGCGGCCGGGTGCAACTCGTCGATGCGGCGGCATTGAAGAGGCTCTTTCCCGACCTGCCAATCCCGCGTCTGCCTTTCATCGCTGCATATGGAATCGTGACCGCGCTGCGACGGACGACGGCTTGCCTCAGGGTTGGTCAAATTGCTTTCGAGGAGCGCGGCGACCGCGTGATCGTGCCGTTCCCGGACGAGCTTGGGGTCGGGCGCTGGGTATTCGTCGAGCGCGCCGCTGCCCTGCCGTGGCGAAAATCGGAGCGAGTCGCCGTCCGCAAGGGCAACGTCTGGCGCGCACGCAATTAGCCCGGGTTGAGCGGAACGACCCGGCGCGGTGTCGCCTCATTTATCGGCCGATCCCGGATTTCGCTGCGCTTACTGCGCGCTCTTCGCCGAAGCCTCGACCACGGCGCGCACGTTCGGGCACGCTTCGATATCCCACAGCTGCGCTGCAAGCGATGCCGCACGCGCCGACGATAACATCGGACTTACGAGTTCGTCGAACTTCGCTTGCAGGCCGGCATCGTCAAGCGGAACCTGCCGCGACCCGAGCGCTTCGTCGGCATGGCGAGCGAAGACGCCTCGCGCCGTCGTCACTTTGACTCGCGCCGGGCGCAATTGTGGATACATGCCATCGACATCGGGCGACGACACCACGTGCAGCTTGCCGGCGATCTGTCCGAACTCCGGATCGCGCCGAAGCTTTTCGTTGAAATGTTCGAGCCGGATGGCGCGGAAACGCAACGCGAGCCCGATTAGATACGGGAAGCTCAACTGTGCACTGGCGAAGTCGTGCCAGCCCGTATGGGCGTGCTCGGCGGCAATACGGTAGGTATCGACGTCGATGCGCATCACTTCGTCCGGCGAAATGTTCTCCGCGCGGCACAATTCCATCAGCGCCTCGGCTGCGGGCTGGAGATGGCGGCAGCACGGATACGGCTTTATGTAGCAATCGGTGATTCCGAACGGGACGGCTGGAGGCAGCACAATCGGCCGCGCCTTGTCGCTGCGCCCGAACGCGAATGCTTGCAGGAAACCATCGCGCGATTCAATCACGTTGGGCGGACCCTGCACGCCCTGCTCGGCCAGCAGCGCTGCCTGAAGGCCTTCGCGGGCGGCGTGTCCGGCATGCAGGCGCTTGATGTCGGCGCCACCGTTCACGAAAGCGAACAGGCCGGCGGCGCTGCTTGCGGCGATACCGAAAGCGTCGACGATCCGCCGGGCCGATAAGCCGCGCAACTTGGCCACTGCCGCCGCCGCGCCGAATACGGCACAGGCGCCAGTCGGGTGAAAACCGCGTTGACGCAGGTCAGGATGGCACGCACGGGCAATCGCGACTGCCGCCTCATAACCCGTGATGATCGCCTCGATCACGGCCTTGCCTCCCGCTCCGATATCGTAGCCGACCGCCAGCGCCGCGGGCACCACGGCGCAGCCCGGATGCACCGAGCCCTGCCGGTAGCCGTCATCGAGTTCAATCCCGTGGGCTGCAGTTCCGCCCAGGAACGCAGCGTCGAGCAGATCGGCGCGACGCAACCGCCCCGGCACCGGAATGGGCCCGCCCCCACGCACCGCCGCAAGCGTGGCTTCGGCACGGGTCGCCACGTCGCCGCCAGCGCCGGCGATCATCACTCCTACGGTGTCGAGGAGATGCCGGCGCGCGTAGCGGCGCACCTCCGCATCGAGGCTATCGCAGCGAACCGCGGCCACGAACTCCGCCAGCGCCGCAGTGGCGCCGGCCGCAGGTTGGAGGTGGTGGATCGCGTGGGCGTGGGTCATGGGGGTCTCCTGGTCGCGCGGCGAGCTTGAATTTCGGACGCGCGTTTGGTCAAGTGCAAATGTAAGTGGGTAAAATTGCCGGCCGGGCCGAGTGATGCGGAACCGGCTTCGCGGCC
>Ga0126376_10002467_pt1 | contig 10469 bp, 10 predicted proteins | sample PanSoiMetPlot_15_FD_92760 | JGI IMG/M metagenome (GOLD analysis project Ga0126376, IMG submission 92760) | Tropical forest soil microbial communities from Panama - MetaG Plot_15 | ecosystem: Environmental > Terrestrial > Soil > Tropical forest > Bulk soil | place: Panama | collected 2016-02-17 | reverse complement strand
CGAAGGGTTGGCGAGGAACTTCTGCAGAAAATCGGCGGGGAGCCGGAGCGCCGTGAGCTCCGGTCCCACCGCCACCGCGCCGCTGCCCGGCACATCGCCATGCAGATGGCACACCATGCACCCCTTGGCCGCGAACAGTCGTCGGCCGCGCTGGGCGTCGGTGTAGGTCGGCGCGGCGGCCCCCGCTTTGAGAGCCATGATGGGCTCGAGGTTGATGCGGCTCACCCCGCAGCCGGAATTGATCGTCAGACGCCACTGACCCGTATCGGGCAGGGTCAGGGTCGAGCGATAGCGACCCTTGCCACCCGCCGGAACCGCATCGGCGCGCAGTGTCTCGCCCCCGCCCGCCGTGATCGCTTCGATCGATGGGCGTAGGTTGTCGAGCGGGGTGTGGCCATGCTGGCGCACGGTAAACGTGAAGGTGATCGGCTTCCCGGCGACTACGGCATCGGGCAGGTCATCGAGTGTTACGACGGCCCACCCTCCTGCGGCGACTCCCAGGGTAGCAGCCAGGGGAATCGCCCGCAGCAGGGTGCGAATCGAGACAGCGGCCATACCGTCCTCCAGAGTTGAGCGTCTGGGATGGGATGCCGCGGTCGCCGCTCCGGTTTACGGGACGATCGTCGCCTGGGCGATGGAGTCGAGCCGCGGGAACTGGGAGGCCAGGTAGGCATTCCCCTGTGACTCGATCACTCCCTGATCGGGCCGCTCTCCGTAGCCCGAGTAGATGCGATCCACGACGTTCATGCCGTCGACCACCTTGCCGAACGGCGCGAACCCCTGGCTGTCGAGGTTGAGGTTGTCGCCGAAGTTGATGAACAGCTGCGTCGTGCGGGTGTTGGGGCCCGCGGTGGCGAATGTGATCGTGCCGCGGGTGTTGTGCTGCTCCACGGGATCGTCGGGAATCGAAGCGGTGTGCCACCGCGCGGACACCATGGGATTGCCGCTCAACCCGAACTGCACGACGAAGCCGGGCAGGACGCGGAAGAAACGGGTGCCGTCGAAGAAACCGTTCTTCACCAGGTTGTAAAAACGGTCGGCGCCGAGCGGGGCCCAGGCGCGTGTGACCTGGACGGTGAAGGCGCCGGCACTCGTCTCGAAGTGCGCGTTGAAGGTGTCGGGCGCCTTGGCCTGCAGCACCGGGGATCGCGGATCGAGTGGCGCGTTCGCGACACTGGCCGGCTGGGGTTGTTTGTCGCTTTTTCCACATGCCGCCACGCCCACCACGAAGACGAGTGCGTAAGTCCGTCGGAACATCCATCCTCCAGGAAGAATGTGGAGAACATTACTCGCGGCGCGGTTGTAACGGGAGCGCAACACGCTTGCTTTTCGACGCCGGATTTTGAATGATGCAGACCGGTAGTGCTGCCTTGAACGTGTGCGGGAGGCAACATGACCGTGATGGGTGCCGTTCTCGGAATTCTGATGATCGCGGTTGTCGGCCGCTGGCTGCTCATGGGCGGCGACGATCAACCTTCCCATTCGACCCGCAAGCCCCACTAGTCCCGGGCGTATTTCGTCCGGTCCAATGGACCGACCGGACGCCCTGCAGCGGAGCAGTGGATCAGCGTCGCGAGGCGCTTCAGCCTCGTGGCTTCCTGCTTTGCGCGTTGCACCCAATGTGTGGCGGTGCGCCGGTACCATGGGGCTTGCCGTTGGAACCACGCCCAGGCCTTGCGGTTCGCCCGCAGCAGCCTGGCGTGGCGCGGGGCAAACTTCGCCTCGGTACGCTGTTCGTAGGCATACAGGCGGGTCCGTTTGCGGTCGCGGGCTTCAAACACCTTCAGGCCGTTACGGCTCATACGGCCAGCGCGGATCAGGGCGCGGGCGCGCTTCAGGTTGATGGCACTCCAGATGCTGCCGGGCCGTCGCGGCGTGAACCGGATCGTGTAGCTCGACGCGTCGATGCGGTGCCGCACGCCGTCGATCCAGCCGAAACACAGCGCCTCGTCCACCGCTTCGGGCCAGGTGATGCTGGGCTTGCCGGTGTGGCGCTTGCGGAACCCTACGTGCAGGATGCGATGTTCAGTGTGATGGCGCTGGAGCCAGGTGCGAAAGGCGGCCGGCGTCTTGAAGAACACGATCTTCATGGCTACGAACGTGCGTCGAGGAGTGCTCCGTGTCCATTCGTCCGATCAAACGCATCATCCAGTCGAAGCCCACCATCGAAGGCGCCGGAGTCCGTCTGCGCCGCGCCTTCGGCTTCGGCGATACCGACGAGTACGATCCGTTTCTCCTGCTCGATGATTTTCGCAACGAGCGTCCCGATGACTATCTGGCGGGGTTCCCCTGGCACCCCCACCGCGGCATCGAGACGATCACCTATGTATTGAAGGGCACCGTCAACCACGGCGACAGCCTCGGTAACCGCGGCACGCTGGGCTCGGGTGACGTGCAATGGATGACCGCCGGGAGCGGCATCCTGCATCAGGAGATGCCGAAGGGTGATCCCGACGGGAAGATGCACGGCTTCCAGCTGTGGGCGAATCTTCCGGCGAAGCTCAAGATGACGGCGCCGCGCTACCAGGATATCGCCGCCGCCGACATCCCCGAAATCACCGATGACGACGGGACACGGGTGCGCGTCATCACCGGCGAATTCTGGGGCAAGACGGGACCCGTGCAGGGCGTCGCCGCCGATCCGCGCTACCTCGATGTCTGGGTGCCGCCAGGCAAGCGCAAGACGCTCCAGGTAGCGACGACGAACCACGCCTTCGCCTACGTGTTCGACGGCGCCGGCTCGTTTCGCGATGCTGCGGCGCCGCGCGGCGTTCTCACCGAGCAGGTTGGGGAGGGTGGAGGACAGTCGGCGCCACCCGTGGCACTCGACGAGACCGGCAACCGCTCGCTCGTGCTGTTCGACCGGGGCGACGAGGTGACAGTGCGCGCCGGGGACCAAGGAATCCGTTTCCTGCTCGTCTCGGGCAAGCCGATCGAGGAGCCGGTGGCGTGGTATGGACCGATCGTGATGAACACGGAGGAGGAGCTTCGCAAGGCATACGCGGAGCTGCAGGCGGGGACCTTCATCAAGAAATAGGCCTATCAGCCATCAGCCGTCAGCGGATGCTGCTGGGGGCAAGGGCCTCGACGTTGACGTCATCGTATATGCGAGCCGCAGCCAGGCGACCCGTCGGTCCACGTTCATAGACCGCGACGCCTGCCTGCGGCTCGAGCTTCTTTTCGCCGAACTGCACCGCGTTGAACTCGATCGCGGCGACCACGCCGTCGTCGATCAGGCTGCAATGCTCGAGCCGAATCCCGCCGCCCGCGAGAATTGCCGAGAGGAACTGCCGCAGCGCCTCGCGCCCGCGGTGCACGTAGATCCCTCCCGAAGGCTCCCGGAAATACCCGTCCGGCTCGAAGGTATTGAGCGCCGCCGCGGCGTCTCCCGCCGCGAGCGCGCGCTGATACTCGGCGACGACGTCGCGCAACACCAGCCCCGAATCTCGCGTTAGCAGTGGATGGCGGATCTCGTGCTTTCCCTCGAGCGGCCAATGGCTGTGGTAGACGCGGATGGCGGTCACGCGATTGCCGCTGCCCTTGTCTCCCACCACGGCGATCGGCAGGTCGACCGTGGTATCGGGAAGGCGCAGATGCAGGACCGCCTCGACGACGGTGCGGCGGCCGTCGCTGGTGGTGTGCACCAGCTCGAGTCGCGCCGCTCGCTCCGTCAACCACGCATGGCGCTCGGCCACGAACCGGTTCAGCTCGGTGCGGCTGCGTACTCGCCCGCCGATCGGGTCGTCGATCGCGGGCGCGCCCGCGAATCCACCCAGCAGGGCGGTGCTATCCCCCCGCAACACCCGGTCGAGGTAGCGGGTCGTCGCGTCCGGTGCCTGAGCGGCGCAGGGCGCGGCGCTCAGCAGCACTATGAGTACGGCTCGCAGGCTCACACCGGAAACAAACCGCTCGTCACTCCGCGCGCAACGCGATGTTCGGGTCCACGCGGCCAGCCCTGAGTCCCGGCACGAGGCTGGCTCCGATTCCGGCGACCAGCAGGACGAGGGTGACGAATGCGTAGACGAAGGGATCGCGCGGCGATTCCTGAAACAGCAGCGCCCCGATCATGGGCCCGGCGAGGAGCGCCAACAGCGTGCCGGCGGCAATGCCGCCCGCCGCGAGCCGCAGGCCGTCTCCGAGCACCAGCCGTACCACATCCCGGAGCCGGGCACCCAGCGCGATGCGCACGCCCAGCTCGTGGGTGCGCTGGGCGACGTTGTACGCGATGACGCTGTAGAGCCCGATCGCGGCCACGAGGAGCGCGAGCCCGCCCAGCACCAGAAACATGGTGGCTCCGGTGCGCCAGGGACGCTGCCGCTCGCCGACGATGCGGGACATCGGGATGACGTTCACGTACGACATGCCCGGCATCTCCAGCTGCAACCGCTGGCGGATCGTCTCGGCGACGTCGGCCCCGTCTCCCGCGACCCGCACGAATAGGCCGTACGCGCTCTCGTCCATCTGCTCGGCGGAGAGGAAGTAGGTGGCCGATGGAGGCTCACCGAGCTCGCGTTGCTTGACGTCTTCGGCAACGCCGACCACGGTGCGGCACGGAGCGTTGCGGTCGTTCACCCGTACGCACTGGCCGATCGCCGAGCGCCCCGGCCACAGGCGCCGCGCCATCGTCTCGCTCACGACGATGACCGGCGGCGCTCCATGGCGATCCTCGATCGTGATGCCGCGGCCCTGCAGGATCCGCGTACCGGTCGTGCGGAAATAGTCAGGCGAAGCGGCTTGCAGCTGGAACCGCCCCAACCGCGACACCGAGTCGATCCCCGCGACGAACAGGCCGCGCGATTCGAAGTTATAGAACGGGACGCTCACCGCCTCTGTGGCGCTCACGACGCCAGGAATGCTCGCGGCCGCCCGCACGAGCTGGCGGTTCAGCTCGCCCTGGCGTTCCTCGTTCCAGTCGACCCCCCGCATGTTGCGCTCCACGTAGAGCACCGGCGCCACGTCGTAGCCCAGGTGCAGGGCCTCGACGTGCGCGAGGCTGCGCACGAACAGACCCGCACCGACGAGCAGCACCACCGAGAGCGCTCCCTGCACGACGACGAGCAGCGTCCGGATGCGGGAGCGCTGGTAGCTCCCTTCCCGCGCCCCAGATTTCAGCGACCCGACGAGGTCGCCGCGCCGTGCCCAGAGTGCCGGGACGAGGCCGGTCAGTGTGCCCACGGTCAGGGTGGCAGCCGCGGCGAACCCGACGGTTCGCGGGTCGGCGAGCGTCGGCGGGAGCGCATCGGGATTGAAGGCGCGCGACAGCGCTGCGCCCCCCGCCCAGCCAATGACGAGTCCCACTGCGCCGCCGAGCAGCGCGAGCAACAGGCTCTCGGTCAGGAGGTGGCCGAGCAGGCGCCGGCCGCTCACCCCCAACGCGAGCCGCACGGCGATTTCGCGGCGTCGCCGGAAGGCACGGGCCAGGAGGAGATTGGCGACGTTCGCCGTCGCCACGAGCAGCACGATCACCGCGACGGCGCCGATCCAGAACCCGACTTTCGCTTCCGGGCCCGCTTCGGGACCGCGGGCGAGCTGCGTCGGGGCGAGAATGGTGTGCGGCTTCGCCACGTCGACGGGTGTCTGGCTCGGGTCGATGGCGCGTTCCGCGAGCCAGCTCTGGCGGAACGCGGCGTCGAGGTCGTCGGTCGCTGCGGCAACAGAGACGCCGGAGCGGCGGCGCACCACCATCTCGAGCCAACCCCAGTTGTAGTTGTCGAGGTAGGTGTGGCGGCGTGACCAGGCGTAGGCGGTGATCGGGATCCAGCCGACCGGCGCTCGGCCATCGACGATGCCGGTGAAGCCCCGCGGAGCGACGCCGATGATCGTGTAGAGCGCGGGGCCGATCTGCAGCGTGGCGTTCAGGACGTCGCGGCGCCCGCCGTAGTGCGACATCCAGTAGTCGTATCCGAGCACGACGACGGGGCTGCCCTCGGGAATCGAATCCTCGGCCGGCGTATAGAGTCGCCCCAACACGGGTGCCGCACCGAAGAAATCGAAATAGCGGGCGCTCGCGGTCCCCATCACTTCCTCGTGGACGTCCACTCCCGTGCCCAGCGCTACGGGGAACGTCGCGAACGCGGCGACCTGATCGAACGAGTGCGTCGCCCGCGTCAGATCGAGGTAGCGCCGGTACTCGAAGTTGCGGTACGCAAACGACTCGCCGCGGAACGTCGTCGCGAGATAGACGCGCGAGACGGTCGCCGGGTCGCGCAGATACGGGGCAGGGCGCAGCATCAGCCGGTCGAGCACCCCAAAGACGGCGGCATTGGCGCCCAGGCCGAGGGCCAGCGTGGCGACGACGGCGATGGTGAAGCCCGGCGTGGCGCGCAGCCCACGCACGGCGTAGGTGATGTCCTGCGCGAGCGTATCGAGGAGAGCCAGGCCCCGCGCGTCGCGCGCGTCGTCCTTGATGCGCTCAACTCCACCGAAAGCCGCACGCGCCTTGCGGCGCGCGTCTTCAGGCGAGTCGCCGGCGCGGATCCGCTTCGCCGTCTCCTGCTCGAGATGGAACTGCAGCTCGTCGTCCAGCTCCTGCTCGAGCGCCGCACGGTGAAACAACGCCCGCAGCCGGTGGCGCAGCTCGCTCACGAGCTCGGCGATCATGCGCTCTCCATGTCCATGATGAGGTCGACGGCGCGGGTGAGCCGTTTCCAGGCGTCGGTCTCGGTGTCCAGCTGCTTCCGGCCCGCCCGGGTCAGCTCGTAGAACTTGGCGCGGCGGTTGTTGTCCGATGCGCCCCAGGTGGATGCGATCCAGCCGCGCCGCTCGAGGCGGTGCAGGGCGGGGTACAGCGAGCCCTGCGGAATCTGCAGGGTGGCGCGCGAGACTTCGTGCAGCCGCTCGGAGATCGCCCAGCCGTGCCGGGGCCCGAGCGAGAGTGTCTTCAGAATCAGCAGGTCGAGGGTGCCTTGCGGCAGGTCGAGGCGTTCATCGGTCACGGCGTTGTTCCCCTTTCGCTTCTACAAGGGACGATGCACCGTCCCCTGTAGAAGTGCAAGGGGTCTTACCAGCCCGCCGCGATCGCCGCGATGCCCCAGGCGAGCCGTTGGCGCCACCACTGCGGGGCGTGATTGCCTTGCGGCACCTCGGTCGCGGTGACGTCGTAGCCTTTGGCGCGGAGCGCATCGACGAAGCGGCGGTGTGCTTGCAGGAAACTCGGGCCGGAACCGCCGAGGGTGGGATGATCCTCGAGCGCGCCGACATCGAGCACGAACTTCACGTCCCGCTTCGCCGTCGAGCGGACCTGCCCGGTCAGCCATTCGTACGGCGCGCTGTTGGACGCCTCGGCGCCGCGCCAGAACGCCCCGCTTTGCGACCAGACATTGCCGAACAGGTCAGGACGAGCGAAGCCCACGAACGCCGACGCGAGACCGCCGGCGCTCGAGCCGGTGAGGATCACGCGGTGGGGATCGGTGGTAACCGGCCAGCGCGCGCGCACCCAGGGAATGAGCTGCTGACCGAGGAAGCGGACCATCCTGGCGGAGTTGCCGAGGTCGGCAATGCGGACGGCCGATGCCGAATCATCGATCAGCACGGCGATGAACGCCGGGGCCTTGTGTGCAGCCAGTAACGTATCGAGCACCTGCGGCAGCGGCATCGTGTCGCGATACTCGTCGCCGTCGAACGCCACGATCAGAGGATAGGTCGTGGACGCACCGGCGCTGAAGCCCGGTGGTGTGTAGACCCATACGCGGCGGGGGCGTTGATAGGCGGAGTCATAGACGATATAAGGTGAGACTCGGCCGGCAGGGACGGGGGTTTGAGCGGGGCATGGTGCTGCGACCAGGGGAGCGACAGTCAACGCAAACGCTGCCCGGATCGTGTTAACCCCGGGCTTGCGCCCTGGGCTGGTCAGACTCGGTCGAGCATCGACATCGTAACCCCCGGGCTTGCGCCCGGGGTTGGCAAAACCTGGGCTCGAGAGACTCATCGATCTTACCTGACGAGAGGTTCAACCAACCCCGGGCGCAAGCCCGGGGTGGCACAGTGGGCCGGGTTGGACCGGCGCTAAGTCGACAGCTCCTGCAGCCGCCGCTCGAGAAACCGCCGCTCCGGCTCCTGGCGCGTGAGCGCCAGCGCCCGTTGATACGACTCCCGAGCTTCCGCCGTCCGCCCGAGCCTGCGACACAAGTCGGCCCGCGCCGAGTGCGCCGGCTGGTAGTCGGCGAGATCGCCACGCACGAGAATGGCGTCGATCAGGGCGAGGCCGGCCGCCGGGCCGTCGCGCATCGCCACGGCGGCGGCGCGATTCAGCTCCACCACCGGCGATGGATCGATCCGCAGCAGCACGTCGTACAGGCCGACGATCTGCGCCCAGTCGGTATCGGCGGCGCGCGTCGCCTCGGCATGGACCGCCGCGATTGCGGCCTGCAGCGTATAGGGGCCGAAGCGACGGCTGCTCAGCGCCTGCTCGACGAGCGCCTGGCCTTCGGCGATGTGCGCGCGGTTCCATAGCGTCCGGTCCTGCTCGTCGAGCAGCACCAGCTCGCCCGTGGCGGTGGCGCGGGCCGGCCGGCGCGCCTCGTGCAACAGCATCAAGCTGAGCAGCCCCGTGACCTCGGGGTCGGGAAGCAGCTCCTGCAGCACGCGGCCCAGCCGGATCGCTTCGCCCGACAGGTCGGTGCGTACCAGTGATGCGCCGGAGGACGCGAAATACCCCTCATTGAACACCAGGTAGACGACGTGCAGCACGGTGTCGAGCCGGGCGGGGAGATCCTCCGCCGCGGGCACCTGATAAGGAATCACGGCATCGCGGATCTTCGCTTTGGCCCGCACGATGCGCTGCGCCACGGTGGGTGGCGCGGCGAGAAAGGCGTGCGCGATCTCCTCGGTCGTGAGGTCGCACACCTCGCGCAGCGTCAGCGCGATCTGGGCATCGGGGGTGAGGGCAGGGTGGCAGCAGGTGAAGATGAGCCGCAGCCGGTCGTCGGGGATGTCTTCGTCCTCGTGCTCCGCCGCGGCCCGGGCATCGGCCTCGAGGCGGTGGGCGATCTCCCCTTGCGAGGCGTCGAAGCGCGCGCGACGTCGCATCGCGTCGATCGCTTTGAAGCGGCCGGTCGAGACGAGCCATGCCCGCGGGTTGCGCGGCACACCATCCTGCGGCCAGCGCTCCACCGCCGCGGTGAACGCGTCCTGCAGCGCCTCCTCGGCGCGATCGAAGTCGCCGAGCAGTCGGATCAGCGTCGCGAGGACGCGGCGCGACTCGGCGCGGTAGACGGACTCGACCATGGCGCGCGCTTCTTCGCTCATGGCCCCGCGAACGCCAGTCCGTTGCGGACAAAGTCCAACCCCTTCGGATCGGCGCTGCCGGTCGTGATGCAGACGATGAGCCCCGTGTCCCCGGTGGTGTGGGGGAGACAGCGGATCTGGACGAAGGCGCCGGTCGCGCCGTGCGCCGCGTACAGGTACTCCCCGCTCGCGCCCGTCCAGGACAAGCTGTCCATCAGCACCTCGGTTCCCTCGCCCTTCCCCGCGGTGCGCTGCACGCCGCGCGCGAAGGCGCGGAAGGTGCGCTCATCATTCTTCGTGCCTTTGGTCACCTGGACGATCACTACCTCGCCGCTCGATGCCGAGCGCAGCACCCAGGCTACGAGGCCCCGCTCGCCGCTCATGAGCGAGTCCATCTGGTGCTGGGCCACCGGGTCGGCTGCGAAATCGGGCCCCGGGTGCGGTAGCGAGAATCCGAACAGCGGGTGGCTGATGCCGTTCGCGTCGATGACGAGGCCAGTGCGCTCGCTGTCGGTCACGGCGCTCAGCATCGCGCCCCGCAGCAGGGTGCCGCCCTTCTTGCCGTAGAGCACGGCGAGCTGCGACAGCAGGAGGAAGCCTGTGACCCAGAACGCGATTTGCACCTTGCCGGCGTTCGTGCGTGCCTTGCCGAAGATGCGGGCGATGCCGAACACGATCAGCCACAGCACGCCGGCGACGAGGATGCCCCCCAGGATCGACCCCAAGAGCGACCCCCACATGGCCTCGGCGCCTTTGTCTCTTGTGACTGTGCCGTTCACGAAGGCGACTCCCTCCGTCACCACCAGCCCGAGAACGGTACCGATGATGAAGATCGGGTTCGTGCCCTGTGGTTGTGGCTGCGGCGGTATCGGGCGAGGTCGTGGGGTTGGAGCGGGCGTGGTCATCGACGGCACTCCGGGTGTGGATGGTCACCACCGCCGCCCGCGGTCTTCGTGGAGCACCGCGGGCGGCGGCTGGGATCGTCACGGCTGGTCGAACGTCATGATCGGCCGCACCTCGATGCTGCCGAGGCGCGCCGAAGGAATCTTCGAGGCGACCTGGATCGCGTCGTTCAGGTCCTTGGCGTCGATCATATAAAACCCGCCCAGCTGCTCCTTGGTCTCCGCGAACGGCCCGTCGGTGGTCGACACCTTGCCGTTCCGCACCCGGACCGTGGTCGCGGTGCGCGTGGGCTGGAGCGGGTTCCCGCCCAGATAGTGGCCGCTGCCGCGCAGGCCGTCGGT
>Ga0126376_10002466_pt1 | contig 10469 bp, 8 predicted proteins | sample PanSoiMetPlot_15_FD_92760 | JGI IMG/M metagenome (GOLD analysis project Ga0126376, IMG submission 92760) | Tropical forest soil microbial communities from Panama - MetaG Plot_15 | ecosystem: Environmental > Terrestrial > Soil > Tropical forest > Bulk soil | place: Panama | collected 2016-02-17 | reverse complement strand
GAGCGGGCACGCCGACTTCTAGATCGGCATCACGCAGGTGATCCCGGGTGGCATCGCGATCGCGCAGCGCTCGGAGATCCCTTCGGGCAGGAACTCCTGGTTCGTGGTGAACCCACCCGCCGGCACGATCTCAGCCGTGTCCGCGCCGACGAGCGAAGGCGCCGTCGCGCCGTTCCTCTCCAACAACGGCGAGGCGACCGCCTGGGTGCTGCCGGTGCCCGCTGCAACCAATCCGCAGCCGATCAGCAGTTGCCCAGCCGTTGTCGCGATACCCTTCCAAAACGACATGTTGGCCTCCAACTCTTTAAACCTGAACGATAATGAAGTGCTCAATGCAGCGCGGCAGTTAAGGGCTCGGGTATCGCAATGCGATGACGCTTAAATGAAGCGCACATGACCTTGCACAACTTGATGCATGCCCTCAAACGCATCGCCGACAAGTCACGCACGCCAGCTGGAATTGCTGCAGCTCACCGCTCACCGTTGATCTCTCATGTCGTCGGTGTGGTCGCGGGTACCCGTTGACCATCTGGCGGCGGTGGGCGAGAAAAGCGCGTGACAAAAGCCCGAGTTAACCGGTCGCGCCGGAGGACTGTCGTGCCCAAGAGGATCGATGTTACCGCACTGTCGCCCATCATCGGCACCATGTACCCGCCGCCCTATGACGAGCCCTGCCTGGCGCGATCTCGCACCAAACTGGGCGATGCCGCCGGCCTCACGCAGTTCGGCGTCAACTTACTGCGCTTGCCGCCGGGCGCGTGGTCGAGCCAACGACACTGGCAGACGGCCTCCGATGAGTTTGTGTACGTGCTGTCCGGGGAGGTGACCCTTGTCACCAATAGCGGCGCCGAGCTGCTGCGACCTGGCGATTGTGCCGGCTTCAAGGCCGGTGATGCTGACGGCCACTGCCTGCAGAACCGCTCGGGGGCGGAAGCAACCATTCTCGAAATCGGCACCCGCGTCCCCGGCGATGCCGCCCACTACTCGGAAGCCGACATGGTTGCCCCGGCCGGGCGCAAGCCGGCGATGTACACCCGCAAAGACGGCACGCCCTACACCGACATCAAGCGGCGCGCGAAGCCTGGTTGATCGGCGATGTGGCGTTCGTAGGCCTCGGCGAGCAGCCCGGCCACCAACGGCACCGGCAACCGGGATCATGCGCGCTGAGGTGTCTTCCTCGACAGCCAGGCGTGCGCCTGGCCGGGGTGAGGCAGAGACGCGATGGCATGGTCAATGATGACCCGAGGTCCGGCGCGCGGCAGTCCTCAAACAAGATCATGCGTCGAACAAATATTCTTGACCTCAGGCAATCCTTGACCCAGGCCATGCCGCCCCACGTCGGGCTTGATACGGGATCCGAGCCTGGCACGCTTCGTCACCCTTGCGCCACCATTGCCCCCTGATGCACGCGCGCCAGCGCGGCCTTCAGTGGTTTTCTTCCGGCCGCTCCGGATAATCCCTGAGGCGAACCGCTGTTGTCGAGCGACCGGGTACGGTCGACATAATTTTCCAACTGAGCCGAACGTTCGCGAGCTCTCCATTTCCTCTAAGCGAAAGCAGAGGTGAGACGCGGCCGTTACCACTGGGTGCCGATAGTTTCAGTATGGAGGAGACTATCCACACCTCTTGGCGTGCGGTGTCGCCGCTCGGAACAAGGTTTACCTTCGCTCGTTAGAAGGCAAATTGAGTGCGCGATCGGACACGAGGGGTTCCTGTGCGACAGCCTGGACGCGTGGAGTGGCCTTGCTTGCCCATCGATACTTCGAGCAGTCTTTTGGGATATCGCCGCATCATTCGGCGACGTGGGCCAGGTGCGCATCGCCTTTTGCAGATGCGCACCATCTGATTTGAGGCCACAGCTCGCGTGCCATCCCGCGCACTGAGATCGATCCCATCCCCTGGCGCGCATCGCAACGCCAGCCGCCATGCAATGCTCTCGATCGCAGTGAATCAAATTGATGTTCGGCAGTAGCCGGAGCGGCACATGACGACAGTCTATGTAAGCGGCCTGCATAGCGGTCCCAGTCCCTCGGCCGGCGTCGGAACCGCGCGCGCCATTCGCGCGGCTTTTCCGCATGCCCGCCTGGTGGGCGTCGACTATTGGCACGGCAGCTCAGGGCTCCACCACGAGGTATTTGACGCACTTTGGCTCCTGCCCTCGTGGGATTACCTCGATCGTGATCGGCATGCCTCGGCGATTCGCGAGCGGCTTGATGATGGGGCCTTTTTCATTTCCACGCTTGATCTGGAAATCCGTTGGCTGACAGAGGCCGTCGGTGCCCATCATCGTTTGCTCGTTCCCAAACTGGCCGCGCTGCAACCGACGTTGAAGCCGGCGCCATTGCTCACAGACCTGCTGCCGTTTGCCGTGCCCGAGACGGTGGGTCTCGAACGCAGCGATGCCGAGCTCTACGAGTTTTGTCGGCGCCATTCATGGCGGTGCTGGCTGAAGGGACCGTTTCATGACGCGATATTCGTTGCGGACTGGCGCACCCTGATTGCCGCCCGTGGTGCCCTGGAGCGTCGCTGGCGATCGACCCGGCTGTTTCTGCAGGCGCACGTGCGTGCCACCGAAGAATCGGTATGCCTCGCTGCCTACCAGGGCGAACTGCTTGCTGCCATCCACATGGAGAAGCGGCTCACGACCATGGATGGCAAGACTTGGGCTGGCCGGGTGGTTAGCCTGCCAGCCCCGCTTTTAGCGCCAATCGAGGCTTTGGTGCGCCGGCTCGATTGGAGCGGTGGCGCCGAGATCGAGGTATTCAAGGATCGTGACGCCAAGCGATGGTTCAACGAATGGAATCCGCGCTTTCCCGCCTGGATCTATGGCGGCGCCCTGGCGGGCTTCAATTTGCCGGCGCAGCTCATAGCCCGGGCCCAGGGCATCGCGGCACCGGCCAGCCCTGCCACCGGCGACGCCTTCACCCGGGTGGTGTTGGAGGTCCCGGTGCGGCGTGAGATCGGACTACCGCTGCCGCGGGAACCCGATGAGGAGGAATGCGTCAGCACATCCAAGTACGGCGCCGCGTTGCCGGACCTGTTGCGCACCATTGAGGCGCAAGGCAATGCGCCGCAATACGCCGAGCCCCTGCCGCCCGCGCCGTTTGACGACGACACGCTGGCCGACCTCAACGACGTCGACTTTGCCGGCATCAATACGCCGGCACGCGTGTTTCTACCGCGGGTTGCAGATCTGCTGTTTCAACGGCTCGGGTGGCAAATGGCGAGCCCTAGCGGCCGGGCGACGGCGGTCGCCGCCTTCAGCATCAAAACCGCACCGTATACAGAATATATCGCGCTGGCGCGGCGGCACGGACTGCTCGCCGAGTGCATCAGCCAGGCAGAGATTCAGACCGCGGTCGAGGCGGGTTTCCCGACCGCCGACATCGTGCTCAATGGCCCCGGCAAGTGGTGGCCACGGACGACGGCCCCCGCTAACGGTCTTTTCGCGGTGTTTTGCGATTCAGTGGAAGAGCTGCGTTCGGTCACTTGCAAGCCGGCACTTGCTAAGGTGGTCGGCGCACGACTGAAACTGCCGAGGATCCCGTCGCGGTTCGGTATTCCGGTCGATGACCCGGATAGCTTTGAGACCTTAGTTGAGGCGGTGCATGAGCTTGCCGTCGGCGTGGAATTCGGCGTGCATTTCCACATGGCCGCGAGCGCCATCGGCGTCAGCCGATGGTGGGATGCTTTCGAATCGCTACTGGCGTGGGCCGGCACCATCGAGCGCGCCGCCAAGCGGCGGGTGAGCGTGCTGGACGTCGGCGGCGGCTGGCATTGCGAGGACTTTTTTGCGCTCGATATCGCGGCCGCCGTGCGTGCGGCCGAGGCCGCGCTGCCATACCTCGATCGGGTGCTGTTCGAACCCGGCAAAGCCTTGACCCAGCCCACCATGCTACTTGCGACGCGCGTCCTCGACGTGCGGCGCTCGAAAGGCCGCATTGAGGACGTGATCGTCGATGCCTGCATCGCGGAATTGCCGCTCGCCAATCACTATCCGCATCCGATGTGGCTGCGGAGCCAGGCGGGTGATTGGCGGGGTCTCGGTCGCGGTTGTCAGCACATCTTCGGCCGGATCTGCATGGAAGACGACCGCATCGGCAGCAATCTTGCCGTTCCCGATACGCTCACCCCCGGCGAAATCCTCCTGATCGGCGATGCTGGTGGCTACAACAGGAGCATGGCCTATGAATTTGGTCGCGGCAAACAGGACGACGTTCCGCGGTTGGCTCGAGCAGCCGGCATCTGAGCTCGTCGATCACGGCCAACCGTGTTGCACGCGTGCGCGCGCCTGGTTGCAGGCGATGGCGGTGTCGCATGCGTTTCATCGCAGCGACGATACCGCGATCGCTGCACCGAGCTTTCTGTCGCGCCATTACAAGTGGGGACCGACGGCCTGGCCAACTGCCTGGTGTGAGGCGGTGCGGGCACCGGCCATCGACTGCGGGGTGTTTTCGGCGTTTGCGCGCGCCATTCTGAACGCGCAGGGCGTGGAGTGCTACAGCGGGCAAGTGATGCAGCACTTCAATCCGGAGACAACGGCGCACTGGCGACAGTACTGGACCCGGCTGCCGGGCAGTTTCAACTGGATTGACGATGAACTGGTCTATCATGAGGTCGTGATTGTGGTTGCCGACGAGGTCGCCGAGGTGTTCGATCCGACGCATGGCGAGTGGCTGTCCCCGACCGATACCGCCGGTTACGGCGCGGTCGTCGGCGTTCGATCGGGGTGCCCGAAATCGCTGCCATGGGGTCGGCATACCCTAACGATGGACCAGTGGCGCCTCACCGTTCCGACACTGTCGTGGGGAGGGTGAAGGGGTGCGGATCGAGAGGCAGATCGCGGCTGATCGCTATGGCATGTTGTTAAACGACATGCGCGCTCAGGCACTGAGCGTGGCGCGGGCGACCGGCCAGACCTTCTTCGTGAACGACGCCCGGTCCGGATTGGCATTGATGGCGGTTGCCGCCGCGAGCTCGTTGTTTGCTGGTATGCTCGGTGTGCTCGGTGCCATCCTAGCGCAAATGGTCGGGCGGACGTTGTCGGCCTCCAGGCTGCTCAATGACGGCGGTTTGATTCCGCTCAACGGTTATTTTGCCGCAATGGCAGTTGGGGCGTTTTTTCCGCTTGGCGCGGCGACCTTGGCACTGGCCGTGGCCGCGGCGGCATTGGCCGCGGTGTTCACCATCGTGCTGCATCGTACGCTGGCGATCTGGGGCCTGCCGGTGCTGGTAATGCCCTACGTGATGGCGGTTGCCGGCGTCTGGCTGATCTGTCCGCAGCTGACGTGGTGCGCAGCCGCGCCGGCGCCACTGCCACCGGTTGTCTGGCCAGCGACGTGGCCAGACATGCTGCTGTTCGCTGGACAGGCGTGTGGTGCGGGACTCGCCGAGCTCGTATTTTCGCGCTCCCCCTTAATCGGTTGCGGGGTGTTGCTAGCCTTGGCGCTGTTCGATTGGCAGGCGGCGGCGCTGGCGGCGCTCGGCACCCTGTGTGGAACCCTGACCGCGATCGCTCTCGGCCTCCCCACTTCGCTGATTGCCATCGGCCTCTATGGTTTTGGCGCGGCGCTGACGGCGCTGGCGCTGCGGCGCGGAACGGTGCGCTGTGGATGGCTGGCGACGGTGATCGCCGCCGGCGCAACGGCGGTGGCAACGGCGATGCTGGGCACGCTCGGCAGCGCGCTCGGACTGTTGCCGCTCGCGGCGCCCTATGTCGTGGTGGTGTGGGTGTGCACCTTGGCGCAGCCGGTCAACGCCCCCCAGGCCGGCGAGGCGAGACCGCGCGCGCCAACACCGCCCAGCCTGCCTCGCCTGCCGCGCAATTTTTAGTGTAGCGCGACCCTGAAGGGCGACGTTGAGGCCGCAACGGCCGCCACCGTCGTGGGCAGATTATGACGGCGAGCTGCATCTTGAGCTGTCCGGACTGGAGGCCTCAAGGTGTTTGTTGATACTCACAAAAAGTCGGTGCGCGCTTTCCGACCATCGCCGGCGCTTTGTCAAATGATAGGTACCTTGGGAAATCGAGCCGTTGTCGGCACCTTCATCGCCACGCGCGTTCTTGCGCCGCCAGTGATTTACGTACGCAGCCATTTCGCGTGCGTCGAACACGGCTAGGTACGGGCTTCCCTAAGGCCCCGTGAGGACGCGCTTTCACTGTCGGTTAATCGGTCAAAAAAGGAAAATTGCATGTCAAAAGGTAGTGGCGGTGGCGCTGAAGTCCTTGGCGATAGCGCCGGCACGACGGGTGGCGGGGGCAGCGGCGGTGGTGGTGGTGGCGGCGGCGGTGGTGGAGGTGGCGGCGGCGGTGGTGGAGGTGGCGGCGGCGCACCGGCTCCGGTGCCGCCGACACATCCAATTCCAACCCCGGCGCAAACACTGGCAGAGCTGCTGGTCGACAATCCTAGCTTTATCCATACCACCGGCGCAGGGACTGCCGGTTCACCGTTCCTGTTTAGCGGCTCGGGAACCTTTATCTTTCCGGGTGACGCTGCGAGCTTTGTGTCGGTCACGGCGGCAGCCGGCAGCGACAGCACGCTCGACTTCAACAATGCCATCCCCGGTGCCGTCGACGGCTTGGATCAACCCTCCGATTTCATCACCTTGGCGGCGGCGGGCAACGTTGTGACGGAAACCATTTCTCCCGGTGGCGGCCGCTTGGCCAAAACCGTCACTGGCGGGGTGTCCGGCACCAATTTCACGCACTTGCAGTTCGACTTTTCGAGCGACGCCGATCCCGCCCGGGGGACGCCGCAACTGACCGTCAATGCCGGTTCCGATCTTAGTCATTCGACGGTGACGGACATTCTGATCAATGGTGGCGTGCAAGCTGGCGCCGCCGACTTCACCGGCCTGGTCGGTAACTACTCGGCGCACCACCTGTTCGTTACCTTCGACTCCAATCCGTTCAATGTGGCGGCTGGCGATGCGTTGGCACCGAGCATTCTGCCTGGGGTCTCGCAGGTCTTGAACAGCTTTGGTGCCGGTGAAATCGACTTCAGCAACACCGGCGTCGGGGCGATGACGGTCGATCTGCTCGACCAGACCCTCAGCGGCACCAATACGGCTGGTCACGCCATCACTTCGGATCAGAATGCCTTTGCCCTCGATCCGAGCGATACCATCATCAGCTTCGCCGGCGTCACCGGCGTGATCGGTGGGCCCGGCAACGACACCATCATCATGGACAACGTCGGTGACGGTGTGCAGGGCGGCAGCGGCAACGATCTACTGATCGCCGGTGCCGGTCCCGACAAGATCGACGGCGGCTTGATCGTTCCGGCTAATGCCGGCGTGGCGCCGCCCGGCGAAGATACCGTGTCCTACGAGCGCTCGACCGGAGCCGTGCAGGTCGACCTCAATGTTGAGATTCCGAACGGCACGCGGCCCACGGGTGGGCCGGTCAAGGCGACGGCTCAGCATGGCGGCTTCGCCGAGGGCGACTCGCTCCAGAACATCAGCGATGTGGTTGGCTCATCGTTCAACGACACGCTGACCGGCAATGCGGCGGCCAATAAGATCACCGGCGGCTTGGGTGCCGATGTCATGACCGGCAACGGCCCGAGCTGGAACATCAGCACCGGTGCATTCGGCGCCGTATTGGCAGCGACTGGGTCCGACACGTTCATCTTCAAGACCGCCGCCGACAGCGGTGTTGGGGTTGGCAACCGGGACGTCATCACCGACTTTTCCCTGCAGACCGACGCCACAGCCGGAACGGTCGCCGACAAGATCGACCTTTCCGCGCTCGACCCCGGTCATAACTTCACCTTCGCCCCCACCATAACGGCGACGGGGCATGGCGAGGTGAGCGCACATCTTGAAGCGGCGACCAATAATGTGGTGGTCCAGGTTGATGCCACCGGCGATGGCGTGGTCGATATGGAAATCGAACTGCAAAACCAGCACAGCCTCACCGCGGCAATTGCCAATCTGCTGAAGGCCGACATTATTATCTAGGCCCTGCCGGGCCTAGCGAACGATCGGCGTGCCGCCGGGGGCCCCGGCGGCATTTTACTACCTAGGGCCCCGTAACCTATTGCAGCTTCGAAGGGGCCCGGCAGAGCGCGCACGCACCGGGAGCCAGGCTCGGGGGTTCGCACCACCCCGGCAGCCGACGACCTGGGGGCGGCGCGCCGGCCCATGAGGCGCGCCCACCGATGGCGGTAGAACGCCCAGGGCGGCTCCCGTCAAGCTTCAGGCTATAGTGGGGAATGGCGATTCGGCCGAGATTGGACCTTTTGTGAGGCACCCAAGGCTCTTGGCAAGCTTCAGCGGAAGGGTCACTGTGCAACGCGCGCGCGTGGACAGCCGGAGGCCACCGATGCCGTCGTTGCGGGGTATGTCATTGCCATTGCTCGGAGCGCAACTTTGCCGCTGCTGGGCCAATCTCGCCTCCGACCGTAAACTGGCCTGGGCGACCATCGGCGCGGTGGTTAGCGGCATGGGGTTACTCGGTCTCTTCGTTGCCGCCCACGTCAAGGACAATCTCGTGCACAAGGCCGCGGCGCAGACGGCCTTGTACATGGACAGTTTCGTCGCACCGCTGGTGCAGGAGCTTGCCACGCGCGCCACCTTGTCGGCCGAGACCCAGACTGAAATGGGCAAGCTGCTTTCGCCGGCCTCGGCCGGCCGGCCGCTGATCGGTTTCCGCGTCTGGGTCGGGGAGAGCATCGTCTTTAGCAACGACAAATCGATGATCGGCAAGTCGTTTCCCAATACACCCACCAGCGAGCTTGCCTGGTCCGGCCACGTTTCCCCGGAATTCAATCAGATCGACGAGGATGACGAGCAGATATTCGATGTGCCGCTGCCGATCCTGGAGGTCTACGCACCGGTGCGCGAAAGAGGGACCGGCCGCATCATCGCGCTGATCGAGACCTACGAGGCCGCTGGCGAGCTCGAGGTGCGGATTTTGACCGAGCAGTTTCTGGCTTGGTGTGTGGTTGGTGCCGCGACGCTCGGGATCGTGCTGCTGTTGCTCGGCGTCATGCGCAGCGCGCGGCTTAAGCAAAATTCGTTGATCACCCAGATTGGCGAGCTTTTGCGTCGCAAGGCCGATGTCGAGCGCGCCGCGCGTGGCGTCAATGAAAACAACGAGCAGCAACTACGACGGATCGGCACCGAGCTTTACGCCGGACCTGTTCAGCTCATTAGCCTGGCATTATTGAAAATGGAGGCAGTTTGCGCGCTGGTACAGTCGCAGGGTCAGGACGTTCCCGCCGCGCACGTCGAAGACATCGAAATCATTCGCAACGCCTTGGACCGGACCCTGATTGATATGCGCACCGTCTCCTCCGAGCTGATCCTGTCCGAAATCGAAAACCTTTCGCTGGCCGATTCCGTGCGCATGGCGGCGCGGCGCCACGAACGCAAAACCGGGCGGCCGGTGCGCTGCGAGGCAGCGTGTCTGGCCACGGCCGACGTGCAGCGGCAGGTCAAGACCTGGCTCTATCGATTTGCACAGGAGGGACTCGACAGAGCCTCCCGCTGCGCGACCGACGGCGAGCACGGTCTGCGCGCCAGCCACGATGCTGGAGCGATTGGCATCGAAGTGATCATGGGCCGACCGAGCCATAGCGGCGAGCAGGAGGCCTTTTTACGCAGTGTCACCAGTCTGCGGGATCGGGTAGAGTCCTGGGGTGGAACCTTCGAAGTGCACACCGATCCTGGCCGTGGCGCCTCGATCGTTGCGCGTTTCGCCTATGCCCAATTGGGTGCTTCGCATGGTTGAAACAATTACCTTCGCAGCGGTCGACGAGCATCCGATCTTTCGGCAAGGTCTCATTCAATCCCTCCAGCGCGCCGAGGGGCTCACTTGCGTCGCCGAGGGCGAAACCGCCGCCGATGCTCGGCGCATTGCGGCATTGCAGAAGCCCGATATTCTCGTGCTGGAGATCTTCATTCGCGGCGGCGGCATCGAAGCGGCACGAGGCATCCTGTCCGCCCACCGCACGACCAAGGTCCTGATCCTGACCGCATCCGATGACGAAGTGCATTTGACCGCCGCGCTGCGGGCGGGGGTGCGCGGCTACGTGTTGAAGGGAATCAGCGGCGGCGAACTGGTGCGGGTCATGCGCAGCGTGCACGCCGATCAGCCGTATATCGATCCGGCCCTGAGCGCACAACTTCTGGTCTCGACCAGCCTCGAGCCGCCGGCCCCGGTAGGCCACCTAGCCGAGCTCTCCCACCGCGAGCAGCAGGTGCTGGCCGGCGTTTGCAAGGGACTGACCGATAAAGAGATTGCCGACACGCTGCACATCAAACCGAGTACGATCCGGTACTACCTGACGCATATTTTCAAGAAACTCAAAGTGCACAATCGGGTGCAGGCGCTGCAGATGTCGCGAGGGTTTCTCAAGACCTGAGCCCGAGCGCCGAGCCCGATCGCACCGGTCGCCGTGGCCGGTTACCGCCGGCACCCCGCCGGGGCCGCGGGCGCGGATCCCGATCAGTTCCGGTTGGCGCAG
>Ga0126376_10002465_pt1 | contig 10471 bp, 5 predicted proteins | sample PanSoiMetPlot_15_FD_92760 | JGI IMG/M metagenome (GOLD analysis project Ga0126376, IMG submission 92760) | Tropical forest soil microbial communities from Panama - MetaG Plot_15 | ecosystem: Environmental > Terrestrial > Soil > Tropical forest > Bulk soil | place: Panama | collected 2016-02-17 | reverse complement strand
GATGACGCCCGAGTACGCTTCCCCGGAACAAGTGCAGGGTGCGCCGACTACACCCTCGACCGACGTCTATTCATTGGGTGTCTTGCTCTACGAGCTACTGACTGGTCACCGGCCTTATCGTCTTCTCAATCGCGCACCGCACGAGATCGCGCGTGTCATTTGCGAGGAAGCGCCGGCGCCGCCAAGCATCATCATCACTCGCACTGAAGATCTGGTGCCGAGTGTTTATTCCGGCGACGAAGCAACGACACTGCAACAGCTTTACACGACGCGCGGTGGAACTCTCGAATCGCTCCGCCGCGCACTCGCGGGTGATCTCGATAACATCGTGATGCAGGCGTTGCGCAAGGAGCCTGAGTGGCGATACCAAACTGCCGCAGACCTGCGCGACGACATCACGCGCTATCTCGAAGGTCGTCCGATTCTGGATTTGCCCGACCCGCCATTCGCTGCGATGGCGCTGCGGCCTGATGCTTCCGGTGACAATTCGTTAGCGGTGTTGCCGATGAAGGTGCTCGATATCGATGGTCCTCAGACTGGTCAGGACTATCTCGGCACAGGCCTCGCGGATGCTCTCATCACTCGACTCAGCGCGATTCGCAGTTTTGCAGTCAGGCCCACGAGCAGCGTGCTGCGCTACGGAGCTGATGCCGATCCCTTGCGCGCCGGTCGTGAGCTCGGTGTTGCTTTTGTCCTGGACGGTCGCATCAGGCGCTCGGCAGAACGTATTCGCGTCACAATTCAGTTGCTTGACGTTCGCGATGAAACGACCGCCTGGGCCGGACAGTTTGACGAGCAGTTTACGGACGTTCTCAATCTCGAAGACGTTATCTCTTCGCACGTCGCGGAAGCAATCGTTCCACACCTGACAGTGGACCAGCGGCTGCGATTAGCCAAGCGCGGCACAGACAATCCACAGGCGCACGAAGCTTATCTACGTGGACGTTTCTACTGGAACACGTTTACTGAAGAAGGGTTCGCGAGAGCGATTGTCTGTTACCAGCAGGCCATCGCGCTCGATCCGGATTACGCGCTGGCGTACGCGGGAGTGGCAAGCTATCACAACTGGCTTGGCGTGTTCAGCGTGATGCCGTTTGCGGAATGTTCCGCCGCCGCGTATGAAGCAGCGCAAACGGCCGTTGAACTCGATCCCCACCTCGCGGAAGGACACACGGCGCTGGGCCAGGCAATACTTTGTCGCGACTTTGCCTGGGCCACTGCTGAGCACCACCTGATTCGAGCCATCGAGCTCGATCCGAATCATGCCCCCGCGCGCGTCTTGTATTCACTTCAGCTCGCAATGGAAGGGCGCTTCAGTGAGTCGCTGCGCGAAGCGCACACTGGTCGCGATCTGGATCCACTCGCGATCATCTCGCGCTTCAGCGTGGTCTGGTGTTCGTATCACGCGCGTCGCTTTGACGAGGCACATCGCTTTGCCAGCGCCACTCTCGAGAACGAGCCACGCAACCTGATGATGCTTTACGGCTCGAGTTTCGTTTTGAGTGCACTCGGCCGCCATGCGGAAGCTATCGAAGCTTCGGAACGTTTCGTCGAGTTGATGGGCAAATCTTCTCACGCCCTGGCACGGCTTGCTTGTGCCTATGCCACCGCAGGAAAACTCGACGCCGCACAAACCACACTTGATGAGATGCACGCGCTTGCCGAGCGACGTTACGTGTCACCCTATCATCTCGCACTCGTAAACTGCGCCATCGATCGTCCCGAAGAATCGCTCGACCTGCTCGAGAGAGCTTACGAAAGCGGCGATGCAAAAGTGCTCTGGATGGGCGTCGATCCCGAATTGGATCCACTGCACGGTCATCCGCGCTTCAACGATCTGTTGCGTAAGCTGGACCATCGTCTCGCTGCACTGCCGGCGCTTGCAGGCCAGTTGCGTGGGGACCAGGAATCAATCGCCGTGCTGCCGTTTAGAGTTCTCGGACCGCCGGGAGAGAACACCGGTGACGAGTATCTCGGCATCGGACTGACTGACGCGTTGATTACTCGCCTTAGTAACGTGCGGCGTTTGGTGGTGCGCCCGACAAGCAGTGTGCTGCGTTATCGTGGTGCCGCGATCGATCCCCTGATTGCCGGGCGCGATCTGGGTATCGACTACGTCATCGACGGTACTCTCCGGCGTGTCGGCAATCGGATTCGCGTGACGGCGCAACTGCTCAGTATCAGCGAAGGCGTAACGCGCTGGGCCGAACACTTCGACGAAGACTCGACGGACGTTCTCCAGATTGAAGATTCGATCTCAGAAAAAGTCGCGTCGGCCCTATTGCCGCAGTTAACTGGTGACGAAAAGCAGCAGTTGTCGAAGCGTGGTACTGACAGCTCCGAAGCTTTCGAGGCTTATCTCCGCGGTCGTTACTACTGGAGCTCTTACACGGAAGTCGGACTTGCAAAGGCGCTCGAATGCTACAAGAAAGCGATCAAACTCGATCCCGACTACGCGCTCGCTTACACAGGCATCGCCGATTATTACAACTGGCTCGGCGTGTTTGGTATCCGTCCGTTCGCTGAAACTTCAGCCGCCGCTAAACAGAACGCTGCCAAAGCAGTGGAGCTTGATTCGTCTTCAGCAGAAGCCTACAGCGCACTGGGTTTCGCAACTGTCTGCCATGACTTCGACTGGGCGGTAGCAGAAGGTCAGCACCGGCGCGCCATCGAGATCAATCCCAACTACGCAACTGCTCATCACTGGTATGCGTTTCACCTGATGATGGAAGGACGTTTTGAGGAAGGTCTCGAGCAGATGTTGCGCACGCGTGAACTCGATCCGATCTCGCCCAGCGTGCTTCAGGCTCTGGGCTGGTGTTATTACCAGGGTCGGCGATTTGATGAGGCAATCGCGACTTATCGCAACATGCTCGAGTCAGTACCGGAGTTTCCCTATGGGCTCGTCACTCTTTCCTGGACACTCAGGCACACGGGCGAGGTTGATGAAGCGGTGAACGCGGCCGAGAAAGCTCTTGATCTTTCCGGTGGCGGCACGTTCTACATTGCGGCATTGGGCGCAGCTTACGCCGCCGCCGGAAGACAGCAGGATGCGCGCGGCGTATTGGAGCGCCTGGCCCAGCTATCAGTGCATGGCTTCGTGTCGCCTTATCAACTGGCTTTGATTCACCTGCATCTCGGTGAGCGTGAGCGCGCGCTGGAGCTGCTGCTTGAGGCGTATGCGATCAAAGATGCATGGGTGGTGTGGCTCGGTGTCGAGCCGCAGTGGGATCCGCTCCGAGGTGAACCCGCTTTCGACGGAATTCTTCGTGACCTGCGTCACCCGGCGATGTATCGCAAGGCCGCCAGAAAAGCAGCAGCACCAGGAGTTGAGAAGCGACGTAAGCAAGGTTCGCACATCGCTCCGATAACGGAGCAAATACTCATGCCGGCGGCCGACACGCAGGCGGGTGAGAACGAGGAAGCGCGCCAACTCTACACTGCCGGTCGTTACTATTCGACGCGACGAACAGCGGAAGGCCTGCGCCAGGCAATCGAACGCCTTGAACGCGCGGTCGAGCTCGATCCGGAGTTTGCCATCGCGCACTCAGAGCTGGCTGATTGCTACGCACTGTTGAATTGGTACGTCGAGCCGCCACCGCCGGGCGCATGGGAACGTGCAAAGGAGTCGGCGCTGCGTGCAGTTGAAGCTGATCCGAATTTGCCCGAGGCGCATGCTTCTCTCGGTTTTGTCAGGCTCCACTACGATCGCGATTGGATCGATGCCGAGCGTGAGTTGCGAAAGGCGATTCAACTGAAGCCGAGCAATCAAGTGGCGCATCGCTGGTATGCATACAGCTTGTCTGCGATGGGTCGTCACGACGAGGCCTACGCTGAGATCGAGCGGGCGCGCCAGATCTCGCCGCAATCGGCAGTGATCGCAACGGCAGTTGCTAACGTATTGTTCCTGGCGGGTAAGTTTGATGAAGCAGTCGGTCAGGCTAAGAAGTCCCTCGACCTCGATCCGGGCGCAGTTGCGGCACACACGATCCTGCGTTGGGGCTACGAGCTGAAAGGCATGCACAGCGAAACGATGGCTGCATTTGAGCAGGAACGCAGCTTCGCCGGCGACACGCCGACGACGCACGCTAAACGCGCTCACGTGCTCGCAGCCATCGGCAAAAAAGAAGAAGCGCGTGCGATTCTCGAAGAGATCATTGCCAAACGTCATCAGAATTGGGTGACGGCTTACGAGATCGCGATCATCTACACCTGGCTGGGCGACTTCGACAACGCGTTTCGCTGGCTGGCCCAGGCCGAGCGCGAACATGCAGTTGGTTTCACGTTTGTGCGTGTCGACCCGCACCTGGCCAAGCTGCGTACCGACCCTCGCTTTGCTGACTTAATGCGAGAAACAGAGAAGACGATACCTTGAGCTTTGTTCTTGGTACTTTGTTCTTTGTTCTTTGTACTTGGTAGTTTGTTTCAGCGACACAAAGTACCAAGTACAAAGAACAAAGCACAAAGCCCAAAGCACACATAATATGACGACAGAAGGTCGTAATCGCGAAAACTTGGACGCCTGGGTTCGTGAAGTCGTCGCCTGGCATTTCGATCCGCAGACTGGCTGTCCCTTCTGGCTGGAGTTTGCGAAGAACCTCTCGTGGGATCCACGCCAGGAGATCCAAACTTACGACGATCTTTCGCACTTTGGTTTTTTCCAGGATGAGTGGTTGCGCGGTGGCCCGGTGCGACGCTGGGTACCGAAAGGTTTTGCAGATCGTCCTGTCTACACGTTTGAAACCGGCGGCAGCACCGGCGTGCCGAAATCTCGCATCAACATCGAAGACTTTCGTATCGACTACGAAGCTTTCAGCGATACGCTGCCCGAAGAGTTTTTTCCACGCGGCGCTGACTGGTTGTCGCTGGGGCCAACTGGACCGCGTCGTCTGCGCTTAGCTGTCGAGCACCTGGCGCAGCATCGTGGCGGGATCTGTTTCATGGTCGATCTCGATCCGCGCTGGGTAATCAAACTGATCAAGATGGGCCAGCCGAAGATGGCTGAGCAGTACAAGCAGCACGTCGTCGAGCAGGGCCTGACGTTGCTTCGCGCGCACGACAACATCCGCTGCCTATTCACGACACCCAAGCTGCTTGAAGCCCTCTGCGAAAAAGTGTCGTTGAAGAAGATGGGAATCACCGGTGTATTTTGCGGCGGCACGGAAATGACGCCGCAGTTTCACCGTTTTGCGGTTGAAGAGCTGCTCGAAGGTGCGTACTTTGCGCCGACATACGGCAATACGCTGATGGGCCTGGCGGTACACAAGCCACGTCAACCTGAAGACAACTACGCGATCATTTACTATCCACCCAGGCCGCGTGCGATGGTTGAAGTGGTGGATCCCGACCACCCTGATCGAGTGGTCGAATACGGCAAAACCGGCCGTGTCCGCTTAACAACATTGACGAAGGAATTCTTCATGCCCCGTTTCCTCGAGCGTGACGAAGCCGAGCGTGAGCCCCCCTGCGACATGTATCCCTGGGACGGCGTACGCAACGTCCGCCCCTTTTCACGTTTCCAGTCGAGCGTCGTCGAAGGAGTCTATTAATCCTGTCAATCCTGAAAAATCTTGTAAATCCTGTCTATGATTCACCTTCCCATCTTGCGTCACGGCAATCCATATAAAAGCCTCGACATCGCGCGCGTCCCGCACCATCAAACCCGCGCAACCTTCGTCGAGGTAAGCCAGGCCAACCCAGGCTTGATCCGCCGCGACCTCACCCGACAGGACATCGGCACCACGGCTCTCAATCGCTTCTCCACCCGCGAACTCGTCGAAATCTGCTCGCGCGCCGCCGATCATTTCACCAACGACTCCCTATCACTCGGCGACACAACGCAAACACCCGACGACTACGTAAAGCAAGTCTCCGCGACGACTGGCCTGCCTTACGTCCTCGCGCGCCGCAACCTGCTCAAGATCAAAAGCATGCTCGCCAACATGGAAAGCGTGCTCAACGGCCTGACACGAAATCTCGACTGGGCGTTACTCGACAGGCGCTTCGGTGAGTTTGACGGCCACACAATGAGTTTCTTTCCGCGCACGCAATCACTCGGCGCCGTGCTCCCAAACAATTCACCCGGCGTGCATTCACTCTGGATTCCCGCTTTCCCGCTTCGCATTCCGCTCGTGCTCAAACCCGGCAGCGCTGAGCCCTGGACGCCCTATCGCATCATTCAGGCACTGATCAAAGCCGGCGCGCCACGCGAAGCTTTCAGTTTCTATCCCTCCGATCACGCGAGCGCCGCGGAGATCCTGCGAAGCTGCGGTCGTTCGTTGTTATTCGGTGATTCTTCGACGACGAGCGCCTGGGCCAACGATCCGCGCGTCGAGATCCACGGTCCCGGCTACAGCAAGATCATCATCGGTGAAGATTGCGTTGACGATTGGGAGCAATATCTCGACGTGATGGTCGCCTCGATTGCGGACAACGGCGGCCGCTCCTGCGTCAATGCTTCAGCCGTTTGGACACCCGCACACGCTGAAGAGATCAGTGAAGCACTTGCGAAACGATTGGCCCGGATCGTTCCACGCGCCGCGGACGATGAAAACGCTCAGCTTGCACCGTTTGTCGATCCTCAGGTGGCTGCGCGCATCAACGCAATCATCGATCAAGGTTTGAGTGAAGCCGGCGCGCGCGATGTAACCGCCGCGTATCGTGACGGTGCACGACTCGTCAACTGGAACAACTGCTCATACCTGCTGCCGACAATACTTCTTTGCGAGCCGGATCATCCGTTGGCGATGAAGGAGTTTCTGTTTCCCTTCGCAAGCGTAGTCAAGGTTGAGCAAAAGGAGATACCGGCGCAGCTTGGTCCCACACTGGTCGTAACAGCTATCACGAAAGATCCGAAACTGGTTCAGACCCTCGTCGCCTCGCCGCGTATTGATCGTCTGAACATTGGCGCGCTTCCCACCAATCAGGTTAGCTGGGACCAGCCTCACGAAGGCAATCTCTTTGAACATCTTTACGCGCGCCGCGCATTCCAGCACGCCGTCGCCGTCTGAGGACATGTGTTGAGAATTCTTTATCTCACAGGCGGAGCGGGCCGGATGTATTGCGGCAGTTGCCTGCGCGATAACGCCATGGCCACCGAGCTCATGAAGCGTGGTCATGACGTGATGCTCCTGCCGGTCTACACGCCTACATTCACTGATGAGCCAAACGTAAGCAACGATCACGTTGTGTTAGGCGGGATCAGCGCCTACCTCGAACAGTACGTGCCGGTGTTTCGCAAGACGCCGCGCTGGCTCGATCGTTTGTGGGATTCGAAAACTGTTTTGAGCCTCGCGTCACGGCGTTCGCTCTCGACGAATCCAAAGATGCTGGGCGAGATGACTGTGTCCGTGCTGAAAGGTGAAGACGGTTTTCAGCGTAAAGAGATCGACAAGTTTGTCGATTGGGTCAAGGACCAGGCCCCGCCTGACGTCGTCAACTTGCCTTACACACTCCTGCTCAGCCTTGCGGAACCGTTGAAACAAACACTAAAGGCGCCCGTTGTTTGTACGCTTCAGGGTGAAGATCTTTTTCTCGACGGATTGCAGGAACCTTATCGTACAGAGTCGCTGAATCTGATCCGTCATTATCTAAAGCACGTAGATCTGTTTTTATCCGTGAGTGATTATTATGCCGGCTTCATGCCCGGCTATCTCGGTATTCCACGTGAGAAGATCCGTGTTGTTCCCCTCGGGATTAACCCGCCGGGCTTCGAGTTGCGAGAGCCTGATCGCAATGGACCATTCACGATTGGATTTCTTGGCCGGATCGCACCGGAAAAAGGATTGCATGTGCTGGCCGAAGCTTATCGACTTCTACGGCAGTCAGGAGAGCTGCCCGAAGGGAAACTCGAAGCTGCGGGTTACATGGCGGCGGATTGCAAATCGTATCTCGAAGCGATTCAGAAGCGTCTGAAAGATGCTGGCCTGGGTGGTGAGTTTCAGTATCGCGGTGTTATCGATCGTGCTGAGAAGATCGCGTTTCTGCGCCGCCTCGATGTGATGTCGCTGCCTGCCACATACGATGAGCCGAAGGGAGTTTCTTTGCTTGAAGCAATGGCGTGCGGCGTTCCACTGGTGCAACCGCGACGTGGCGCCTTTACGGAAATCGTGGAGATTACCGGCGGCGGGTTGCTGGTCCAACCTGACGATCCGCAAAGCCTGGCCGACGGAATACTCAGGATCGCAAAGGATCCGGCCCTTGCAGAAGAGCTGAGTGCAAATGGTTTTCAAGGTGTGCGCGAGCACTACACCGCCGCACACATGGCCGATAAATTGTTGGAATGCTATAACGCAATGGTTAGTAATCCGCTGGTATCCGCGGAAATCCGTGGCTAATGCAGGCTTTCACTCCAGGCGACGATCTAATCTTCCAGCTCGAGAGCGGCTTCGGACTGCTTCGCTTATTAGCCGTGGAAGGCGAAGGCTCAGAAACCGTCTGGCATCTGCTGGCTTATGACGAGTTTTTTCCTGACATCGAATCCGCCGAAGCTGCGTTGACCCAACGTGTGTTGCCAGTGCGCAAACCACACATGGCGCTCACCAATCGCGCCTTCGAGCGCACGCCAACTGCGCGTCTCGGCAATCGTCCGGTGAGTGACGAAGAATTGGTCGCATATAACAACTGGCTCAACGGCGCAAGAGAAATCTCCGATCGCTCAGCTCTCTTAATGCTCGGTATCCGATGAAGAAGCTCTCAGTTCTCTTTTTCGTACTGCTCTCCGTCTCCGCTGCTCTCGCGGCTCGTGTCGAGCGTGGTGTTGATACCTGGGCTCCCAAACACTATCTCGTCAACATCACGCTAAATGACCAGCTCACTGAAATCACATCCGCGAGCACGCGCATTGATTTGACGATCCTGAAACCCACGCGCGAGATAATTCTCGACTTCGGCGACCTGACCATAGATCGACTCACTCTCAACGGCACAACAATCAAAGGGTTCGTGTACGAGAACGGCAGGCTCCATATCGACCTGCCTCAGGCTGTGAGTGCTGGCGAGCCTTATGTAATTACTTTGGATTATCACGGTAAACCGAAAGACGGACTAATCCTCACCAAAGATAAAGACGGTAATCCGGCGGCAGTCGGCGACAACTGGCCCAATCGAGTTCATCACTGGATCCCGACGCTGGACCATCCATCTGCGAAAGCGCCCGTCACCTTCAACGTCACCGCGTCCGCCGGACAGGAGGTGGTTGCAAATGGCCGCTTAGACCACGTTGAAACAATAGCAAACGGTCAGCGAACCTGGACGTATTCTGAAAGTGTTCCGATTCCGCCGTACTGCATGATCATCGGCGTAGGCCGGTTCGCACGGATCGAGCCAATGGTGCGCACACTAACTCCTTTTTCATACTATGTGCCGCTTTCAGAGCGTGACCTTGCACAAAAAGGATTCTCGCCGGCGATTCCATCAGTCGAATTCTTCACTCAAACTGTGGCTCCTTATCCTTACGAGAAGCTGGCATTGATTGTCGGAGCGACTCGTTATGGTGGCATGGAAAACTCGAGCGCGATCGTCTTCACCAGCAGTCTGTTCAGCCGGAATTCTCAAGCGGGATTGAGTAAGACGTTCGGCGTGCCGTCAAACAACGTGAGTTTGATTGCGCACGAGATCGCGCACCAGTGGTTTGGCGATTCTGTGACTGAGTCGACCTGGTCTGATGTGTGGCTGAGCGAGGGTTTTGCGACGTACTTTGCGGGTCTGTTTCTTCAGCGTTTCGAAGGCGAAGAGGCGTTTCGGAAGTATATGGAGGGCGCTGCCGCGACTGTTTTTGCATTTGAGAAGAAGCAACGAACACCGATCTTCGATCGCGATACGGAAGAGTTGGTCGCATTGTTGAATGCAAACAGCTATCAGAAGGGCGCGTGGGTGTTGCATATGTTGCGGTCAAACCTGGGCGATGAAGCGTTCTTTCGCGGGCTCAGAAACTACTACGAGGCGCACAAGAATGCGACGGCGAGCACTGAAGATCTGCGTGCAGCGCTCGAGCAGGCATCTCATCGCGATTTGCGCGCCTTCTTCACACGCTGGGTTTACGACAGCGGGCATCCGCAGTATGAGTTGAAGTGGTACTGGCTGGGGAAGAAGGAACTGCGAGTGGTTCTGTCGCAAACGCAACCCGGCAACGCCTTCGTGGATCCCGTACCGATCACGATCGTAACAGCGCACGGCAAGCGTGATCTTGTTTTAAAGCCGGCGGGCAAACTATTGATCGAGCGAATCCCGTTGCGCGATCAGCCCATGAGTATTGAACTCGATCCACGCAACGTGCTGCTTGACGAGTCGACTGTCGCAGGTTCCTAGGGCGTTTATTTGAACTTCTCTGTGCAAAGGGAGATTAAGTGGCTTTGCACGAAAAGTCAGATTGGGCTTGATTTCTTAGCAAGGTGCTCCGGAGGAGCACGATGTTTATAGACTCGTGTTTTTAATTAGCCCCGCGCTCCAGCGGAGCGCAATGTGCTTTGGT
>Ga0126376_10002464_pt1 | contig 10472 bp, 1 predicted proteins | sample PanSoiMetPlot_15_FD_92760 | JGI IMG/M metagenome (GOLD analysis project Ga0126376, IMG submission 92760) | Tropical forest soil microbial communities from Panama - MetaG Plot_15 | ecosystem: Environmental > Terrestrial > Soil > Tropical forest > Bulk soil | place: Panama | collected 2016-02-17 | reverse complement strand
GTGCTCATCGCTGTCGCCGAGCCGGTTTTTTCCAGCACCCACCAGGCCAGCGCAACGCGATAGATACTGTCACCGAGCGCCGAAAGTTGCTGTCCCGACCAGAGCAGCGCGAAATAACGAACGGTGAGCGATTTGAATAAAGTCATAGCGGATGGCGACCTAAACTGAAGCTGGACCAATTTATACCTTGAAAGTGACGTGTGTTATAAGTAACCCTTCGCAGTGAATCACGTTTGATCGTAAAGCCCAGCGCAATACTGCCTCTGCCGGAAACTCCCATCAGGTAGAAGTTTCGATTCGCCGGATAAATAATGACGATCTGTTCCGAGCGTCTTCATCTACCCGACATCACAGTTTCTTCTCTAGTCGAACTGCTTCAGCAGCGGGCCGCATCTGTGCCCGAACGCGTAGCCTATCGCTTCCTCGGCGACGGCGCTGCCGTAGAATCTCGCATCACTTACGGAGAGTTGAGCCGGCGTGCTCGTGCGATTGCCGCATGCCTGCAAGACATGGGCGCGTGTCGTGAACGTGCTCTGCTCCTTTACCCGGCGGGACTCACCTACATCGAAGCGTTTTTCGGATGTCTCTACGCAGGCGTCATCGCCGTTCCCGCACCCCCGCCGCGTCTCAAGCGAAACGCTCAACGACTTCAAGCTATGGTCACGGACTCCGGAGCGACGATTGCGCTGACCAATGCGACGTTGCTTACAAAAATGGAGTCCATAGTCACGCAGTTACCGGAACTCGCGCATTTGCGTTGGCTGGCGACCGACACCATTAACAGCTCAGACGCCGGAACATATCTGGAGCCGGAGTTAAGCGCGGAGAGTCTGGCCTATCTGCAATACACCTCAGGTTCAACGTCCACGCCGAAAGGTGTGATGATCACGCACGGCAACGTCCTGCACAACTCGGCCTCCATTCACCGGGGCTTTGCGCATACGCCCGACAGTCGTGCGCTCACATGGCTTCCGCATTTTCACGACATGGGTCTAATCGATGGCATTATCCAGCCGCTCTATGGTGGCTTCCCGGGCATCCTCATGTCGCCGGCCTATTTTCTACAACAGCCACTGCGCTGGTTGGAAGCCATTGCGCGCTTTCAAATCACGCACACGGGTGGCCCAAACTTCGCTTACGACCTGTGCGTGCGCCGTGTGAACAGAGAGCAACGTGCGGGACTGGATTTGCGCAGTTGGCGGGTAGCTTACAACGGCGCGGAGCCGGTGCGGTTCGAGACACTGCTTCGCTTTGCAAACGAGTTTCGTGAGTGCGGCTTTCGTTGGAAAGCGTTCTATCCGGCATATGGCCTGGCGGAAGCAACCCTGAAAGTGACCGGCGGCAGCAGCGCAGAAGCTCCCATCACTTGCACTGTTCGCACCGATGCTCTCGAACAGCATCTCGTCGCCGAAACTGTTCCTGAGCAGGAAGCCACACGCACGCTCGTTGGTTGCGGGCAGGCGGGACTCGACACCGAGATCGAGATTGTCGATACCGAAACGTCCATGCGTTGTGCAGTGAACGCGGTGGGCGAGATTTGGATCCATGGTCCAGGCGTGGCGGCAGGTTACTGGGCGCGACCGGAGGAGACAGAAGCGAAGTTTCGCGCGCGCCTCGCCGAAGCAGACGAGCGAAAGACTTACCTGCGAACGGGCGATTTAGGATTCGTCAGGGATGGTGAGTTGTTCGTCACGGGCCGGGTCAAAGACCTGCTCATCATTCGCGGCCGCAATCTCTACCCACAGGATCTTGAACTCGCCACCGAGCAGTGTCACGAGGCGCTGCGAGTAGGCGGAGGCGCCGCCTTCTCTTTTGAGGTTGAAGGCGAAGAGCACCTCGTCGTCGTACAGGAGTTGGAAGCACGGCGACGTGCGGACACGGCAGCGCTCGTCGAATTGATTCGTCAAACGCTGGCCGAGGAGTTCGAGGTTCAACCTTATGCCATCCTGCTCGTGAAAGCCGGCAATGTGCCGAAGACATCGAGCGGTAAGATTCAACGTAGTGCCTGCCGCGCCATGTTCGAGACTGGTTCTTTCGACGCGTTGGCAGAGTGGCGTGCATCGCTCGACTTCGAAACTGATTACAGCCCGCAGGTCGAGACGGCGGAACTCGCGAGTGAGGAAGAACTAGCGACGTGGATACGTGAACAACTGGCAACGAAGCTGAGGATTGATGCCGCTGCAATCGATGTCGATAGCTCCATCACGCGCTACGGCGTCGATTCATTGATTGCGGTTGAGTTGACACACATCATCGAGACGCAACTCGGCGTGCTCCTTTCGATGTCTGAATTCATCAGCAGTCAGAGCATCACGCAGATTGCGACGCGCTGCTTCGAGCTGGTCCAGGCAAAGCATTCCGCACCTGCGGTTGCTCAAGCTGCTTTCGTAGAAGAAGCCGCGTCATCCAATGTGTTCCCACTGTCTCACGGACAACAGGCTCTCTGGTTTCTCCAACAACTCGCGCCGGAAAGCGTGGCTTACAACATCGCTTCCGCGCTCAGGATAAAAACGAAACCGGATGAGGCTGCCCTGCGGAGCGCTTTTCACTCTCTCGTTGAACGTCATACTGCGTTGCGCACGACCTTCAGTGCCGCGCAGGGAAAAGCCGTGCAGCATGTTCACGAGCAAGGGAAGGCGTTGTTCGAGACTGTTGATGCTTCTTTCTGGGATGATGCCGCGATCGTCGAGCGCCTGCGTAGGGAGGCGCATCAACCTTTCGATCTGGAGCACGGCCCTTTGCTGCGCGCGCTACTGTTTAGCCGAGCAGACGAGGAACAGGTCTTACTCGTGGTCGCGCATCACATCGTGATTGACTTCTGGTCACTGGCGATACTGATGCGTGAACTCGGCGATCTTTATTGTGCGGCGACGCTCGCGCCTCACACTTCAAACTACTTCGATTACGTTCGCTGGGAGCAACAACTTCTGGCTGGTGAATCGGGAGAACGGCTGGCGGGTTTCTGGCAGAAACAACTGGCGGGTGAGCTACCCGTTCTCAATCTTCACACGGACAGGTCGCGTCCAGCCGCGCAGACATTTCGCGGCGCGTCCGAACCGCTCAAGTTCGACGCACAACTCACCGCACGACTCAAAGCCTTGAGTCAAGCGAACGATGCAACGCTCTTCGTAACTTTGTTGGCAGCTTTCAAAGTACTGCTCTATCGCTACACCGGACAGGAAGATTTACTGGTCGGCTCCCCAACGGCGGGTCGTCATTCAACACAGTTTGCGTCAACCGTCGGCTACTTCGTCAACCCGGTCGTCTTGCGCACGTCACCCAAAGGCGCGCTTTCGTTTGCAGAATTTCTGCAACAGGTGCGTCAGACAACGCTGGCCGCTTTGGCGCATCAGGAATATCCGTTTGCCCTGCTCGTGAAGCAACTGCAACCGGAGCGCGACCCAAGCCGTTCGCCGCTGTTTCAGGTGATGTTCACCTTGAACAAGGCACAGCTCGAGGGCGAAGAGGCAATGGGAGCTTTCTCGCTGGGAGAAGCAGGCGCACGGATGAATCTCGGCGGCCTGCCTTTGGAGTCGATGCGACTTGAACAACGCATCGCGCAGTTCGACCTCTCGCTCACGATGGTCGAGGTTGGGAATGAGTTGTCGGCCTCGCTCGAGTACAACACGGACTTGTTCGACGCCGCGACAGTCAGGCGCTTGCTCGGACAATTCGAGACGCTTCTGCAAGCCGTCATTGCTCGTCCATGGGAAAGCCTCGATCGGCTGCCGCTGCTCATTGACGATGAGCGACACTTGTTGCTCGAAGAATGGAGCGGAATAGTCGAAGACCGCGCGACCGCCAAAGATCTCGAGACTGCGCCTGCGCTTTTCGTTCATCAACTTTTCGAGCAGCACGTGGACCGGCATCCTCAAAACACCGCCGTTGTTTTTGAAGGCGCACGACTGAGCTATCGCGAATTGAACGCACGTGCAAACAGGCTGGCTCATTATCTGCGCCGCCGCGGCGTGGGCATCGATGTGCCCGTCGGGATCTGCGTCGAGCGTTCGTTGGATATGGTTGTGACGGTCCTGGGCGTGCTCAAGTCGGGCGGTGCGTATGTGCCGCTCGACCCGCGTTACCCGCGCGAGCGCCTCGCCTTCATGCTCGCAGAGACGCGTGCGCCGTGGCTGCTCACACAGAAGCATCTGGTTGCAGGATTGCCTGATAGCAGCACTCGGGCGCTCTGTCTCGACGAAGACTGGGATGAGATTGCGCGTGAGAGCGAAGACAATCCGAAACCCATCCAGCAGCCCGACAGTCTTGCCTATCTCATTTACACATCCGGCTCAACCGGGCGTCCGAAGGGCGTCATGGTTTCGCATCGGAGTCTGGCCGCCGCTTATTATTCATGGCGGAAGCCTTACCTGCTCGACTGCTCGCCGTGCGTCCTGCAAACGGCAAACTTCTCCTTCGATGTTTTCACGGCGGATGTGGTGCGGGGGCTAATCTCCGGCGGACGCCTGGTTCTGTGTTCGTGGGACACTTTGCTCTCGCCGCACAATTTATACGAGTTGATGCGCGCGGAGAACGTGGAGCTGGCAGAATTCGTGCCCGCGCTCCTGAGACAGCTCTTGCAGTATCTCGAAGAGACTCGTCAAACACTCGACTTCATGCGTGTGCTCATCTCCGGATCTGACGCACTCTACGCTGAAGAGTACAAAAAGCTTCGCCGGCTCTGCGCTGATGATGCGCGCGTGTTCAACTCGTACGGACTTACCGAAGCCACTATCGACAACATCATCTTTGAGAGTTCCGCTGCGGATATAAACTTGAACGGCACCGCTCCGCTCGGTCGCCCTTTTGCCGGCATGCGGGTCTATCTCCTCGACAATCAACTGCAACCCGTACCCATCGGCGTCCCAGGAGAGTTATTTATCAGCGGAGACTGCCTGGCACGCGGCTATCTCAAGCGCCCAGATTTGACCGCGGCGCGATTTTTTCCGAACCCTTTCGCCGGCGAGCCGGGCGCGCGTCTTTATCAAACCGGAGACCTCGTGCGCTTTCTGCCCGACGGCAATATCGAATCTCTCGGGCGCAAAGATGAGCAGGTGAAAGTGCGCGGCTATCGTGTCGAGCTGGGCGAGATCGAAGCGACACTCAAACGACACGCACACGTGCGCGACGCTGTTGTCGTTGCCAAAAGTAACGGCGACGGTGCGCACGGTGTGCGAGGCGAGAATAGATTAATTGCATATCTGGTCGTCGAAGGCGAACACAAACAAGGGTCGAAGCAGTTGCGCGAGTTTCTGGCAAAGAGTTTGTCGGAGCAGATGATTCCGTCTGCTTTCGTCTTTCTCGATGCAATACCAGTAACGCCGAACGGCAAGGTTGACCGCCGTGCGCTGCCGGCGCCCGACTTTTCTGTTAGCGACACAGTGCAAGAGACTGATGATGAGCCGCGCACTGAATCGGAGCGCATTCTCGCCGGCGTCTGGTCTGAACTACTCAAGCTCGAGAGGGTCGGCCTGCACGACAACTTCTTCCATGTCGGCGGTGATTCGATTCTCAGCATTCAGGTGGTCGCACGCGCCAGGCAATCGGGCCTGCTGCTGACTCCCCGGCAGATTTTCGAGCATCCCACGATTGCGGCATTGGCCTCGGTTGGCGAGACGATTTCACAGACCTTCAATAAACAGGGCGATAAACAGGGGGATGAACAGGCCCGCATTACCGGCGACGTCTTGCTGACACCGATTCAACACTGGTTCTGCGAGCAGAACTTTCCCGCGCCCGCACACTGGAACATGTCTCTCTTGCTCGAACCGAACGAGCGGCTGGACATGTCTCTCGTCGAAAGCACAGTCGCGCATCTGCTCGAGCATCATGATGCGCTGCGACTCCGGTTCATCAAAGAGGACGGCGGCTGGCGGCAAGCCATCGCCCATCGCGAAGAAGCTCTTCGCTGTGTGCGCACGGTCGACTTATCCGGACTGGCTGGAGAACTGACTGGGGAGGAACAACGCTCGGCGCTCGAGGCGGCTGCCGCAGAAGCACAACGAGAACTCGACCTCGGCGGCGGGCCGCTGATGCGCGTCGTGCTGTTCGATCTTGGGGCAGGCGGGCAGCGTCTCTTGTGGGTGGTCCACCATCTCATTGTCGACGGCGTTTCGTGGCGAATCCTGCTGGAAGATTGGGAAAGTGTTTACGGGCAACTGCAGTCGGGCGAGCGTGTCAGGCTGCCGTCGAAGACGACCTCGCTTCAGCGTTGGGCCGAACGGCTGGACCAGTTGGCACAGAGCATGGAAGTGCGAAAGGAGTCGGACTATTGGACAGCTACCTCGCAGTGTACAAGCCGTTTGCCCGTCGATGCTCAAGGCGCAAACACAGAAGATTCCGGGCGCACGTTCGCCGTCTCGCTTTCGACTGGCGCGACAAACGCTCTGTTGCAGCACGTGCCAGGGATTTATCACACACGCATCGATGATGTGTTGCTGACCGCGCTCGTGCGTGCTTTCCAACAGTGGACGGGGGATGACGCCTTACTCGTCGAATTCGAAAAGCATGGCCGCGAAGATCAACTTTTTGAAGATGTCGATTTGTCGCGCAGCGTCGGTTGGTTCACCAGCGCGTTTCCTGTCGTGCTCAAACTTCAGGAGACGAACAGGACGGCAGGTGATGCTTTGAAATCGACGAAAGAGCAGTTACGCCGCATCCCTCACGGCGGCGTCGGTTATGGCTTGTTACGCTACCTGTGCCGCGACGAAGAGGTTACGCGACAAATGAGTATGTTGCCGCGTGCTGAGGTCAGTTTCAACTATCTCGGACAGTTGGACCAGATGTTTCAAGCCTCCGGGCTATTTCGATTCGCGCGCGAAGCATCGGCCGGCGCGGCGCTTGGCCAACGTGACGGGAAGGCGCAGCGCGGCAATCTGTTGGAAATCAACTCCGGCATCATCGACGGTCGCTTGCAAGCCGAGTGGACCTATGGCGCAGAGATTCACGCCGGCGCCACGGTCGAAAAACTGGCGCATGACTTTCTCGAAGAACTGCAAGCACTAATCGCGCACTGTCTCTCCACGAAAGCGGGAGCTCATACGCCTTCCGACTTTCCGCTCGCACGCCTCAGCCAGACGCAACTCGACGAATTGCTACAGACGCGAAAGGACGTAGCAGACCTCTTCCACCTGTCGCCGATGCAGCAGGGCATGCTCTTCCACATCCTTTACGCTCCGCATACCGATGTTTACCTCGGCCAGTTCAGTTGCGCGTTGCAGGGAGATCTTGACGTCGGGGCGCTCGGCATCGCATGGCAGCAGACAGTCAACCGGCACGAGATCCTGCGCGCTTCGTTCGTCTGGGAAAATCTGGACGAGCCGCTTCAGTTAATTCATGAAAGCGTGTACGTGCCGCTCGAGCAGCATGACTGGGGCGGCCTGACTGATAACGAAAAGAGCGAACGATGGGAGGCGTTCCTCATTCGTGAGCGGCAGCGCGGTTTCGATCTTTCAACACCCCCATTAATGCGGCTCGCGCTCGTTCGTCTCGGCAGCGATTCGTATCGCTTCGTGTGGACGCATCACCACCTTCTGCTCGACGGCTGGTCTGGTGCGCTTGTGCTGCGCGAAGTCTTCGACGCCTATGAAGCGTTGCGAAGCGGCGAGCAGGTGCGCGCTGAGCCTCGACACCCCTTCCGCGACTACATCGCCTGGCTCGACCGGCAGGATTTATCGAAGGCTGAAGCCTTCTGGCGCGAGAATCTGAAAGGCCTCGATGCACCGACGCCCCTCATCATCGACCATGCGAGTGCGGAAACCGGCGGCGGTGTGGAAGCGGCCGGTCAGAGCGAGGTGCAACTTTCGGAAGAAACGACCCGCTGCTTGCAGTCATTGGCCCGCCAGTATGGGTTGACGCTCAACACCATTGTGGCAGGGGCGTGGGCCCTGCTGCTCAATCGCTACAGTCAGGAGGAGACCGTCGTCTTCGGCGCGACAGTCGCCGGACGCTCGCCTTCGCTGCCAGGCGTCGAAACGATGGTGGGTCTTCTCATCAATACGCTGCCCGTTCGCGTGTGTATTGATGAAGAGGCCGGGTTGCTCGACTGGCTGAAAGTTTTGCAGAGGGAGCAGGTGGAGCTGCGTGAGTACGAATATAGCCCACTCGTCGAGGTGCAGCATTGGAGCGAAGTGGGGCGGGGGCGGCCGCTCTTCGACAGTCTGCTAGTTTTTGAGAATTACCCGCTCGATGCAGGCTCAATCAAAGAGAATTTGAGTTTGCATCTTGAAGATGTGCGTTCGTTCGATAGAACGAACTATCCGCTCACGGTCGTTGCCGTTCCCGCGGAAGAACTCAGTCTGCAAGCACTCTATGACCGCCGGCGCTTCACTCACGACTCAATCGAGCGCCTGCTCGGCCACTTGCGGAGATTGCTCGAAAGCATCGCTGCCCGTCCTTCGCAGACGTTAGCCGAGCTCCAGCTTTTAACTCCGCGTGAACGCGAGCAAGTGCTCGTCGAGTGGAACAGGACTGCGCGCGATTATCCGCAGCACTTGTGTCTACATGAAATGTTTGAGGCGCAGGTCGAACGCACGCCGGAACGAATTGCAGCAGTCCATACGCACGAAGAGTTGACTTATCGAGAGTTGAATGCGCGCGCCAATAAGCTCGCACGCTACTTGCGAAAGCTTGGGGTCAGGCCGGAGACATGTGTCGGTGTCCTGGTGGAGCGTTCGCTTGAGATGCTCGTGGGACTGTTGGCGGTTTTAAAAGCCGGCGGCGCGTACGTTCCGCTCGACCCCGAATATCCCCAGGAGCGACTCGGCTTCATGCTTGCCGATTCCGGCGCCCGAGTGCTTCTGACACAGCAGCATCTCGCCATGCATCTGCCAACACACGGGGCGCGAACGGTCTATGTCGATTCTGAAGGGCAGGCGATTGATGCAGAGAGTCCCGAGAATTTTCGGTGCGATGTGACCGCGCGCAATCTGGCCTACGTCATCTACACGTCAGGCTCGACGGGATGGCCCAAAGGTACAGCCATCGAGCACCGCAGTGCCTGTAGCTTCTCGTATTGGGCGCGAGAAAGTTTCGCGTCCGACGCATTCGCCGGAATGCTGGCACTCACTTCAATCTGCTTCGACCTCTCGATCTTTGAGTTGTTCGTGCCGCTGCACTGGGGCGGCAAGGTCATCATCGTGCGCGACGTGCTACAGCTCTCGCAAATGCCAGTCGTGCATCAGGTCACACTCATCAACACCGTTCCGTCCGCCATCGACGAACTATTGGAACTAAATGCTCTGCCTCCTTCGGCATCCATTGTCAATCTCGCCGGCGAGCCGCTACAGCAGAGACTTGTGCAGCAGCTTTACGACCAAAAGACAATCAAACAAGTCTTCAATCTTTACGGACCGACCGAAGCTACGACCTACGCGACCTGGGACTTGATGAAGCGCGACTCCCGCGAGTCGCCGGCAGTCGGGCGGCCCATCAGCAACACCCGAAGCTATGTGCTTGACCTTCGCGGCAGGCCGCTCCCCGCCGGCATTCCCGGCGAACTGTATCTCGGAGGTATCGGATTGGCGCGCGGTTATCTCGGACACCCCGACTTAACGGCCGAAAAGTTCATCCCCGACCCGTTCAGTGTCGAGCCAGGTGCGTGCATGTATCGCACGGGAGACCGCGCCCGCTTGCTACCGGACGGCAGAATTGATTTTCTGGGACGCATCGATCATCAGGTGAAGATTCGTGGCTATCGAATCGAGCTGGGCGAAGTCGAAGCGGCTTTGAACGAGCACCCTTTGGTGAAAACCTGCGTCGTCGTGGCGCGCGACGAGGCACACGCCGACAAGCGACTCGTTGCATACATCGTTGCACGCGAAGGCGAAAAGCCCGGCCAGTTCGAACTGCAAAGCTTTCTCCGTGCACGTCTGCTCGAACAGATGGTCCCCTCGGCCTTCGTGTTGTTGGACGAAATGCCTTTGACGCCGAACGGGAAGATCGATCGACGGGCACTCCCCGTGCCTGAGATCTCGAGGCCGGAGATGGAGCAGCTATACATCGCGCCGCGCAACGATATCGAAGTGGCTCTGGTTGAGTTGTGGCAAGAGGTTCTCGGCATCAGCCCAATTGGCGTGAGTGACAACTTCTTCGATCTCGGCGGTCATTCGTTGAAAGCTACGCGTCTCTTATCGAAAGTGCGCAGTATCTTTCGCATGCAGTTGCCGCTGAGCGTCGTGTTTGAGGCGACGACGATCGAAGCATTGGCGTCTGCTCTGGTCGCACATGAAGTAAAGCCCGGTCAGACTGCGAAGATTGCGCGCGTGCTGCAAAGAATCCAGAGCATTTCATCATCGGACTTAAAGAACGAACTGGAGCGTAAGCGCCAAAGGCGCTGTACGACCTGAAGGTAACTTTTGATGTGATGAAGCAGGTGCCCTTTCGAACCGCGAATGGTTTAGATTCACGGGTAGACACAAAACCGAAAGGAGACACCTGCTATGGATTACCGAGTATATTGCGGCGTCGACTTTCAT
>Ga0126376_10002463_pt1 | contig 10474 bp, 7 predicted proteins | sample PanSoiMetPlot_15_FD_92760 | JGI IMG/M metagenome (GOLD analysis project Ga0126376, IMG submission 92760) | Tropical forest soil microbial communities from Panama - MetaG Plot_15 | ecosystem: Environmental > Terrestrial > Soil > Tropical forest > Bulk soil | place: Panama | collected 2016-02-17 | reverse complement strand
TGGCAGGCGTGATAGCGGCGGTGACTGCGTCGATGAGGTTCTTGAGGGCGATGAAAAAAGCTGTTAACGCGACACCGAATTTGACGAAAGCCGCGAGTATCTGTATTTCGTCGTCAGATCCAGCTACTGCATTGAGGGCCGAGGCCGCATCGCTCGCTGCTTTGCTGGTATCTGCCGCTTGCTTGAGCGCGGCAGTGACCGCGGGTGCGCTCAAGACGGAGTCGGGAAGGTCAATACCCAGAATTTCGGTCGTAAAATTTGCAAACACGCCGCTTGCATCGCCCAGTGCCTCTCCGAGCCAGGCGGCCAATTGAATCGCGTATGCAACTTCGTTAGCCAAGCGGTCATCCTTAGTGCATTACGGAGTCGTATCCACGGCTTGTTCTGCGTCGAGCCGTCCCGCTCCAAACTCATCTTTGATTTCGGGAAAGGTAATACTGCGAGCCGCAGTCTTTAGCGTCGATGCAATTTGGCCGATGGTGAGGGCCGGATTCTTCTGAAGCATCAGGGCGACCACCCCAGCAACGTGAGGGGCTGCCATACTCGTGCCACTGTAAGAAATGGTCAGGTCCTTTTTTGCTTTTGGCTTGGCATCCTGACTTTTTGCTGCATCGATGTTTTCGCCCGGGGCAGCGATATCGGGTTTATCGGGCTGGGCGATTCCGGAACCATAGTCCACGAGTGGCCCTCGTGAGGAGAAGAACGTTAAGGGCTCGTCCACATCTTCCGCGCTATAGCAAGCGACGGCTATAGCGTTCGACGCCCCAGCATCTTCCCCAATTTGAAACTGTTCATCGATGGTGAGCAGGCTTGGATCGGAGCTTGTGCCCTTAAAGCGCATGCCATAGTCGGTGGCATCGCACCAAATGAATACCGTAGCGGCCGAATCGGACTTGATTTCGAGGGTGTACGTGCCGGTCAGATGCAGCTTATCGTTTCCAACGACTCGCGGTTCGAAGGTAACTCCGAAGTGATTTCGTTCAACACTGCCACCTGATTTCAAGGTCACATTGTCTTTTTGGTGGATCATACTGTAATGCCTGCCCGAATAGTCTCCGCTGACGTTGCCTGCCGCTCCGAGGACGGGGCCTGGAATAAAGGGAGTTGTGTTCGGCAATTGCAAACCAACGGAAATGACAGCGCCGCCAACGGCGTAGTACAAATCAATTCCGGTAGACTCGGTCATGTCCTGATATTTGCAAAGGCTGTATTCAGACCGGTCGGTTCTATCGTCAAAAAGCTCAAACGGGATCTGAATCGTCCCAGCCCCAGAGAACTTGACTCTGCCACTCAGCCTCTGCCGGCCCGCGTTTCCCGCTGAAAAGACGATTGCCTGCCCCACTGCACCATTGAAGGTTTCCTTGACCCAGTCCTCTTCTTCCGTGAAGCCGTCATGAGGGCCGAGGTCGGTGCCGAAGCTGCAGTTGATTACAACTGGGCGGTTGCTGAATGTTTTTTTGGCACTATTGAGAATGTAAAGAACCGCGTCCTTAAATCGAATTGATTCGTCAAGGTCCCCGCCATTTACTTGGGGGACGTTTTGGGGATACAAATGTTTGACAACGATTAGGTCTGCTTGAGGGGCCACGCCGACGAACTGAAATTTGTCCTGACCATTTCCGGCTGCAATGGATGCCACATGGGTGCCGTGGCCATCGCAGTCCTTATGCCGAAAGTTACCCGCACCGCCCAACTTGGCATTGATTTCAGCAATCCCGTACTCAACGCCGTAGGTATTTGCCGTGGAAAGAAAAGAAGGATCGGGCTGTTTGTCTCCGCCTTGAGGCAAGAGCCCTTGGTCCCATATCTTGAGAATTCTTGTTTCCAGCGGCGTGTTCATCGACTTAAGAAAGTAGCGGTGCTTAATGTCTATTCCCGTATCGATGATCCCGATGATTACGCCTTGGCCGGCATCGCCGGTGAAAGTTCCCCCGGAAAGAGTCCAAACTTTGTTTGCGGCAATATCGGGAACGCTTTTATCTAAACGAATCTTTTTAGGCCGGCCAAAGGACATCCTGACTACGGCCGGACTCGCAGCAAGTTTTTCAACGTTCGCCAGATCGATGGTGCCAGTCGCATTGCCAGGAAAAGGAGTGGAGGTAGTCTGGAAGCCTAGTGGTTCGATCTCGTTGATGTTTCCGGTGAAAGTAAGAGTAATGTTAAGTCGCTGGCTGCCGGCCACAACGCGGTGAACGTGCCCGCCAACGGACTCGCCTTTTTTAACTTTAAGATAGTTGGCGTAGACGCTTGCCAAACCGGGGTTGAGTTTGTCCCATACTGACATTTGACCTTCTTTTCCAAACCTATATTCCGAGCAGCAACCGAGGTGTCACGCCAGTTGGCTGAAATAGTTTTGAGCGATACCGGGTAACCTTGTCGAGAGTGCAACTTCCGAAGGACCACAGAGAATCGGTAGTGAATCCGGATTTCGGCACCGTGAAAGCGCAGCACTAGAGTGGGAGCTGAATCCCGGAGATCCAGTTCGATAACGTTCAGGAAAAATGCAGAGCTGGCCTGGCCACCACATAGGGGGACCTCAGTGGTTGCTGTCTAGGGGAGAGTGGATGGATTGTAATAACTTCTTCCGCATTGTCAATAGCCTCGACAAGTGCGACGTTGCTGGAGAGCGGAGTGATACGTGCGGTAAACTTAAACGGCGAAGCTGGCGAACTGTTTTATGCAGTACAAAATAACCATCGGCCGAAGACTCGACGACTCTGGGGGAAAGCCCCACCAACCGCTATCGAAACTGCAGATTGTTAAAGCTTGGATTCTGACTCTGCTGGCGCTTTCGGTGATCGTCGGCGTACTTCTCACCGCATTTATCATTGGTTCCGCAATCGCATCTGTGTTGCTGGTTCTGATTGCCCTATCGTTGCTGGGAGTCTTAATACGCCGCTTGCTTAACGTGTTAGCGGGAAGACGCGGATGAATCAATCTTTCGCGCGGAAATAGCGTTCACCGGTCTGTCCACTCGATGGCTTCAATATTCCTGGGTGCTCTTCCTCACATTTGGATGGCATATAGTCGTGCCGTTCCTGACCCTCCGATACATTAACCATTTGTCTAGTTGTGAGAGCATGGTATTTCTGGGTTTGAATCGACTGGACTGGCGCGGGTTGTTTCTCGGGCTCCCAGTGTATTTTGCGCTGTTCGCTCTAGTGTTGCTCCTTATGTGAAGTTTGTAGCTCCCGTGATCGAAGACTGGACAAGGCCCGTGTCTCTCTCTCAAGTCGCGAGGGACAGCATCTCTCAAAACAAAGTGCATTTCCCTGCGGGACGAGACTGCCGCGTCGCGCTAGTGGGTCATTCGCCGCGTGACGTTGCGGCTGCAACGCCATTACGGGCTGTGCATCAACCACAAGCGCGTGCTGCCAGAGATGCGGGAGCGTGGGCTGCTGGTGCTGCCGCGGCGGTTGCGAGCACGGCGACGCAAAGAGTGAGGCCGCGTGGAAGTCAGCGAGCCGAATCAGATCTGGCAGTCGGACATGAGCAAGGTGTGGGCCGGACCGGCAGCGGGATGGGCGTATCTGGTGAGCGTGATCGACTGTTGCACGCGACAAATCACCGAATGGAATCTTTCGCAGCGCTCCCTTCAGCCCTGCTGGTCTACTCCCCCGTTAGTCTAAACAGCCGCGTTCCCGAGGTGCTACGGGACGCAGTTCACTGGGACGCGTTTTCTGGAAACGCTGGCGGGGCTGGGAATCACCCACCGCCGCGCCGCTTATCATCACCCGGAAGGCAACAGCTACATCGAACGGTTCCGTCGCAGCTTGAAGGAGGTGGAAGCCTGGGTTCACGAGTACCGAAGCATGGAGGAGGCGCGGACTTCCATTGGTCGCTGGATCGAGGAGTACAATCTTCATCGGCCACATCAGGGCTTGAAAAATCGAACGCCTCGCGAGGCGTTCCTAGCCTGGCAGGCTATCCAACTTTGCGAGGCACCCGTCTGTTCGAATTTGAGGGGTACATTACAATCGTCTGAAGGATCGACATCTCACACTTATCCCTGCAGCGGTTGTTTGTCGGTCAAATTGTCGTGCCGTAGTCTCATGGCGCCGGTTCGAGCCAAATGAGCATTAAGGCTTAGTTAGCTGTGAACCAAAAGAGCCGGCCCGCATTTTGTCGAGGGTATTCTGAACGTATTCAGCTACTACCTTCTGCTGAGTAAGGCCGGGCTCAGAACACATGAAATTGTCCTTGCACCCGGCACCCTTTGGACCGTAGTAGAACCTATAATTCTTTCCAGAAAGTTTTAGCTGCACGTAATAAGCAGCGATTTGTCCGTTACCGAATAACACTTTAGGACTTCCGACCTCGGAAGCGACTGCCGAAGGCGCTGCGGCAAGTTTTTTCTCTCCCTTTTTGGTTACGAAGGAAACCTCCTTCGTGCTCAACAGGAAATCGCCTGTTTCACCACACGCCATTCCTGCATGACAAACGGGAATCGACAAGGTAGCCCCAAGCTTCAGGGCGCTGTCCCACATATAAGCAGCGTGCTCATACTCGGCCATCTGCAAATAAGCGTAGCCCTTTCCCGTTAAAGGCTCACTCTTGGACGGGTCAAGCTGGGAGGCCTTCTCAAATTCTGCCAGAGCCTCGGCGCCAGCCTGGGACTGTTGAAGTGATGCTTCTCCTTTTTTCATGCACGCCTCATAATCGCTACAATTGCTGGCAGCGGGCGGAGGTGCTGGGGCCGCAGCCGTTGTTGAAGCCGCCGGAGCAGTTCCAATAAGCGGTGTAACCGCCGTCAGCGCCTGCTGGAGCGTGGCAGCGTCGGCGGCGGAGAAGTCGAAATTCCCCTGTGCCTTGGTGGCCAGGTGAAGGCCGTTGTACCCCACTTTTGCTTGCTTGAGGAGGCCAGGGGGAATGGAAACATGCTCGCAGCGCCCGGACGGGTCATCGGTTTGCGTGCAGTCGTACTTCACCGTACCATCAGCGAGAACGGAAAGGTCGCCCGAGCAGTAATAGACAGCGTCCGAACCAGCGCCGAGCAGAGAGATGTGGCGATGGCGAACAGAAAAAGTTGTCTGCGTTGGCGCCGCGTCGGGGGTGGACGGCTGTTCAGCGGCTGGAGCGTCTCCCTGCCGAATCCATGCCGCGCCGGTGTTGGAGTAAAACTTGTTTCCTTGAATTCTAAAAAGAGAGGAACGCCCAGTCGCGTCATACGTCAAGGCCAACGTGCCAGCGTTGACAGTAAAACGACCTGGGCTTACTCGACCGTTAGAAGCCCACATCGAGAATGAACCATCGTGGTTTAGCTGGAGTTGCGAGCCAGTCTCTTGCATATAGTACAGGCCAGAGAAATCCTCAGATTGAGCGGTGTCGGAGGCCGCTTCACCTGAAGCCGAGCGATTGGATTGCGCTCCCGCTTCGATCATAGCCTGGAGGACGGTGTCGCTAACACCTGCTTGCTTAAGCTTAATGAGGGCATCGGTGCTCGTATCGAAGTTGCACTGCGACGTCTTGATCTTGCCCAGTATGACGGCGTCGCCGAGCTTAACGCTTGCCATCTTTATGACTTTGTCGTTGGTCAACAGATTTGGGTCTGAGTCCTCCGGTTGCGGTGCGGGCTGCGCAGAAAGCGGTGCACTGCTGTCATCTATCGCCAAGACGTCACCGATGGTGTCTTCCACTTCGAGAACGCTAGCTCTTTCAAGATAGCCCGGGGCAAACTGGAAGATCACTTCGGACTTAGATGAAGTAGCGCGGCTCGTTCCATTGCAGGTGTCGCATGCAAGGATACGGAAGGAGACCTTCTCTTTTTTCAGATCGACATCGATTTGCACGGGATAGACTTTTTCACCTATTTTGAACGGGCTTGAATTTTTTGCTGTCGGCGGACAAAGCGCGTCGGGAGAATCCAACTTGCCGTCCTGGTATCTTGCGGAGCACACTGCGGCGCTCGAATACGGCACAGGGATGATTCCGCCTTTCTGGATGATGAGGACGGTGCCCGGGTCTAGGACTTTAACCGAGTTATCCTGCTGGCCGATCTTCGCCACTTTGTATTGGGCCCTTAGTTGCTCTGTAAGGGAAACCGTCTGCGCGGTTTGCGCTGCGGCCGCGCACGATGGAAGAAACAGCGCGACCAGGAATGCCGCAATTTGGGCTCGCTCTCTGTTAAACGGTTTCATTGGATCTCCTCCTCTTCTAACCTTTCATTCGAACGAGCGCCTAAACCGGCGATTCCGGGAGCGTGAGAATCGACGAGAAAGGGCCCAGTTGTCACGAGGTCTGCTTAGTGAACGCCTGCTGCTGGACCTCTTTCTCGGTTTGGTCGGCTTCCTGTTGTTGTCCTTTAATCTTCTTCACTGCGATGGCGGAGTCGGCCGTCGGAGGAGGAACTTCACCGGATACAGTGCGGACGCTGGGGGCGGAAGGAAGACCTGCCTTGCCTTGCTTCTCCGCCAACGTTTTCAAACCGCTGTCCATCTTTTCGCGGAACTGGTTATGCATTTCCTGGAGATCCGCAACTTGAATTCGAGGCGCAGAACCCAAGCGGCAGTCCGTCTTTTGGCTGCTGACAACGCTGACGCCTACGGTATTGGTAGCGTCAGGAACATCCTCGGTGCGTGTCAGAACGTCGCCAGGGCTTAGAGAGCAGTCTTGACCACTTGCACTTACATCGAGCCTCGTCGTTACGACGAAGACTCGAATGTTAGGATCAAGAGCCGGTGGAGGTTGCTCTGCGTTTGCTCCGGAGGATGCGGGAGCGGCAGAAGGCGCACTTGAAGCATTGGCACTTTGCGCTGCTGCTTCTCTTTCTGCAGCGAGCTGCGCTTTCACTTCTTCAGCGATCATCTCTTTTACTTCGGGGCTAAGCGGGGCCGAGTTGCTCTGCCCCTGCGATTGGGAATCTCTCGCGTTCCTTGCGTTCGCGTCCGATTCGCCGGCCTCATAGGCCGCACGGAGATTTTCCGCAATGATGTAATCGGTCACCCAATAGGGTGCCGACGGATAAACAGGGTATGGCGCGAAGTAGTAGCCATAAGGGCCGTACCAAGGATCCTCGGCCCATCCCCAGGTGTAGTACACAGGCGCCGGCCAGGGGCTGTACGCCCACCCATAAAATACTGGCTGGTAATAGTAGACGGGCAAGTAGTTGTAATAGGTCACGTTTCGGTAGGAATAACTACGATAAACGCTTACATAGGTATTGTTGTTGACTACGTAGGTTCGCTGCACGTAGGTGTTGCCATTGCGCTCTGCATAGGTTCGCTGCACGTAGCCCTGTTTTTCTCCTGTGCTCACGATTCGCAAGCCGTTGTGTTGGCTTGCAACGGTTCTGCTGCCATTCAAACTGCGATCGAGCTGGACTCCGTCTTTGGTGCGAATGGAGCTGACGGTGCCATCGTGATGGAACGTTGCGGTCCTTCCGTTCGGGAGAGAAATCTTGTGAACCGTTCCGTCTGAACGCAAATCGAATTGGCGACCTCCGGAGGCGACGATAGTTTTCGTGCCATTGGGAAGCACGGTCACTTGGCCTTGTGGAATAGGGTTCCGGTTGATTCCTGCCATGCTGCCACGACTGCTATTGAGGGTCTCTATGTGCTTCTGAGATTCGACCGTTGATAGCTTCACGGGCGCTTTAGTGTTTGCTCCTGGACCCTTCATACTGCCATTCGGCCCAGCTGGTCCCGGACCTTTTACGCCACCCGGGTTCGGTCCTGGCCCTTTCATACTGCCGTTCGGCCCAGTTGGTCCCGGACCTTTTACGCCACCCGGGTTCGGTCCTGGCCCTTTCATACTGCCATTCGGCCCAGCTGGTCCCGGACCTTTTACGCCACCCGGGTTCGGTCCGGCTGATCCTGGACCACGATTCCGCCCGGCCTGTCCTTCGTTTCTCGATGCCTGCGGCTGCTGTTGAGCGGGACGCTGCTGCGGTTGGGGAGCCGGAGCCGGCTTGCTTTGTTGCTGCTGAGATGACGGTGGGGGAGGGGGATTGTCTTTTTTCTTAGACTGTGCGGTCAAGAAAAATGGGCAGGTGAGAAAAAACGTAGTAAAAACCAGGCATCGGATTGCATGAGCGCACTGGCTGGGTTTCATGGCGACTCCTTGATATTTTCTTTTTTCCGAGGGGCTTTCATCACAGGAACGCATGTGATGAAGAAATTCCATACGAACCGCGCACTGAGACGCGCGTCTACTTTTGGGGGTTGTTGCTGGGACTGCCCTCCGCTTCAAAAGTCACAGCAGACTTCAACCACATCTCTAGTACCTGACCACTCGCGAAACTCAATGTGTTGCCAGAAACAGGTGCACTCAAACCCGTGCTGGGAGATGAGGCAGGCTTGAAGCGTCGTCCGTGAGACGCAATCTCGATGATACGAACTGATGTCTTCCCACCGGAGGTGTGGCCGACCCCCACTACCCCTGCGCCCTTATCGAATAGTGTTTTACCGGAATCTGTCACCGGAAGCAGCAAAGTGGCCTGAAATTGGAAGTCGCCTTAGGTGTCAGGCATCACCGAATCGAGCTTGAGCCAAATGCGAGAACCGACCGGGAGACCAACACGTTGAGGAGCACTCAAGGGCGCCGCAGCGATCCGTTGCGGTGTCGATCCCGCGCCCGGAACGGGCGTGGGTTGTCTCGACAATGCGACTCGTGCGGGCTTGGCCGTGGGGGCGGGGCTAGTCGACACAGTCCTGGGAGTCTCATCTCGCGTACCTTCCGTTTGGGGTGTAGTCTGTGCCACTACCTGCTGCGACCGCTGCTCTGAAGAAGGAGGTCCAGGTGCCTCAGTCGGGCTGACTGGCCTCGGGGAGGAAACCTTGGTCGATTGATGCGTGAGTGACGGTTTCGCAGCAGAGTCCTTGGCTTGCCGGTCTCTGGCTGTCGCGGAATTCGACGGACTACGCGAATCAAGTACCAAGGAAGATTGAGGTTGGGGCGGGTTATGTGCCACCTCTTGACGTGGCTGCAACACCATCGCTTGACGACGAAAATAGATTAGGCCAGCGGCAAGAACGATTGCCGCAGCTGCCGCCAAGGCCCACTGCATTTGCCAGAAGGGACGGCGTTTTGGAGTAAAGGCTAGTTCAACTCCCTTTGGAGGAGGTGCAGCCAAAACCTGACGCCTCAAATCTTGAGATGCCAGGAAACCTCGCAGCCAAGCACCCAAGCGCCCTTCGGCTTCTAATGTGTCCGGGCTGGTTTCCGAGCCGCTCGCTTGCTCGAATAGAGTTAAACGTCGCTGGAGGTCAGAACACGCCGGGCAATGCTGCATATGCTGGCGGAGTTCATCCGAGATTGCTTTGAGACCTCCCGAATCGACGTTAGCGGAAACATCGTCGGCTTTCGGGCATATGCCCGTGCTCGTGCGTTCCGCCGCACTTTGAGCCAATCTCTCCAAGAAGTTGTCCTCGCTCCACTCGCTCATGGCAACTGAGACAGAATCCCTTGGACGCGTGACCACAGCATGCGGCGCCCATTTTGCAGATGCGATTTCACCCCACTGATTGAAAGTCCAGTGCGTTCCGCCGTTTCCTCGTACGAATAGCCATCCATTTTCATTTCCAGGCATCGGCGTTGGTCTTGTGTCAGAAGTTTCATTTCCTCGCGGACCTTTTTTAAGGCTAGATTCAGCTGCGTCTGATGGTCCAGAGTGATTGGCTGTGGCGGGTTGACCAAACTTACTTCCATAGCCTGGTTTTCAGGGCGCTGCTTTCTCCAAGCATCAATGCATACGTTTCTGGCGATGCGCATGAGCCACCCGCAAAGATTCCCCTCCTGAAACGTGCCAATTGCTTGATATGCACGTAGGAACGTCTCTTGGGTCGCATCCTCCGCTAAGCCTGTGCAACCGAAGAACCTCCTGCAGGCTAGGAACACCAAGCGACGGTGGCGCTCAAAGATCTGAGCGAAGTATTTGGCGTCGCCGGTAGCCTGAAACCGGCTGGCTACTTCTTCGTCCGTCAGCGCCGCTCGCGGTTGACTGCTCATGGATATAACGGATCTGTAGGGCAGAATTCCATAAACTGCCTCGCAAGATTCTTGGATAGTTCCGATTTGGGACCTAGTCTGAGTACAGCACCCGGGGCGTATGGGCGGAGTCTACCGCCGGGTTTATGCCTTTGGCAAGTATTGAGCGGGCTGCCGCTCGTCCAGTTTGGGCAGCATTACGAGCCGGACATGGACGACGCCATTTTGCACTATGTTCAAAAACCCATTCGGCAGTGGCAACCGAAATTCGTAGGTCTTAAAGGGCAGACTTCGCCGACCTGCAGAGTGCAAATTGTAGGGCTAACCGCTAAATTAGACGTTCAGGGCCCAGGGCACCCTCCACCGGAAGGTGGAAGTTGCAAGGGGTTGGCGAAGCGCAGGGAATGTTGGCTTCGCATTGGTTCGCCGGCGCTTCGGAATTAGGTTATTGCGCGGAGCGGTAGATGATGGGCTTGGGGCCGTCAACGATTTTGTAGTCCGCGGGAACGGTGAAGAGGGTTGGATCGGGTTCGGCGCGGTTGATGTTGGT
>Ga0126376_10002462_pt1 | contig 10476 bp, 9 predicted proteins | sample PanSoiMetPlot_15_FD_92760 | JGI IMG/M metagenome (GOLD analysis project Ga0126376, IMG submission 92760) | Tropical forest soil microbial communities from Panama - MetaG Plot_15 | ecosystem: Environmental > Terrestrial > Soil > Tropical forest > Bulk soil | place: Panama | collected 2016-02-17 | reverse complement strand
GTGGGGCGCCACACGCATCCAGGCGTCGAGTCCGCCTATGTCCTAGAAGGGGGCTTTGAGCTCCCCATAGAAGGTCAGCCGACCCGCACGTTGAAGCCGGGTGATGGGTTCCAAATACCGCCCGTAACACCTCATGCTGGCGGCAAACCCGGCTCTGCGAAGTCGCGGATCTTGATCACTTATATCGTTGAGAAGGGTAAGCCACTCGCATCTCCTGCCTAATATTGACTGCGGCAGCTTGCGGGTTCGCCGTGGTAGATCTGCGGTGCCGCGGCCCGAATTTTTAGGGCCCGAGTACCAATGCTACCGCCCTAACCTATTTCGTCTGAACAAATGGACCGCCGCAAGGGGGCCCAGGTCTAAGCCCGTGGATTTCACTGCCTTTTCCGAGATCTTGTGTTGTGATCGAAGGCATGCCCGCGCCATGCCCAGGTGCAGTTTCAGGACACGGCAACGCAAGCGATTGCGGCAAAAACGCCGATTATTTCTTGTCGAGAAGGACGCGCGCGCTGCCCGTGATCGTCTTTTGCACGACTTCGGCAAACTTGTGCAGCAGCCACGGTAAGGTGACCTCGAGACGCACGCGGTCCTCGCTCACCTCGACCGTGCCCGAGGCGGCCTGGCCCAGGGCCCGCACCCGGAAATCGAGCCGGTCTTGCGACCAGACCTCGTGCTCGACCTTGAGCACGGGAAAACGCTGGGCGGCGGTGCTGAGCGCCGGCTTGATCCGGCGCATGGCCTCCTCCTTGCCGAGCGCGTGCGGTAGGCTGATGATCAAGGGAGTGGTCATGGGCTTTGCATGGTCATGGATCGGCGTTCGACGATTGATCGGCTGTCGGTCGCGGGCATCGGACCGGCGCGGGCTTCATACCACCGTCGCGACATTGCTCGCCACAACGGCACTGTGGACGTCCTCGGCGCCGATGACCAGCCCGAATGCGGCGGCTCGGCGACCGCCGCGGGGGGATCGGCGCCAGCGCCGTTGATACCGCGCGCGCCCGCCCCGCGCGCAAAGCGCGCTAGGCCAACAAGCCCTCGATCCGGATCGGCAGTTTGCGAATGCGCATGCCGGTGGCGTGATAGACGGCGTTCGCCACCGCCGCGTTCATGCCGGTGGTGCCGAGTTCGCCAATGCCTTTGATGCCCAGCGGGTTCACGTGATGATCCTCCTCGGGCACGAACTGGACCTCGACAGTACCAATGTCGGCGTTGACCGGCACCAGATACTCGGCAAGGTCGTCGTTGGTGTAGGTGGCGCGGGCGTGATCGATTTCGGTCGCTTCGTGCAGCGCGGCGCTGATGCCCCAGATCATGCCACCCATCAGCTGGCTGCGCGCCGTCACCGGGTTGACGATGGTGCCGGCGGCGAAGGCGCCAACCGCCCGTGGCACGCGGATCTCACGCGTTAGCGCGTGCACCCGCACTTCCACGAACTGCGCGCCGAATGAATGCCGGATCTGGTCCTTGAGTTCGGAGCCGCGGGCCATCGCCGGCTGCCCGTGATAGACCATGTGGGCGCCGCGCGCGGGTGCGCCCGGCGGCAGGTTTTCGGCGTAGACCTCGACCACACCCCCGAGCCGCGCCACCGCCTTGTCGAGCGGCTCGCTGGTGCCATTGGCGGCGCGCAGGCTCGCCTGCGACAGCACCAGGGAGGTCGGATCGGCGCCGGCGAACGGACCCTCGTTGGCACGCGTGGCGGCCTCGGCGATGCGCTCTTTGATCTGATCGCAGGCCTTGGCGACCACGGTGCACACGCTGGCCGTATGCGTCGAGCCAGCGGCCAGACCACCGGGCGGCAGATCGCTGTCGCCGATCAGCACCGAAACCTTGTCGACGCCGACCCCCAGCCGGTCGGCGGCAATCATGGCAATCACCGTGTAGGCGCCGGTGCCAATGTCGTGCGCGGCGGTTTCGACGCGCACGCTGCCTTCCGGCGTCAGTTGCACGCGCGCGGCGGCGGCGCTGATGCTGGCATGATAGGTGGCCGCGGCGCACCCCCAACCGATCAGCCAGTCGTCGGCCCGCATCGACCCGGGCTCGGCCGAGCGATCCTTCCAGCCGAACGCCTCCGCGGCGACATCGAAGCACGCCATCAGATTGCGACTGCTGTAGGGGAGGCCGTGGATCGGCTCGACGGCGGTGTCATTACGCCGGCGCAGCTCCACCGGATCGAGCTTGAGGGCCACCGCCAGCTCGTCCATGGCGCTCTCGAGGGCGAACAAATAGGGCGTCTCCGGCGGCGCACGCATGAACCCCGGCGTATTGCGGTCGGCGTGCACAATGGTGACCTTGGTGGCGACGTTGTCGCAGCGATAGAGGCGGGCGGTGGTGCCGGTGCCCGAGACGTTGTAGGTCGACGGCCGTGACGTCACCTCCCAGCCGTCGTGGCTGAGGCTGACCAGCGTGCCATCGGGCGTCGCGCCAAGCCGCAGGTGATGCCGCGTTTCCGCGCGGTAGGTGGCGATGGTGAAGCCCTGCGAGCGGGTGGCCACCAGCTTCACCGGCCGATTGAGCCGGCGCGCCGCCAGCGCGATCCAGGCGGTGCGCGCGGTGATGCCCCCGCGCGAGCCAAAGCCACCGCCGACGAAGCGTGACAGCACGCGCACGTGCTCGAGGTTGAGGCCGAGTTGCCGGGCGACCTCGGCCCGCACCCCATGCACGAACTGGCTCGGCTCATGGATGATGAGCCGATCGCCCGACCACAGGCAGGTGGTGGTGAACAGTTCCATGGGGTTGTGATGCTGGGTCGGTGTTGCGTAGCTGGCTTCGATCTTGACGTCGGCGGCGGCAAACGCGGCCGCCGCATCGCCGACCTGCGGGTCTGACTGTTTGTTGGCGGCTGCGGCCGACTCGAGAGTGACGCCGGGGCTGTCGAAGCTTGCCGCCGGTGGTTGCGGCTCATAGCGCACCACGACCTTATGCGCGGCTTCGCGGGCGGCCTCGTAGCTGTCGGCTGTCACCACGGCGATGATCTGTCCGGCGTGCCAAACGATATCCGATTCCAGAGTGGTCGTGGCCTTGCCCTTGCCGCCGGGGGCCGACGGCGGCTGCACCTGGCCGGCGACGTCTTCATGCGTGAGGATGTCGAGCACACCGGGGACCCGGCGTGCCTCGGCCAGGTCGAAGCCGGCAACGCGTCCCCGGGCGATGGTGCTGGTGACCAGGAAGGCATGGGCGGCGTTCGGCACCGCCACATCCGAGGGATAGCGCGCGCTGCCGGTGACCTTGGCCCGACCGTCAATGCGCAAGGTCGGAGTACCAATCGCGGCGGGAACGATGGTCGCCATCGCTAGACCTCCAGGGCTGCGGCCGCAAGCAGGGCGCGGACCAAGGTTCGCCGACCAAGTTCCGGCTTATAGGCGTTGTCAAAACGGGTTTGGGCCTCGGCGAACGCCGTCCCGGCGGCGGCGTCGGCATTGGCCGCGGTCATCGGCTGACCTTTGAGGGTTTCCTCGGCGGCGCGAGCCCGCCATGGGATGGTGGCGACGCCACCCAGCCCAATGCGCGCCTCGCGCACCGCGCCGTCGGCGACGTCGAGGGCCACGGCCGCGGAACTCAGCGCAAACTCGTAGGCCTCCCGATCGCGCACTTTGAGGTAGAGCGAGCGCCGGGTCCACGCGCCGGCCGGGACCCAGAAACCGGTGATCAGCTCCGCCGGTGCCAGGGTGGTTTCCAATTCGGGCCGGTCACCGGGAAGCCGATGCAGCTGATCGAAGGCGATGCGCCGGTCGCCGTCGGGTCCGGTGATGGCGACAACGGCGCTAAGAGCAATCAGCGCCTGCGCCAGATCGCCGGCATAAGTGGCGATGCAATGCGGGCTGACGCCGAGCACGGCGTGCTTGCGGTTGACGCCGTCGATGGCGGCACAACCGCTGCCGGGCTCGCGCTTGTTGCACGACCCGACGCCGCTATTGCGGAAGTAGCTGCAGCGGGTGCGCTGCAGCACGTTACCGCCGAGCGTCGCCATGTTGCGCAGCTGCGGACTGGCGGCGAACCGCAGCGATTGCGCAATGACGGGATAGTCCGCGAGGATGCGGGGATGCTGCGCGGCCTCGGCCATGCGCACCAGGGCACCGAGAAAGACGCCCTCGTCATTGGCCTCGATCTGACCGTAGCGGTCGCTCAGGCCGTTGATGTCGACCACACGCTCTGGCCGCATCACGTCGAGCTTCATCAAATCGAGAAGGGTGGTGCCGCCGGCGAGGAAGCGGCGCCGGGCGTGCTGGCGGCGATGGCGCGATCGGCGCTGTCGGCGCGAACATAGGCGAACGGACGCATGGTTCACGCCTCCATCTGCGCCTTAGCCCGGGCGATGGCGGTGACGATGTGGGGATAGGCGGCGCAGCGACAGATATTGCCGCTCATGTACTCGCGAATTTCGGCGGTGCTATTGGCGTGCCGCTCGCTGACGCAGGCGATCGCCGACAGGATTTGCCCGGGCGTGCAATAGCCGCATTGGAACGCATCTTCGGCCACGAACGCTGCCTGCATGGGATGCAGCTCGCCATCGACCGCGGCCAGGCCCTCGATGGTGCTGACCTCGCCGGTGACCGCCACCGCCAGGGTCAAGCACGACAGCACGCGCCGGCCGTTGACGAGAACGGTGCAGGCGCCGCACTGGCCGTGGTCGCAGCCCTTTTTTGCTCCCGTCAGCCCGAGATCCTCGCGCAACAGGTCGAGCAAGGTGCGGCGCGAATCGACCACCAGCTGATGGCGACGGCCGTTGACGTCGAGCGCGACGGGAAGCTGCCCCGGCGCTGATGCTGGCGCCATCTCCGGCTCGGCCGTCGCCGAGCCGCCCAGCACACCTCCGGCCGCGGCCGCCGCCGAAGCCGACAAAAACCCACGGCGGTTGACGGCGACCTCGGCCATTGGCAGATGCTCCCGCGCAGAATTAATAAGAGGACATCCTGATCAACTGCAGCGGCCGCTTCGTGTTCCCGCTCGGCCATCGCGCACGCTGCCCCCGCGCGCTGGCCTTGAGCGATGCGGATGCCGGCAGGCATCGACGATGGCGCGGCACGCGGCGCGCGCGACTTGCCGCACGCTGCGGCAAAGCCCGGGCCGTCGCCACGTCAGCGGGGCTGCAATGCGAAATCGCGCAAGCTGCGATAGTCGGGCATGCGGTCGCCGGCCTCGGCCGGCGCCGGGCTCGCCTGCGGCGCCGGTTCAAGCGCGGCTTCGGGTATGGCCGGCACTGGTGGCGTGGCCTGGCTCACGTCGGCAGCGGCGGGCAGCGCGCTCACCACCGTTACGCTGGTGCCAACCTCGGCCAACTGAGCCAAGTGCAGCACGGCGCCGTTGAGCATGCGAAAGCAGCCGGAGGACTGGGCTTGGCCGATCGACTTTACGTCGTTGGTGCCGTGGATGCGGTAGAGCGAGTTGCCGAGGTAGAGCGCCATGGCACCGAGCGGGTTCTTGGTGCCGCCGGTCATCTTTTCGGGAAGCCTTGGGTCGCGTTCGCGCATTTCGGCGGGCGGATACCAGTCGGGCCAGGCTTGCTTGCGGCTGATGGTTTCCGTGCCGGTCCAGTTGAAGCCCTCGCGGCCGACCGAGATCTGATAGCGGTAGGCGCGCTTGTCGGGCAATACGTAGTAGAGCGCCCGCGCCCCGGTATCGATCACGATCGAGTTGGCGGGATATGCAGCCTCGAAGGCCACGGTTGCGGGGGCCACCGGCGCGATGTCGGGACGAGGCCCGCCGTCGCGCACGTCGCCGTCGGCGGCGAGCGAGGGCTCGCGCGATTTGGCGAGCGGCCGTTCGCTGGGTGTTGGTTGCGCGGGGATGCCGAATTCCCGTCGCGGCTCCGGGCGCGACGCCCGGCCGGTGGCAAAGACATCATCGGCCCACGCCGGCCAACCCTGCGCCAGCGACGGCGTGGGGGAGACAAGGCTGAGACACAGCGAGGCTGCGACCAGCGCGGTGCGCCGTGTCCATGCTGCTGTCACCGCCGCGCCTCCTTGGCTGTGCTGACGCTCGCTTCAATGCGAGCGGAGGCGAAACCCGCAGTAGCCAAGGATCGTTCCTTGCCGCCCGCCATGATCGTGCGCTCGGCAGTGCGCCAACAGCAGCCGCCGCGACGGTTATCAGCGGCAACCGCCGGGGGCCGACGTCGGTGGCGCTTCTTCAGCTTGGAAAATGTTCAAGGTGCCAATCGGCCTCGAGATCGCGGGCGATCTTGGCGTCGATGACGAACACGCCCCGGGCCCCGTCGCGCACCCAGGCACGCACCGGCTCCAGATCGGCCGCGGTGCGCACCGTCGCCGCCCCGCAGCCAAAGCCCCGCGCCAGAGCCGCAAAGTCGGTGTCGGGAAACTGCACGATGTCGATGGCGTAGCCCTGGCGGCGGAAGAGATGCACCTCGGCGGCGTAGGAGCTGTCGTTATAGACCACAATGCACATCGGAAGTTTAAGGCGCACCGCCGTCTCCAGGTCGGCCATCGACATCAAAAAGCCGCCGTCGCCGACCCCCACCACCGCCAACAGACCTGGGTTGGCGATGCCGAGACCGATGCCCGATGCCAGGCCGAGGCCGACCGACTGGAAGGAGTGGCTGAGGCAGGAGGCCCGCGCATTGGGCACGCGCAGAAAGCGCGGCACCCAACCACAGAAGTGGCCGGAATCGGAGGCAACAACGCGCGCCTTGGGCAGGATTGTGTCGATCGCCTTGCTTAAAGTGCGCGGGTCGATGGCGGCCGCGGTCGAAACATCCTGGTAGGGGGCGTTGTGATTGCTGCCGGCCTCCAGGCGCTGGCGCGTGCCGGCATCGCGCCAGCCGCGGCGCGCACCGCTGCCGCGCCGTGCCAGCTCGGCCAGCAGCGCCTCGGCGGTGATGCGCGCATCGCCGATCATGGCCAGCCCCACCGGCATCTGCCAACCGAGCCGCGCCGGGTCGACGTCGATTTGCGCCACCAGCGCATGCCGGCCGATCAGCCGGCCGCGTTTGGTGGTCCATGGTGTGAAGCTGACGCCAAAGCCGACGATCAGGTCGCTCTCGGCAATCAAGGCGTCGGCCGCCGGCGAGGCAAAGCCGCCGCTGATGCCGACCGACCAAGGATGGTCGGCAAACAGCCCGTGTCCGCACACCGAGGTCGCCAATAGCGCTCCGCTCGCCTCCGCCAACGCGATCAGGGCTGCTTCGGCAGCGGCGATGACCGCGCCGCGACCGGCGAGGATCAGCGGGCGCTGGGCCGCCACCAAGGCGTCGGCCAAGGCGGCGACGGCCGCCGGGTCGGGGTAGATGGGTGCCAGTGGCGGCGGCACGTTGAGTGGCGGCAGCGCCACCGGACAGGCGGCGTCCTGCACGTCGGTTGGCAAGCTGAGCACCACGGTTTGCCGTTCGCGCAAGGCCCGCGTCGCCGCGCGCAAGGTATCCTCGCGCGCGGTTGCGGCGGCGTGGGCGCGTTCCGCCAGCGCGCCGACGGCGCGCACCATCGCCGCCTGGTCGATGGAGAAGTTCGACTTCACCGCCCCTGCGGGCACGTCGCCGGCCAGCACCAGCAAGGGCGTGCGGCTTTTGGCGGCCTCGGCGATGCCGGTCAAGGCATTGCTGAGCCCCGGGCCGGAATGCACGCTCACCAAGGTCAATTCGCCGGTGGCCTTGGCATAAGCGTCGGCCATGCTGGCGGCGTTCAATTCGTGCCGTGCCGAGATCAGCTCGACGCCCTCAGCGACCAGCGCGTGCGAGATCTTGAAATTGGCGGTGCCCAGCAGCCCAAAACAGCGGCGCGCACCCATCTCAGCCAGATCGGCGGCGAGCATGGCGGCGACGGTTTTCGGCGTACGCATCGGCTATCCAATCAATCGGTTCGGCAGCCAGGTCGCCACCGCCGGCAGCAGCAGGAGCAGCAACAGCAGCAACAGGCTCATGATCACGTACGGGACCACGGCGCGGAAGATATCGGCCATGCTGACCTCGGGCGGCGACACGCCGCGCATGGTCATGATCAAGAGGCCGTGCGGCGGCAACAGCAGCCCGAGTTGCATGCAGATCAGGAACAGCACCCCAAACCAGATCGGGTCAATCGCCAGTTTTGCCACCAGCGGCATGAATACCGGCAAGGTGATCAGCATCATGCTGACTTGATCGACGAAGATGCCAAGCAAAATCAACAGCAGCATCATGCCGGTCACCACCGCAAACGCCGACAAGCCCTGGCCGAGGATGGCGGAGACCAGGCCGTCGGTGGCCCCGGAAAAACTCAAGATCTGGGAAAACGTGGTGGCGCCAAGGATGATGAACAGGATCATGCCGGTAATCGCCACCGTGCCGCCGAGCGCTGCCCTGAGGGCGGCAAGCGTGAGCGCACGATAGGCGAGCGCCAGCAGCAGGGTGGCGATGGCGCCGAGCGCCGCCGATTCCGTGGGGGTCGCCCAGCCTCCCGACATGGCGCCGACGACCACCACAAAGATCGAGATCAGCGGCAGCACGTAGACCATCATCAGCCGCCAGCCACCGGCCTCGGCCTGGCCTTGGGGCGGCGCTGGTGGTGCCAGATGCGGTCGTCGGAGCGCGGTGGCGATGATATAGGCGATGAAGGCGAGGCTCAGGATCAGCCCGGGCACGACGCCGCCGATCAGCAATTTGGAGATCGAGATCCCCGACAGGCTGCCGAGCAGGACGGTGAGCGCCGACGGCGGGATCAGCATATCGACGGCGCCGATTGCCATGATCGGCCCGGTGGCAAAGCTGGGATGATAACCCCGCGCCAGCATCACCGGCAGCAGCAATGAGCCGAGCATGGCGGTGGTGGCGATGGTTGAGCCCGAGATCGCCGAAAACACCGTCCCGGCGATGACCGCAATGACGGCGAGCCGGCCGGGCACGTGGCGGATCAGCCGCTCGATGCCCTCGATCACCTTGAGCGCCAGGCCGGTATGAAACAGGAGTTCGCCCATCAGAATGAAAAGCGGGATCGGCGTCAGGGAGAAATTCATGACCGACACGGCGCTGTTGCGTACGACCTGCAGCAGCCCGGCATCACCGCCGAGATAGAGCATCGCCCCCACGATGTTGATGGCGACGAACGACAACGCCACCGGCAGCCCCACGAACAACAGCACGGTCGAGCCGCCGAGCAGCACCAGGGCGGCGATCTGCCACGATGAGCCCATGCTTTGGTGTCCTGCCGCCCCGTGTTGCGCTACGAGGCCGAAACGGCATCGGCCCGCGGGCCGAGCGGCGATCCGGCGAGCCGATGCATGCGGAACAAAAATTCGATGGCCACCAGCAGGAAGGCGAGCGGCAGCACCGCCAGCATCCACCACTCCGGCAGCACCAAGGTCTTGAGCGTGATCGCCCCGGCGGCGTAGCTCGCTTGCGCCACGCGCCAACCGTAGACGACGAAGTAGAGCGCGCAGGCAAAGCCACCGAGGTCGGCCAGCCATTCAAAGCCATAGGCGAGACGCTTGGGCAGGGCCCGCAGCAGGATGTCGACCCGGATATGCTGTCCGCGACGCAGCAACCAGGGCGCCGACAGCAGGGTCACCAGGTAGAGAATGTATTCGGACACCTCATTGCTCCACGGCAGCCCGCCGCCGCCGACGTTGCGCAGCAGCACATCGGCGCCGATCATGACGGTCATGGCCAACAGCAACAGCTGGGCCACCAGCATCAGGGCATCGAGCAAGCGTCCGTAGCAGCGCGCCACCAAGGTCATGACCGGGAGAGCCTTGCGCGCCCCGCATCCCGCGGGGCTACTTGGAAAACAGCGCCTTGAGTTTTGGCCCATGCTCGGGGCTTTGCCTGATCACCCCGGCCCAGCCCGCTTCATAGGCCTTGGTGCGGAACTCCTCGCCCAAGGTAATGACTTCGATGCCCGCCGCCTTCTGCTTGGCGATATCGGCTTCGTTCTCCTTGCCGACGTCGGCGGCCTGCGCCTCGATCCAGGCGGCGGCGGCGCTGATGATCTCGCGCTGCCGCTCGTTCAGCCGGCCCCAGGAGTTCTTGTTGACGAGAATGCTGACCTCGGCGCTGTAGAACCCGGGATCGACCCGGTACTTGGTCTTTTCATGCCAGCCGAGATCGAAGATGCCGGTGATCGGCCAGCCGTAGCCGTCGACCACGCCGCGCTCGAGCGCGGTATAGACCTCGCCGGGCGCGGTCTGCACGACGGTGGCCCCGAGCGCCTGGAAGAAATCGCGGTAGACCGGGGTGATGCGCAGCTTCAGTCCGGTGAGGTCGGGGCCCGAGATCGGTTTGGTCAGATAGAGGTGGAAGGGATTGTTGTCGATGTGGCGAGCCAGCAGGATGGCCTGCATTTTCTGGTCATAGAGCGCGGCCATGTAGGCATAGCCGCCGTTCTTGCGCAGCTCAGCCATCGGCTTTTCGGCAAGCTTCCAGGCATCGGCCTCGGGCATGACGTTGGTGTAGAAGGCGCCGGTCACGTTGGCGAGGTCAACCACGCCGCCTTTGAGCGCGTTGCCCACCTCGAATGGCGGCATCGCCTTGGGGCCGCCAACGTAGCTGATCTGCAC
>Ga0126376_10002461_pt1 | contig 10478 bp, 10 predicted proteins | sample PanSoiMetPlot_15_FD_92760 | JGI IMG/M metagenome (GOLD analysis project Ga0126376, IMG submission 92760) | Tropical forest soil microbial communities from Panama - MetaG Plot_15 | ecosystem: Environmental > Terrestrial > Soil > Tropical forest > Bulk soil | place: Panama | collected 2016-02-17 | reverse complement strand
GTCGGTGACGCGGACGAGCTCGAGCGTGGCGTCATGCGGCTTCTTGTCCTCGATCAGCGTGAAGCGCACGAAGCCGGCCTCCTTGTCCTGCTCGGCCACCTTCCAGCCGCGATCGACCCGCACGAACCGCAACGCGCCCGGCCACACCGCGTCGAACGGATAGGGCACGACCTGCTGCACCCGCGCTCGCGCGGCCGTCGGAAACATCGCAAGCACCCCCGCCGCGAGCAAGGCCGCGCCCCGCGGCCCCACTCTTTTTCCACCCCGACCATGCGGCTCCGCTGTCGCTTCGCCGGCGAGATCGCCGCTCCAGACTCGCCTCGCCCCACGCGGCGGTTCAGCCAGGTGAGGACCGGGATTCTTGTTTGCGTGGGGCCCCTCGGCTCGTCTCACGCCGCCGCCTCCTCGGGCTCGGCGCGGTCGGCGGCCGCTTGCGAAGCCCGCACGACCTTGCCGAACGCGACATGCGAGGACAGAAGACACAGGCAGCCCACACCCAGGTACCACACCAGCTGCACGCCGTGGAGCACCAGGATATAGGCCATCCCGCGTCCGTCCACCACCGCGGCCGGCAGGTAGAGCAGGAGGCCCAGCTTGGAAAACGCGTCGAACTGGCCCACCAGGCCGGGCGTGTTGGGCAGCATGATGCCGACGCCCGTCAGGCCCATGGTCGCAAAGGCCGCCACCAGCGTCAGCGGCAGATCAAAGCCCTTGGCCAGCAGCCACATGCCGAATCCATTCAGGAACCAGTACGCGCAGGTCCCCGCCAAGAAGACGCTCAGGTTGCGCCCGTCCGCGAGCACGCGGAAGCCGCGACACACCCCATGCAGGATGTGCTCGACGCGCATGGCCACGCGCGGCGCGATGCGATCGAGCAGCAAAAGCCGCACAAAAAGCTGCGGCGCGCGCTCGGGCCAGATGAGGCCCAGCACCAGGAACGCGCCGGCTGCCAGAAACACCGCCAGCGAAGCGTACGCGGTCGGCATCATCCAGGCCTGGGCATGCGGCCCGCGCAGGGCCAGAAACGCGAAGAACACCAGCAGCGAGATGACCAGCCCGTCGATGATGCGCTCCACGGCCACGGTGCCCAGCGCCACCGACATGCGCAGCTTGCCGCGCTCGGCCACCAGGTAGGGCCGCACGAACTCGCCCAGTCGCACCGGCAGCGCCAGGATGGCCATGAATCCGACCGAGCTGACGGTGAGCAGGCGACGAAGGGGCACGCGCGCCCCCACGGGCCGCAGCAGAAAATCCCAGCGCCAGGCTCGGAAGAGGTGAACGCCCGCCAGAGTCGCCACGTACACGCCGAGCCACTTCCACTGCAGGGTCACGAAGGCGTCGCGGATCTTTGCGTACTGATCGGCCTTCGGCCAGGCCGCCCACACGCACACTGCTCCGACGAGAAGCGACAACAGGAGGTTGAGCCAGAATTTCACCCGCACAGAATGCTCATGAATAGCATGACATGGCAAGCGATCGCAGTCACGACTACAGGGGCACCACGCGGCCCGGAAAATCACGCCGCAGGCCCTTGGTGGCGTTGCGCGTGTCGACGACCAGCTTGGACTCGGCGACGACCTTGCCGTAGTCGATGCCCGAGTGATCGGTGACGATCACCACGCATTCGTAATCGCCCAGCCGCGCCAGCGGCACCCGCACCATCGGCTTGCCCGCGTGCGTGAGCAGCTGCTCGACCTGCGGGTCGTGAAAGCTCGTGTGCGCGCCCCGCTCCTGCAGGAGCGCCAGGATGTCGAGCGCCGGCGATTCGCGCACGTCGTCGATGTCCTTTTTGTAAGAAACCCCGAGCAAAAGGATGCGCGCGCCGTTGAGTGGAATGCGGCGCTGGTTGAGCGCATCGGCCACCCGCTGCACGACCAGCTCCGGCATGAACGAGTTGACCTCGCCCGCCAGCTCGATGAAGCGCGCGTTGTACTTGAGCGTCTTGAGCTTCCACGACAGGTAGTGCGGATCCACCGGGATGCAGTGCCCGCCCAGGCCCGGGCCCGGGTAAAACGGCATGAACCCGAACGGCTTGGTGGCGGCCGCGTCGATCACTTCCCAGGTGTCGAGGCCCAGCTTGCCGCACATGATCGCAACCTCGTTGACCAGCCCGATGTTGACCGCTCGGTAGGTGTTCTCGAGCAGCTTGACCATCTCGGCGGCGTCGGTCGAGCTGACCGGGATGATGCGCTCGATCACCTCGCCGTACAGGGTCTGCGCCGCCTCCAGGCAGGCGGGCGTCGACCCGCCGATCACCTTGGGCGTGTTGCGGGTGCCGTAGTGCCCGTTGCCGGGGTCGACGCGCTCGGGCGAGAAGGCCAGGAAAAAATCCTTGCCGACCGTGAGGCCGGTCGCACAAAGCTGCGGCAGCAGCACCTCGCGTGTGAAACCGGGGAAGGTCGTCGACTCCAGGATGATGAGCTGCCCCGCGCGCAGGCGCGGCGTGATCTCGCGCGCGGCGTCGATGATGAAGGAGTTGTCGGGATCCTTGGTCTTGTTGAGCGGCGTGGGTACGCAGATGATGATCACATCGGCCTGCGCGAGCACGGCCGGATCGGTGGTCGCCGTGAGCCTTCCGGCCGCGGTGAGCGGTGCCAGGTCCGCGTCCGCCACGTCCTTGATGTAGGACCGACCGGCGCGGATCGCTTTGCACTTGTGATCGATCTTGTCATAGGCAGTGACCGGGAAGCCGGCGCGCGCGATTTCGACTGACAGTGGGAGCCCGACATAGCCGGCCCCGACCACGACCACCCGCGCCTCGTGCTGCCTGATCTTCTCGAGCAAGCTCATGTCACAATTCTCCTATTCGGGAAGCTCTCCCTGCAAGATGCGGCGCGGATGGTCCTCGAGCAGGCGCCGCACCGCGGCTTCGCCCAGCTTGCGCCGCAGCCACGCGATGCCCGCTGCCGCGCGCTGGACGTCGTCGGGTGCGTGGACATCGCTGGCCACCGCATGCGCAAGCCCTTCGCTGACCAGCTTGCGCGCAGCGCGCGACTCGCGCCAGCCGTGGGCACCGTCGAGCGCGCCCAGATCGACCACCAGCGCGGCGGTTTTGCCGACCTGTGCCATCCGATCGAGATCGGCGCACAGCTCGGCATAGCGCTCCGGGTGCGCGAGCACCGGCAAAAGGCCGCGCGCGCGCTCGGCGAACAGGCTGTCTTCGAACCGGGGCGGCACGAGCTGTGGCGGAATTTCGACCAGAAACGCCTTGCCGCCCGTGTAGGAGGGAATGGCACGGCGCTGCGCGCGCTCGAAGAACACGTCGTCCCAAAAATTCTCGGCCCCCAGCAGAAGATTCGGCCCGCCCAGGGTGCGCGCCGCCGCATAGGCGGCTTCGATCTGGGCCGCCGAGGGCAGAAACTGGACGGCCTTCTGGTGCGGGGTGGCGCACACCTCGGAAAATCCGACCGCGGCAAGGAGCCGCAGCATATGGCCGCTCTGCTCCAGGTCGCGCGCGCCATCGTCGATGCCGGGCAACACATGTGAATGCAGGTCTACGAAATGCGCCATCTGCCTGATTTCTTGCCCCCCGGTGGCAGCAGCCATTCTACATGGGGGCGTCCCGGCCGCAATGGCCCGCGTAAGCCTCAAGCCTCTCCTGAGGAGTGGCTCCGGGGGGGTGGGGGCAAAGTCCCCAGTCGGAGACCCGCAATGGTCGAGATTTCGGGCGCTTGCGCGCGCGCGGGCTGGCCTACCAGTTGCTGGAGAGGGCCGGGAGGGAGAGGACTATGCGAATGTCTTATGTTGCCCCGCCTGCCTACCCGAGCTGGGTCAAACCAGTCCTGGTCTCGATAGGGGCGATGTTCGTGGCCACCGCTTCATTCCTGTTGATCCTGATATGGAAGAGCGAATCGCAGGCGGTGGCGCAAACCGGCATGCATGCGGCTGCTGCTCCCGCGCCCGGGGCGGCTGCCCCAAGCGCTCCGGCGGCGCCCGGCACCGCTCCTGCGGCGCTCGCGCCCACGGGGCCCCAGTCGCCGCGTGCGGCCGTGCGCACCGCCCCGACCCGCACCCACATTGCGAAAGCCAACCACGCCAAACGCCACAAAAGCCACCACAAGCTGGCCAAGGCTGGCAAGAGCAAGCGCCACTCCGGCGGCCGCGACCCGTTGCTCGATCTCCTGCGCTAAGTCCATCGGGACGCCGTCGCGGCCGGGCGTTGCCCCGGTTGATCCCCTATCGCCGTTATGATAAAAACGAAGGCATCGTCCGGAAGCTGCTTCCGGGCGAGGGAGCGAGGAGAAATGGCCGAACACCGTGGCCCCCAGCAGAAGGAGAACTCGGTTCTCTTTTCGTTGAGCGAGCTTCGCCGCATCGAAGAAGACCGTATCAAGCAAGAGGAGGAGGCCGAGCGGGCGCGCGTGGCGGCAGAGCAGCGCGCACGGGCGGACGCGGAGCGGCGGGCGCGCGAGGAGGAGGAGGCGCGGCGGCGCGAGGGCGAAGAGCGTGCGATGCGCGAGCGGCTCGAGCGCGAGCGCATGGACAAGGAGCACCACACCCGCGTCCAGGAGGCAGAGCGGCGCGCCAAGGTCGAGGCTGACGCCCGACTGCGCGAGCAGCAGATGCACCTGGAGATGCAGATCAAGGCCAAACACCCGCCGATCAAGGCGATCGTCGGGGTGGTGGGGGCGCTGTTCCTGGTCGTGTGCGGGCTCGGCTATTACATGTACACGCAGCATCAGGAAGAGCAGAAGAAGGCGCAACTGCAGCTCCAGCAGAAGGAAGAAGAAGCGCACAAGCTGCAGCTCGCGCTGGCGGAGCAGCAGCGCGAGGCGGCGTCTCTCAAGAAGGAATTCGACGACCTCCAGGATCAGCTCAAGAAGGCGACCACGCAGGGCGAGCGCGACGCCATCCAGAAGCGGATGGATGTGGTGCGACAGCGCGCGCGCGCCAACGCGGCCCGGGTCCCGGCGTCGGCGCAAAGCAACCGTCCGAGGGTCGACGTGGGCTCGGGCTCGAGCACCGACCCCCTCGAAGGGTTGAAGTAGCCCGTTGCTCAGCCGACTTCCGATCGTGCTCGCCAGCTTGCTCCTGATGGCAGCTGGCTGCGGCGACGACTCGGTTGCGCCTCCACCGGACGGTCCGGCGCAGGCGGACGCTCCGCGCAACGACGGGCCGGGCAGCGATGCCCAGGGGGGCGACGGGATGCCCGGCGACGTGCTGCCCGGCGACGTACTGCCCGGCGACGGTCCGACAGGCGACGCACCAATCGACGGCATCGCGCCGCCCGATGCCGCCATCTCGGACGGGGGCGGGTTCACGACCCCGGTCACGCCCGACCGCGTGCGCTGCGCGGTCGCGGGCGGCTCCTGCGACACCACGACCAGCAAATGCTGCGGGATGCTGACGGGCGGGCTGCTCAGCTTTTCATGCGCGCCGCCTGCCACCACCGGCTGCTCGATCGACGAGGGCTGCGACGGCACCGAGGATTGCACAAGCGGCGTGTGCTGCGGCATGGGCAACACGATGGGCGGTTTCCGGACCAGCTGCCAGGCCGCGCCCTGCGCGGTCGGCGCCCGCCAGCTGTGTCACAACCATACGCAGTGTCCGGCCGCTCAATCTTCCTGCTGCATTCGCCCGGTCGGAGGCGGTGGCAACCTGATTGGTCTGTGCTACGCGGCCGGCACCGAGCCCGCGGGCGCGCGCTGCGACACCCCGTAGCTGCGCGCCCAGTCGATGGCCTTGCGTGCGGCGAAGAGCCCTTCCAGGGCGCCGCCCGCCAGAAGCAGGCTGGCCAGCATGGCAAACGTGAACAGGAGCTGTCCGGCATCGACGTAGGGCGAGTAGAAGGTGCCGCGCGCGAGCGTCATCGACAAGATCACGTGCCCGATGCGCAGAACCAGGAACGCGGCCGCCAGGCCCAGCACCTGGCGGCGTAGGGCCGCCGATAGGCGCGCGGTGACGAGCGCGGCCGCGAGCACGAAGGCGAGCACGAACTTGAGCCCGATCACCGACGCGCCCCAGGCCACCTGCGTGCCCGGATTGCCTTCATAGCCCAGCCAGACCTCGAGGCGGCTCAGCTCGAACGCGCCCTCGTACAGGGCGAAGAGGCCGAATCGCAGCGCGATGAGGATCACAGCCGGGAAAAGCGGCCAGCGCAGCTCGATCCGCCCGGCCACGAGCGCGCACACCGTCAGAGCGGCCAGAAGCGGGATCTGGGCCGGCCGCGACAGAACGGCCAGCAGCAGCGCGGCGCCCAGGCCCAGGGTCTCGAGGGCGCGCGGGCCGCGCTGGCAGGCGGCCGTGATGAGGAGCGCGGCCCCACCTGCCTCCAGCAGCCAATGATACGCGACCGGCGGGTTACCGAGTGTGCGCACGGTCACGGCGGCGGCGCCGAACGCGACCAGCACCAGCGCCGGCGCGCGCGGGCGCAACGCGCGCGCAGCGCCCACCAGGCGGCGCACCGGGTGCTCAGGCAGCGCGGCGACCAAGACCAGCGCGCCCGCGCAGATCGCCGACGGAATGGCGAGCGAGTCCTGCAGCGCCGCCAGCAGGGCGAGCGCGCCCACAGCTGCCCACGGGCCCGCCCACCACGCGAGGCGCCGGCGCAGGTAGAGCGCACCGGCTACGATCGCAAGACCGCCGGCGCAGAGAGCCAGCAGGCCCAGCCCGCGCGGGGCGGCGCGTGAAAGATCGGCCAGGAAAATCTCGACGGCACGCCGGTGCAGGCGCCACCAGGCCACCAAAAGCTCGACCCCGCACAGGAGCCCGCCGCCCACGAGCGCTGCCAGCGGGCGCGGCCGGGGCGCCGTTCTCAGCTCGAGCGCAGCCGCGAGGGCGGCCGCGCCGAGCGCCAGAGCGCTCGCGGGCAGGCTGCGCCCGTCGCCGGCCAGGTTGCCCAGGCCAGCGGCCGCGGCCAGAGCCCAGGCCGCGTCGGCGCTGGCGGAGCGCCGACGGCGCACGAGGTGCCCGAGGGCAAACAGCGCCAGCGCGGCTGCCCAGGCCGGCGGGATCACGCTGGCCCGGCTGCGGGCGCGCTCGATCCAGTCACTGAGCGCGCGCAAACCCGAGGCCGTCGGCGCGACTGCGGGCGGCTGGAGGCCATGCGCGGCCGCGTACGCGTGCGCGTACCGCGCGAGCTGGCGTGCATTGGCGGCGCGGACTGCGCTCTCCTCGACCGGCTCGAGGGCGAGCGCCTCGGTGAGCACGCGGCCCTCGGACGGCGCCGGAAGGGGCAGACCGAGCAGGACGGCCAGAGTCGGCGCCAGATCGATCTGACGGGCCTCGAGCCGCACGCCCGGCCGAATGCCGGGACCGGCCAGCACGAGCGGCGTGCGCCGGGCCTCGGGCTCAGCGCTGCCGTGGTGGCCGCGCGCAGAGGTCCCGTGGTCGCTGGTCACGATCACGGTCGTCCGCGCGCCCGCGCGCGCGACCAGGCGGCCGATGTCGCGGTCGGTAAGCCCCACTTTGTGGCGGAAGGCCGGACCGAACGGGGTGAAGCGATGGCTCGCGTTGTCCACGCCGCCCAGATGCACGATGGCAAGCTCCCAGTCGTCGCGCTCGAGCAGGCGCAGCGCGCGCCGTACCCACAGCGCGTCGGCCGCGTAGATATTGTCGACCAGCGCCAGGATCTCGACGGTCCCCGGTGAGCTGTCGTCGCGCGCCAGATGGCGACCAAACAGCTCGCGCCAGGCTGGGTTGCCCACGAACACGATGCGCCCGCCGCGTGCATGCAGGCGCGCCAGCGGACTATCGTGCTCGAACGGCGGCAGCTCGGGATCGAGCAGCAGATCGGCCAGCGCGGGCGAGGTGCCGGTACCGATGGTGCGCACGCCCAGGCCGGTCATGGTGACCTGCCCCGCCAGCGCGACCCCGGCCGCGCCGCCCGCCCCCAGACGCTCCAGGCCTGGCATCCAGCCGCTCTCGAGCGCGGTGTCGTGCCGCAGGCCGTCGATGACGATCAGCAGAACGCGCTCGGCCAGCCGGGGCGCGGCCACCTCGTCGCCCGGCGGCAGGGGCACGATTTCGGCCGAAAAATAGACCGCGAGCACGCTGCGCAGGAGCGCCAGCGCGAGCGCGCCCGCCGCGGCCGCGCGCAAAAGAATGCTAGCGCGGGCAGACATTGGCGCAGGGGTGGGCCATGTCGAGCTCAGGGCAGGGCGCGCGCTGGATGCACTCGAGGCAGGCGGCCGAGGGCTCGATACCGGTGCCCAGGCTGTTCGACGCGAACGACAGCGAGGAGGTGGGCCAGCCCCGGGAGCTCACCCAGCCCGAGCAGCTCGACGAGCATTCCGGGACTGCGCCGGCATCTCTGGGGCCGATCAGGCACTCGCACACGTGCATGCAGGCCTGGGTGAGGGTGGCGCCGTGATTGACGCTGTCGGTCGAACAGGCGGCGCAGGCAAGCACAAGCAAGAAGGCAAGGTATCTCATGGCAGACTCTCCTGGGCTGGGTTGGAACAGCCAAGCCGGCGCTCGACCCGGTCGATCTCGCGGTCGTAGCGGCCGGCGGGAAACTCGTGGCGGTGCGCGCGCCAGTGCGCGCACGCGCGGGCCCGGTCGTGAAGGTGGTCGGACAGGACCGAGCCCAGCTCGAAGTCGAGCCGCTCGCGCGCAGCCGGAGCCAGATCGGGGCGGCGCAGCGCGCGCTCGAGCTCGGCGGCGGCTTCGGAAAACCGGCTGCGGGTGCGCAAGGCGGCCACGCGCTCGAAGATGGCCTCGGGGGCCTCGGCGGGCGGCGCGGCCGCAGCCGCGGGCGCGGGCGGAGGGCCGAGCGGGCGCGCAGCCGGATGCGGCGGGGGGCGGGTCGGCGTGGGCGCGGGCACGGGCGCGGGCCTGGGCGGCGCCGCGGGCGCGGGGGACGGCGCCGGAAGCGGCCAGCGCAGCGACTGCCCTGCCGACAGCATCACTTGCTGTCCATCCGCGCCCACGAACCGAAGAGCGCCTTCGGCCAGGTTCACTTCACCATCCTGCGCGCGCTGGCTGACCTGAAAGCGAGTGCCCATCACCTCGAGGGCGCCGTGTGAGACCAGAATGCGCACCGGCTGCGCGCCCGGTGCCCGCTTCTCGACGGCCACGCGGACCGTGCCCTGGAGCACTCGCACCCCCTCGGGCTCGCGGCGCACCCGGCTCGCTGGCAGAAGCTCCAGGGTCCCGCGCCAACGCGCGTCGGCCAGTGTACAGGTACCGACCTCGACGCGCACCTCACCGGGCGCCAGGAGCTGGGCCCGCAAGTCGCGGCTCCCGCTCAGAAGGTTGAAGCCCGCGAGCGGACCGGGCGTCCGCGCGCGCAGCGCGAGCGCCAGCACCGCGAGCCCGAGCGCGACTGCCGCCACCGCCAGCGCCCGCACCCGCGTCCCTCGGGCTCGCCGCTCGAGCCGCGCCTTGAGCTGGGGCGGCAGCGGCTGCGCTTCCAGCCCCCGGTCGGCGTCCGTAATGGCAGTCCGGAAGTCACGCGACATCGTCCAGCTCCCAGCCCGCTTGTCGAATGCGCTCCCACGCGCGCGCGACCAGCTTGGACACATAACCCTTCGAAAGCCCGAGCACGGTCGCGATCTCGAGCTGGCTCTTGCCGTCGAACAGCTTCATGCATGCGACCGCGCGCTCGCGGGCCGGCAGCTCGCGCAGCGTGGCCAGCGCGGCGGCCGCAGCCTCGCGCCGCTCGTATGCGAGGTCGGGCGGCGGCGCCGCCTGGAGGCGCTCGCGCCGGCGCACCCGCCGCAACAGGCCCGAGAAGGCCCGGTCGCGCCGCAGCCGCGACACGCCGAGATTCATGGTCACGCGGTACAGCCACCCGCCCAGGTCGTCGGGATCGGAAAGCGTCGGCAGCTGCTCGAGCAGCCGGACGAAGACGTCGTGGGCGACGTCCTGGGCCCAGCTCGGATCGCCCCCGCTCAGGCGCAGGCACCAGTGATAGACCCGCTCGGCGTGTGCTGCGTAGCACGCCTCGAAGGTCAGCGGCGCCTTTACGGCTGGGGCGGCCATGACCAGCGCGTAGGAGCCACTGGGCATCTCACTTGGATCCACGCGCCAGAGGCGGCCCGGTTTCCTCGGTCACGGAGCCCCGCGCACACGCCACACCAGAGCCACGCCCGCCGCCAGCTCGATCGCGCCCCGCTGCCACAGGATGCGATTGCCCGCGACGTGCTCACGCGCCTCGGTGGTTGCGCCCGGGGCCACACGCAGCTCGAGGCCCATCGCACCCGCGATCCAATAGGTTGCGGACGCGGGCAGGGTGGCCAGAAAGTCGGCCTTGAGGCCCGACCGATCGGTCGCGGTCGGGTCGGCGAGATCGTACGTGTGCAAGAGCACACCTGCGCGGGCACCGATCTCGATCGTGAGGCGCGGCCGGGCGAGCGCACGCCAGCCGGCGCCGCCCAGAAGCGACCATTCGCGCACGTCGACGCCGGCCCCCGAGCTGGGCGCCAGGCCGGCTTCGAGGTGCAGAGCCCAGAGCCCACGGCCGGTCGCGAGATCGATCCGGGGCCACGCGTCCACGCCGCCCGAGCGCACGACCGCGTCGGCTCCGCCCGCCACCG
>Ga0126376_10002460_pt1 | contig 10478 bp, 8 predicted proteins | sample PanSoiMetPlot_15_FD_92760 | JGI IMG/M metagenome (GOLD analysis project Ga0126376, IMG submission 92760) | Tropical forest soil microbial communities from Panama - MetaG Plot_15 | ecosystem: Environmental > Terrestrial > Soil > Tropical forest > Bulk soil | place: Panama | collected 2016-02-17 | reverse complement strand
GATGCCGCAGGCCGTGAGCGATCTGGTGGCCGGGCACGTGCAGATGGTGTTTGCCGATCCGGCGGGCGCGCCGGCGCTCATTCGCGAAGGCAAGCTGCGGCCGCTGGCGGTGTCGTCACTCACCCGCATCGCCGCCGTTCCCGACGTGCCCACCCTCGATGAGCTCGGGTTCCGCGGCTTCGAGGCGGTGTCGTGGCACATGATCGTGGCGCCCACCGGCACGCCGAAAACCATCGTCGAGCGGCTGCACGGCGAGTTCAAGGCGATCGTGGCACGCCCCGAGTTCGAGCAGCAGGTCGTGAAGATGGGCCTGATCTCCCTCGACTCGCCGCCGCCCGACGAGCTGCAGCGCTTCCTCACTGCCGAGATCGCCCGCTGGGGCAAGCTGGTGCAGGAGGTCGGGATTGCCGGCACGGAGTAGGGGAGACGTCCCGATGCGACGGAACATCTTTTTGGCACTCGCAGCGGCGTTCCTCGCAACCATGGTCGCGCCGGCGCGGGCGCAGGATTTTCCCGCCAAGCCGATCCGCATCATCGTGCCGCTGCCGGCCGGCGGCCTCGCCGACATCCTGGCGCGCCTGGCGGCGCAGCGGCTGAGTGAGGCATCGGGCCAGTCGGCCGTGGTCGAGAACCGCACCGGCGGCGCCGGCGCAGTCGGGGCGGAAGCTGCCGCGAAATCGCCGGCCGACGGCTACACGCTGTTCATGGGCGGCCAGGGGCCGAACGCGGTCCTGCCGCATCTGACCCGGCTCGCGTTCGATCCGGCGAAGGATTTTGTTGCCGTCATTCACGTCGCGACCTTTCCCAACCTGCTCGTCATCAATCCCGCGCTGCCGGTGCGTTCGGTCAAGGAGCTGATCGACCACGCCAAGGCGAATCCCGGCCGGCTGAGCTATGCCTCCCAGGGCCAGGGCAGCTCCGGCCATCTGGTGGCCGAGCAGTTCAAGCAGATTGCCGGCATCGAGATGGTGCACGTGCCTTATCGCGGCGCTGCGCCGGCGGTGCAGGATCTGGTGGCCGGCCACGTGCAGCTGATGTTCGACAGCGTCACGCTGCAGCTGCCGCATATCGTCGCCCGAAAAACGCTGCCGCTCGCCGTTATGGCGCCGGAGCGCGTCAGCGTCCTGGCCGACGTGCCCACCATGGGCGAGGCCGGCATCGCTGGGATGCAGGGCGGAACCTGGTTCGGACTGCTGGCACCGGCCGGCACGCCGCCGGAGGGGGCTACCTGGGTGAACCGGGAAACCCGCCAGGCCTTCGCGGCCTGCGAGACGCGCCAGCGCTTCCTCTCCCAGGGCACGTTGCTGCCCCTCGGCACGCCGGCCGAGTTCGCCGCGCACATCGCCGCCGAGCGCGACAAGTGGGGCGAGGTCATCCGCCGCGCCAATATCCGGCTGGAATAGTTTCTGGCACCGGCGCATCTGGCGCATGACACGGCAGCGCCGCGCGCGGCCGATTTGGCCGGATGCTTGGCCGCGGAAGCCGCCGGACTCTTGTTTCGACGCAGGGGCTTGGCTGGATACGGGAACCATTGCAGGGCACGGCCCTGGCTCGGCACTCCGGAGAGGTGGCTGAGTGGTTGAAAGCCAGGGCGGATTTGTCGTCAACGGCACACTCTCGTCGCAATTGATTGCTCCGGTTGGCACTGGCTTCGCCGCCTGGACCGACTTTGTTTTCGGAGTTATAGCCTTCGATCGATCGGTTCGCAGGAAAAGGAACCGTGAGAATGCATTCCGAATACGACTTCCTTTCCCCTTATTTGCGGCGACTGCGGCGGATCGCGTCCGTTTTAGCAGTAAGTGGCGCAGTTCTGGCCGGAGTCGTTTCGATGGCGTTGGTAGTCGGACTGCCGCTGCTGCCACGTGGCAACATGGATGCCACGATTAGCCTTTTTAAGAGTTCACCTGTAACCGCCCCCTCTCTAAACACCCCACAGGAAGCGGCTGATACGGCAGAGCAGATGCGGGCGGGCAGCGTCGGAGCGGTACTTGGCGCGGGGAGTGACAGTGAAAATCCGTCCACGGCTGCGAATGCGTCCGTTGAAACCGCAACTTCATTGGAAAAGACGCCGCTGCCGAAAGGCGGCCCTTCGCGCTTGAAGCTCGACCAATCTACGCCTGAGCGGCCCGGTTCACAGTCTGTATTATCGCCGGCCCGACCGTCGCGTGATCCCGTCGTCTCCTCTGTCAAGTTGCCCTCCGGTCCCTCGCCGCAATCGGCAGGTCCCAGGTCAACCCCGGGCCGTTCGAAAGCGGAGCTGCCGGCAAACGCCGCAAAGCGAGCGCCCGACAGGACCCCGCCGGAACGAGAGCGGGCGCGTCCGGAACCGTTCTCGATACAGGAATTCTTAGCCTCACACCCCTAGCTAGAGCGAGACGACTTTTCCTCGGATCGCCATCTCGCTCTAAGTTATGCTTGGAGCATGATCCCCCGGGTCAAGCCCGAGGGCAGGCTTTTCCGAGAAACCGGTACCCAGCCCGGATCACGTCCGGGCCAGGCTTTTTCGGCATCATGCTTTAGCTTCGCGGACGAGCGTCGGTATTTTGAACTCGATCGTCCCCAAGCTTTACTCTCACAGTCAGGGTGGCCCCTTTCCCTCCAATTTTGGCGGACGAAGCGCCGATGAACTGCCCCAAAGCCCATCATCGATCTGTGAGCCGGCTCAGCGTATGCCGGGCTGACCTTTTCGTCACCCGCGCGGGACGAAACAGACCGGCGACCGACGTAACCATTTTCGCCTCCCGGGCAACATCGCGGAAACATTGCGGGGCTAGCCTCTCAACAACAGCGGCCCATTGAAGAGCGCGGCCCGCTGGGAGTGGTCTGGCAAAGAGGTCACGCCGGGTGTGTTTCGCGTAGCATCCCGGCATGTGCGGGGTTCGGGTGTCGTGGTTGTCCGCCGTATCATGCGTGAGACGAGCCTCTGGCAGGAGGTAACGTCCATACCCCTGCAGGCTTACTTCCTCACAATCGGGGCGCTATTGACGGCCCTGTGGCTGCTCGTCAACTTCGTACTCGACCCGAGCAAGCCCGCAAGCCCCCAGCCCGCCATGACTGACCTCAGCAAGAGTTCCGGCACCGCGAGGACGACAACGGGATCGGCGCCAGCCGCCCGCAGCATCGCTCCGGTTGCGCTCCCCGCGCGGGCCGGATCTGAATTGCCAACGACACCGACGCTGGCGGAGGCGGCAGAAGAGCAGCCAGCGAGCGGCGGCGCGGCGGAAGCGAACCCGTCGACCCGGGCAAAGCCGAAGAAGAGCACGGGGCAAAAGTCGACGCGGGGCAACGACCGTGCCCATGCGGGATACTCCAGCTACGCCCAGCAAAGCCCGTGGCCAACCTCGCGCGCCGAAGGCACGTTAGGTCCGCATTGAGCGCAACACCTGGGCGCTAACACCGTATCGACGTTTGGCTCGCTAACGAGTTTCGCGCCGCTCTCTCAGGGGCATCGCGGACGACAAACGTATCGAGCCGAGCCCGCCCCAAGGCCTAAGGCAATTCACGTGCAATGCGGATCGCCTTGGACCCGTACTCCCACGTGCTCCCAGGGATGCAAGCGGATGCCCCCGCTCGCGTTGACGACGCTGTCCGCGCAGCGCTACAGAAGCGCGGCTCAGCGGCCAAATGGTAGCAAAAGGGTAGCAAACGGGCGACTGGCGCTCTGAGGTTAGCGTTAGATTTTCTTCGTCTGCTCAATAGCTTGGAGAGGTGGCTGAGTGGTTGAAAGCACCGCACTCGAAATGCGGCATACGGGCAACCGTATCGGGGGTTCGAATCCCTCCCTCTCCGCCACTTTCAGTCCCTGAGTGGGCACTGCGTTTGCGCCGCCGTTTGCCACGAGCGTCTGGAGCAGCCGCGACTTCGATCCCATGATCCGAACCTCGCCCTCGGCGACCTCGACACGTTGGGCAAGCGCGCGCAGGTGGTCGCGGCGGTAGCCGCCGCCGTCGAGCCGGAAGACAAGGCACGAGACCTCAGAAGCCGCAAGGTGCAACAGCTTGGCGAGCTGGTCATCTCGACTGGCGCCGACGCCCTCAGTGCCAACGAACTGGCTGGCGCGCTGATGTCTCCCGACGAGGGACGCGGGTCTGTTTTGCACGGATGATTTGTCGCCTCTGCGGCCGCGGCAAGCTCTGCGTCGCCGACGCAGCCGTGCGGCAGTGCCGGCGGCTGGCTCGACCGACGCCGACTGTGTCACGAGCGGGGGCTGTCCGCGGTACGACGGCCGGCAAAATCAACTCTTTGGCAAATATGAGCAAGACCGTCCGCGTCGCTGGCGATTACCGGACGGCGCAATGGCCGCCATTCTTGGGCGGCCGACGGACTTTGCATGCCGAAAGAAGAAAAGACCGCCGCCGAATTGGAGGCGATCATACTGCGTGAGACCGGTATTTCTGCTATCGCGCGGAAACATCCAGACCTGGGTTGGACGGCCACCGCCATAGCCGCCGCTCGTGGATTCAAAGAGATAAAGAAGCGCCTTGACGACGCGCTGCCCGACCTGCGCACCAGATACACGCTGTGTTGATTAGGTGCGCCTTTGATCGGCGCCGCTCCAGACCCGAACTGTGACCTGGGTAACATCCGCGCCCGCCGGCGCGAACCGCGCGCCCGGCTGGCGCGAACCGCGCGCCCGGCTGGCGCGACGACATTGCCGGCGGAAACCGCGCGTCCGGCTGCCGCAGGGGATATCCGGGGAGACGGCCATGAGCCGGTACACCTTGCGTTCGATTCAGCTCTCGGATTTCGGTCGCCATCAGATGCTCACCATCATGGCGGGTTTCGTTGACAACGCGCAGCCGCCAGCACGGCAGCGGGCGGTCGACAATCTGATCAAGCTCCACGGCATCGATCTCAAGACGACCAGCAGCCTGCGTTACGATCCCACGCTGACCACGCGCGACGGGAAGAACGTCAACGGCGACATCCGCATCGGGCCGGGCGCGTTCAGCCAGGACAGTCACTGGCTGGCCAACGTGGTCTTCCACGAAGTCGTCCACAGCGACCAGTTCGCGTACTACGCCGACCACGGCGTACAGTTCGGCAACCGCGCCACCAAATCGGAAGCCGAGCGCATCATGGTCGCGCTCGACGAATGCGAAGGCTTTTATTGGCCCTGGCGCAACAGCGGCGCATTGGGCCTCAGTGCCGACCAGCAGGCCTCGCTGCGCCGCGAGGTCGGGCTGTGGCTCATCGAGATCGACGATGCACCGACGGTCGCGCTGGCGCGCAAGGGCGACTTCGAGCAGGCGCGCCTGGCCCTGATCAAGCGCTGGACCGCGGAGAACAAAAGCAATCCGTAGCCGGCGCAGCAGGCAGGCCGCGAGCACTGAAGGAACTCGGGGCCGGGACTACGGCGGAGCAGCGCTTTTTCAGCTCCTCCGCGATCCGGCTCAGGGTGATGTTCCAGCAGATCTTGTTGATCTGCGAGCGCGCCGCCATCTCCGGCTCGAGCGCTCGACCTTTCGGCTGGCCGTTGAGGGGGTCGTCACGGAGGTGAGAGCACTCTGTCCCTCAACATCTTACAATTTGCCGACGATAACAGACCACAATTGCAATGCCAGCTTCCTGCTGCCGGGGGCGCCTCTAAAATTCGATCGTCTCGAGACCTATGTAATGCCGGGAACGCGCTGACCGGTCGACACACCGATGTCCATCGTCCCCGCGCCATCAGGACGCTCCCGCACCGCCTCATAACCAGAAAGCCATGACACAGACATTCGAATTCGGACTGGACACTTTTGGCGACGTCACAGTCGGCCCGGACGGAAGACTCCTGACCCATGCGCAGGTCATCCGCAACGTCATCGCGGAAGGCATGCTGGCGGACCAGGTCGGCGTCGATGCCTTCGGGATCGGCGAGCATCATCGGCCGGATTTCTCGGTGTCGGCGCCCGACGTGGTGCTCGCCGCGATCGCGGCGCGCAGCGAGCGCATCCGGCTCGGCTCGGCCGTGACCGTGCTGTCGTCAGACGATCCCGTGCGGGTGTTCGAGCGCTTCTCCACGCTCGACGCCGCCTCCAACGGTCGCGCTGAGGTGACGCTCGGGCGCGGCTCCTTCACCGAATCCTTTCCATTGTTCGGCTACGACCTCGCCGACTACGATCTGCTGTTCGAGGAGAAGGTCGAGCTGTTTGCCGCACTGGTCCGCGGCGACGCCGTGACCTGGCAGGGCCAGACGCGGGCGCCGCTGAAGGACCAGCGCGTATTCCCGCCGGTCGACGGCGGTCCGCTGCGCGTCCGGGTCGGCGTCGGCGGCAGCCCGGAATCGGTGGTGCGCGCTGCGCGCTACGACTTCCCGCTGGCGCTCGCCATCATCGGCGGCGACCCCGCGCGCTTCCGGCCCTATGTCGATCTCTACCACCGCGCCTTTGCTCAGCTCGGTCGGCCGGCGCGGCCGGTCGCGGTGCATTCGCCCGGCTATGTCGCCCCCAGCGACGCGCAGGCGAGCGACGAATACTGGCAGGGCTACAAGGTGATGCACGACCGCATCGGCGCCGAGCGCGGGTGGCCGCCGATGGCGCGCGCCGCCTTCGAGCGCGAAGTCGAGCACGGCGCCCTGCATGTCGGTGCGCCGGAGACCGTGGCGCGCAAGATCGCCAGGACTGCCCGGGCGCTCGGCCTCGCGCGCTTCGATCTCAAATACTCGGCCGGCACGCTCGCCCACGACAAGCTGATGCGCTGCATCGAGCTCTACGGCACGCAAGTCATTCCGATGGTGAGGGAGCTGCTGGCGCGGGAATTGTCGGAGGCTTGAGCCAAGACTGCGCCGCACGAAGGCCAAAAGCGCAATTGATCAACCCAGCCGGATGACGATCAGCGGCATGCGCCTGCATTTGCGGACGAACTCTCGACCAGCTGGCCAATACTCCAGCATTGCCGTATGGCTCGCCATTTCGCAGAGGCAGACTCGCGCATGGTCGTGACCCGTTCTGGCTCGGCGGCAGACTGCCCTATGATCTGTTCTGGCCCGGCGGCAGACTCCTCCATGGTCGTGACCCGTTCCGGCCTGGCGGTGGACTGCCCTATGGTCGTGAGCTGTTGCGGATCGGCGGTAGACTCCCGCGCGGCCGTGGCCTGTTGTGGCTCGGCGGTAGACTCCCGCATGGTCGTGACCTGTTCTGGCTCGGCGGGAGTTGAAGGTTGGCCCAGACCTGAAGGATTCGGGGTGATCCATTCGACATGAAACACCTGCCGCTGAACAATGGTCGCGTCGGGGAGGCGCAGCTCCGCAGTCAGCTCGACCGCGCCGACAAAATTCACCGGAGGGCCAATCCAGGCGTCGTCGAGATCCGTCGCCGGCACCTGCCATTCATCGACGCCAGACGCACTCCCGCTTGACAAAGTCATACCAGGAACCAACCCGGCGATAACCACGACGCCGCCGTCGGCCGGACGCTGCAACGCGAGCCCCAGCGGTACGGGCTGCCCGGCATTTCCTTGCGAGTCGTGAGCAACGAGCCGGGGCTGTAGTTCGGATCGGCGTTCCGTCGGGCGGGCCGCCGATGAAGCCAACTCAAACGACTGCTCGCCCGCTTCCTGTTCCCAAAACGTGAACACCGAAGCGTACGACACTGCGAAACCGATAATGGCCGCCAGCAGCAACCATTTGCGTAGGCGCAATGCGGGCGGGCGACGTGCGCTGGACGTCGTCCCGGCGACCGGACTCTCGGGAGCATGCGCACGCTGCGCCAGCAGCGCGGCTGCGGCGCTCGAGACTTGTCCGAGCCGGATGGGAGGCGACTTGGCAGATAACTTCGGGCCCTCGACCGCCCCCTTCAGATGCTGTTCAATTCCATCCGTTGTGGCGCCTGCCCCAATGTCGGGCACGCCGTAAGCAACAGCCTTTTCTCTTGCGTCAGACACGGATGACTTGCAGCAGCTCCGTCGTAGAGCGCCGGAACCCGAAACACGCAAGCGGAGCGGTAGCCGTACCGGTTTCGGCTTTCCAGCCGACGTTGATGAGGCCATAAGCTGTACTCGCGACTACAACAATCAGCCCAGCCCTGGGCCCGCACTATAGACGAGCGAACCCGATGCGACAACCGCAGGTACCGCTGCCCATCCGCCACAAGACCTGCAGGTCTGGCGCGTGAAAGCGTTTCTTAATCGCAAAGGTTGCGATATGCGGTCGCTGCCGTCGTGCTGCTGCCATCGACTATGTACGCTTCGTCATTTGCGACGATGAATACAAACGGGAGTTCGCCCGGATCGCCGCCAGCGGTGTATTTCCCTCTGACACGTCCGCAGATGGCCTCGACCGGGTCGCCGAGGAGATTCCTCACAACGCGCTTCATTTCACCGAACGTGGATGATGCCGGGTCCTGCATCATCGCTGCCACGGTTGCCTTCGCTTTTTCCATGGCAGGATCGACGTTGTCCTTGTGTGGAGCAGAAGGCAAAGGCAGCGTCTTTCCCGCCGTGCTGTACTTTGCTTTCGTGGCGACGGGGTTGGTCTTCTTGTCGATCGAAGCAAATGAAGGCTTCGGCCCATTCTTGACAGGGGCGGACTTCTCGTTTTCGGGTCGGGATGCAAAAGGTGTTTCAGCAATTTCATCAGCGACCGGGATGGGATGAGGAACGCAGGTACAGCCAGCCAATGTCGCGATCAAAGCACCGAGTGGAAGCGCCCTCACAAGAATTTCCCCCGATAATGTGGCGTTGTTTTTTGCAGAAGATGCTTAACCGTCGTTAAGTCGGCTCGCCGTTTCGTAAAGACTTGATCTGAAGGTTAATAAAATATTGTGGGGCACACGGTGGGTCGCACTGGGTCCGTTGCCGGCGCCGGCTTTCAGTCGGCGATGGCGAGCCAGACCCACCACGGGAATCGCGGGAAGGGCGGCCCGCGGCGACGATCTCCAGGCGCACGCGTGAGGCGATCTGCCCTGTCGGACCTCGGGTCGGTTTCGTCCATTGCATCGCTTTATCCCGATCGGCGATGTTGAGAACGCGCGCAGGGCTTTCGCCCGCCGCCGCCGTGGCGCAGGATGGCCATCGAAGTTTTCGCGAAGAGCCAGGATGTCGTTGCCGCAGCACATCGTCGTCAGCGAGGTCGGGCCGCGCGACGGCCTGCAGATCGAGCGGGTGTTCCTGCCGACCGAGCAGAAGATCGCCCTGATCGATGCGCTGTCGGCCACCGGCCTGACCAAGATCGAGATCACCGGTTTCGTGCATTCGAAGGTCGTGCCCCAGCTTGCCGACGCCGAGGCGGTCGCGGCCGGCATCGCGCGCCGGCCGGGCGTGCGCTACGCCGCCTTCGTGCCCAACGCCAAAGGGGCCGAGCGGGCCGTGGCCGCGGGCGTCGACGACCTCAAGGTCGGCATGGCGGCGAGCGACACGTTCAACGAACTCAACGTCCGCATGACGACGGCGCAGGGCATGCAGGCGGTCGACGACATCTCCGGCATTGCCAAAGGCAGCAGGAGCCGCCTGGTCGGCGCCATCGCGACCGCCTTTGGATGCCCTTACGAAGGGCCGATCAAGCCCGGCCGGCTGGAAAAAATGTTCGAGCAGCTCGTCGGGCTCGGCGCGCCCATCATCTATCTCGCCGATACGACCGGCGTGGCCAACCCGGATCTGGTGCGCCGGACCATCGAGGATCTGCGCACGCGCTGGCCGCAGGCGCGCATCGGCCTGCACCTGCACAACACGCGCGGCATCGGCATCGCCAATGCGCTGGCCGGGCTCTATTGCGGCATCGCGGATTTCGAAAGCTCGGTGGGCGGCCTGGGCGGCTGCCCGTTCGCCCCGCGCGCCGTCGGCAACATCTGCACCGAGGATTTCGTCCACATGGCGGCCGAGATGGGGATTGCCACCGGCATCGATCTCGACGCGCTGATCGACGCGTCCCGCCTGGCGCAGCAGATGCTGGGCCGCACACTGCCCGGCATGGTGATGAAGGCCGGCAAAGCGAGCGAGCTGCACCGCCGGGACACCGCCCGCGTCAAGGTGGATTGAGGGACGCGCGCCGCGCGCCGTAGGGTGGCTGAGCGAAGCGAAGCCCACGCGGTCTTTTGGGCGGCTCACGACGCGTGGGCGTCGCGCGCCAAGCCGAAAAAACAACGATCGAGTGGTGCTGGCGCTCAGCCCACCCTACGAAGCGTATCTCCCTATCCGCGATACCCCAGCCTCGCCGACATTTCCGCGGCGGTGTCGGCGACCAGCGGCCGCAGCGCCTGCTCACCGCCAAAACGGTCGCTCGCCTTCTCCGGCACGACGACGGTGACGGCCGCGATCGTCGCCGAGGCGTGGTCGCGGATCGCGCAGGCGAGGCTGACCAGGCCGGGATCGATGATCGAGCGGTGGAACACGTAGCCGCGCTGGCGATCGGCCCGCGCCATGGCGCAAAAATTCTGCCAGGCCGGGCATTCGAGATCGCGGCCTTCGCGCTTGAGCCGGTGAAAAGTGTCGGCGAGCTGGACGTCGTCCTGAAACGCGAGCATGACGCGGCCGCTCGACGTCATGTGCGCCGGCAGGCG
>Ga0126376_10002458_pt1 | contig 10480 bp, 8 predicted proteins | sample PanSoiMetPlot_15_FD_92760 | JGI IMG/M metagenome (GOLD analysis project Ga0126376, IMG submission 92760) | Tropical forest soil microbial communities from Panama - MetaG Plot_15 | ecosystem: Environmental > Terrestrial > Soil > Tropical forest > Bulk soil | place: Panama | collected 2016-02-17 | reverse complement strand
TGAGTACCTTGGGAATGATCTCGCCACTCTTCTCGATCATCACCCAGTCGCCAATCTTCACGTCCAGGCGGCGGATCTCGTCTTCGTTGTGGAGCGTCGCTCGCTGTACAGTTGTGCCGGCGAGAAATACCGGTTCCAAAAGCGCGACCGGAGTGATCGCGCCAGTGCGGCCTACGGAAACAAAGATGTCCAAAACTTTCGTCGACGCCTGGCGCGCGGGATACTTGTAAGCGATGGCCCAGCGCGGCGCTTTTTGCGTCGCGCCGAATTCGTCCTGCAACGCAGTAGAGTTGACCTTCACTACCAGGCCGTCTATCTCGTATCCAAGCTCGTCGCGCAATGCTTCCTTTTCGTTCGCAAAGTCGATGACTTCATCGATCGTCTTGCAACGTTTGCGATGTGGGTTCACGCGAAACCCAGCCGCCTCGAGCCAGTCGAGTGATTCCCAGTGAGTAGGAAACGGCTTGCGACCATTCACCAGCAGATCGTAAGCAAACATGTCGAGCTTTCGACGCGCGACCAGACGTGAATCCAGTTGCCTGATCGCACCCGCCGCTGCGTTGCGTGGGTTCATGAAGCGTGGTTCTCCCGCCTCTTCTCGCTCCGCGTTGGTTCTTTCAAACACTTCGCGCGGTATGAAGACTTCGCCGCGTACTTCCAGCGGTGAATCAATTTTTTTAGCTTGCGACTTCAGTCGCAACGGCACGCTGCGGATCGTGCGTGCGTTCTGGGTAACGTCTTCGCCGATGCGCCCATCGCCGCGCGTTACGCCGCGAACGAGCAAGCCATCTTCATACTGAAGTGACAGAGACAACCCATCGATCTTCAGCTCGGCGACATATTCGAGCTTGCGACCTTCGGCGAGACGCCGGCAGCGCTCGTCAAACGCACGCAGCTCATCGATGTTGTAACTGTTGTCGAGCGAGAGCATCTGGCGAGTGTGAACGACTTCCGGAAATCCTTCCGCAGGTCGTCCGCCGACTCGCTGTGTGGGACTATCAGGTGTGACCAACTCCGGGTGCGCTTCTTCGAGCTTCTGAAGGGCTTCCATTAGCTCGTCGTATTCACGATCAGAGATCTCCGGAGCGTTTTCGACGTAATAGAGTTCGTCGTGACGTCGAATCTCGTCTCTGAGTTTTTCGATGTCGGTCGATTTTTTAGCCACGGATTATACGGATGATTTCAACTTATGAATTACGCGTCCGATGAGTTTGATTGTCCTCAGGAAATCATCGACACGGATATTCTCATTCGGCCCGTGTGGATTCGAGCCGGCGTAGCTCGTCCCGAACGACGCCACCGGTGTCGGCGGCTCCGACACACCACACACTGCACCGACCGGTCCACTCGACGGATCCATCGGATAGATCAGCGGCGGCTTGCCATAGACTTCCGCAGTCGACTCAATCACCGCCTGCGCCACCCGCGACTTCGCCGACGACTTCGCCAGCGGCGCACTTCCGAGCTCGATGATCTCGATATCTTTGAAACCACGCACGTCGAGATGCTCTCGCAAAAGCCCTACGACTATCTGCGACGTCAGATCGGGCACCAGCCTGAAATCAAGACGAGCCATCGCCGTGCTGGGCAAGACAGTCTTCGCGCCTGCTTCAGTGTGGCCGGTGTGAATGCCGCAGATGGTGCAAGTCGCACCAAAGATATGTTCTTTGACGAGGGTCTGGCCCTTCATCGAGCGCACCCAACCGCCGATGCGAAACTCGCGTTTCAAGCCTGCTTCGTCGAGCTCGATTGATTTCAGGACTTCAAAATCTTCGTCGCTAATGGGCGCAATGTGCGACGAGAAGCCGTCGATCGTGATCACGCCTTTTGGCGAGGTGATGGTTGCTAATGCCTGCACCAGGCGCCACGCTGGATTCGGAACGATCGTGCCCCATTTCGAATGCAGATCTGAGTGCGCCCCAAAAGCACGCAGCTCTAGAAACGTAATGCCTTTGAAGCCGAGACTAACGACCGGATTCTCTTTCGTATCGCTCGATCCTTCATCCCATAAACAGCCGTCTGCCTGCAACAGCTCCGCGTTCTCTTTCGTGAAGCGATAAAGACTCGGACTGCCCAGTCCGTCCTCGCCTTCGACGATGAAGCGAAGCGTAACCGGCAGTTTCCCGAACGTCTTTTGATAAGCCTCGACCGCTGTGAGACGCGCAACCAGATCGCCTTTGCTGTTCGCGGCGCCACGCGCGTACAACTTACCGTCAGCGATCGTCGCGGCGAAAGGACCCGAGGACCATTCAGTCAGATGGCCCACAGGCTGAACGTCATAATGGCCGTAGACGACAAATGTTTTGGGACCACTGCCACACTCACCATAGATGATTGGATATCCGGAACCGACGCGAAACGAGCGCGTACCGATGCCCACTCGCTGCATCGATTGTTCGACCGTTTCCGCAATTGCGCGCATGCCGGTACCACGCGCGGCCACAGAAGGCATGCGGCAAAGGGCCTGCAAGCGTTCAGTGAAGCTGCGTGCGTGCCGATCTACGTAGCGGTCAAACTTCGTAAACGTCATGAATCATCTTGTCAATCCTGCAAATCCTGTAAATCCTGTCTACTACTACTCCTGCTCAAAAAGAAGATACCTCGACTCTTCTTCACCTCTTTCAAACCCAGCACAAATCAATCGCTCGCTGAACAGTTTCATAAACTCATCTCTCACACGCGCCTGCTCCTCAATCGCGCGCCGCGGATCCTGCTTCACGAGTGCCGGCCACTGCGAAGGTATGGCCACTGTCGCCACCGGCTTGGCTTCCACCGGTACAGCTACACCGGTCGCAAGCCTGGAAACACGTTCCGAGCTTAGCTTCCAGGTTGCGAACAACCTGTCACTCGGCAGTCGCGGCCGTTCCTCACGAGACTGATCAACGTCGTAATCTATTCCATAAAAGTTGTAAACATAGGTGTCGACCGTAACGCCGAGGCGGTTGAGATTGAAGTGCGCGTTGCGCGCCATCATCGGATCCCACGTCCACTTGATGATCTTTCGCCCTTCGGCCAGCGCGCGTTCTCTTTGTGCCCACTTCAAACGCGCGCCGACACCTTTGTTTTGATAGTCCTTCGCCACCGCCATCACATGTGAATAACCAAAGATCTCATTTCCGCGTACTGCGGCCAGATGATGGACAAAGCCAACCATGCGCTCACCGGCAAAAGCGCCCAGCGTCCAGCCACCGGCCTGGCGAGAAACGATCAGGTGACGGCGAGGTGAGAGTTCAAGATCAGGAAGGCCGAATGCTTCGCGTTGCAACGAAACACAACCATCAAACTCTTCGATAGTTGTGCATTCCCGAATTATCGTCTCTTCCATCCGTTAACGATCATCCCTTCAATGGACGTGCCGGTATTTGAATCGTTGCCTGTAGCCCGCGCGGCACCCGATTCTCGAGAGTGACCGTCCCGCCGATCAGCTCGAGCAGTTTGCGGCCGATGATGATGCCGAGCTCGTTGATGTTGGGCTCCTGATTTCCGGCACGGTGTTCCGGATCGAAAACACTCTCGAGATCGGCGCGGTTTTCACCGTTATCGATCACCTTGATCGCCAGGAGTCCCCCGTCGTCGATATCGATCGTAACTCTAACCGATTCCCCGGCAGGGCTGCGACTCACAGCCCAGGCAATAAAGTTGAAAAGAGTTTGTCGAAGCTTACCCTGATCCGTAACGATCGTTGTAATTTCAGGAGCCAGCTCATAGTCGATCTTGACCTGTTGTTTTTGGGCCATGCGCGCGGCTGCCGCACACGACTCTCGCAACGTCTCGCGCAGCGAAAACTCCTGTAGAAAAATCTCCGTTTGTCCGGCTTCTATGCGCGAGAGATCTACAAGCTGATTCAGGCTGGCTTGCAGTTGCAGGCCCGAGTCCTGCACTTTCTGGCAAAACCGCCGCTGTGTGTCAGTGAGCTCTTCCTGGTCGAGCAGGATCTCGCTGAAACCCAGTATCGACGTCAGAGGAGTGCGCAACTCGTGTGACATCCGCGCCAGAAATAGAGATCGGTAATGAGAGACACGCCGCAGCTCTCGGTTTGCTTCTTCGAGTTCGGCAGTGCGCTTCTTCAATTCATCGATCAGCAGCTCTTCACGTAAGTTTTGCTCCGGCACCGGGCTGACTGCCGCACCACTCGACGCCTTGACCGTTTCCCTATCGACACTTTCGCCTGCTCTGTCGTCCATATAGATCTCAACCTGCTTGAAGTTAATTCACTTGGGGGCATCAGGGTTGTTACTGTAGCTTCAATATAAAATCGCCGTTCGCGCCTGTCAAAGATGAGCCACAAAGAGGCACAAAAGGATTGCCACAAAAAAGCACAAGAGAAACTCATCCAAATCATTTTTGTGCTTTTTGTGCTTCTTTGTGGCTAATATGTCGCGAGATGAACGGCCAACTCAGCGAGCACCCGCTCGCGGAACTTATTCGTGAAATCTCTTCTAAGTCTCTGGGCGGCAGAGTACGCCTCGAGCACGACCGCATCCAGGTCGTAACTTATTTCGATCACGGCAACTTTCTTTACGCCACCTCCAACGTGCGCACCTTGCAAACGCGTGTCGCGGACGTGCTGCGACTGGCGCTGTTATGGACAGAAGGTTCCTGGGAATTCGACTCCCGAGCTCGCCTCAATGAACCAATCAGTATAAGCGTCGATGTCGAATCGCTGCTCCTTGAGGCAGCGCGCAGGCTGCCCGCGAAATTTGCCGCCTCGCGGTTTGGCAATCCGGCGGAAATGATCACGCCGACAGCAGCGCCCCTGGATCACGATAACTTATTGCCGGCAGAAGTTTTTCTCATTTCGCGTCTCGATAGACCCACGAGTGTGCGAGAACTAGTCGCACTCAGCGGTCTTGGCGAAGAACAGACACTAGGAATCGTCTATTCACTTGCACTAGCGGGCGTGCTCGAGCGCGAACAATGGCCGGTTGCACTTCAAAGGCAAAGACGAGTTGCTCAAAAAACCACTCCTCCTCCTCCGGCACCTGTGGAAGTTAAGGCTGTTGCTTCATCACCATCGAGCGATGCAGATTCGCAGGATGTTGAAAACTTTTTAGCACGAGTGAAAAACGCAAGGACATATTATGAGGTGTTGGATGTTGGGACTGAAATACCAGCTCACGATTTGAAGACGGCTTATTACCAACTGGCGCGGCGTTATCATCCTGATCGTTTTCGAAGAGCTGATGCTGTTTTGTTAGATCGCGTGCAGTCGGCATTCGCGCGCGTCACGCAGGCTTACGACACGCTTCGAGACGAGGGGCTTCGGGCAAGCTATAACGCGAAGATAGCAGCGCGCATTAAAGCGCAGCAGTTAGTTGACAGAACCGCAAAACCGCTGACGCCGAAACCACAACCGCAGACGGTTTCTGTGGATGACGCGCAGCCCTTAATGTCCGCAGCAGAGCATGCGGCGATTCGGGCGGCTCGTGGCCAATCGCTGGCCGCAAATGTGGCTACACAGCGCGCCGCAGAAGCAGAATTGAATGCCGCGATCAAGCTCGATCCCCAGAATGCGGAGTATCGAGTTATGCTGGCCGAGTTGTATCGAGATCTTGGCTTGAAGTTGCGCGCCAAAGGCGAGGCTGAGCGTGCCGTAGCCGTCGATCCAAACAATCGCAAGGCCCGTGAGCTCTTGCGAACATTAAATGAGCTGCAAAAAGGCACAAAAAGCACATAAAAGATTTTTTCATTAACTCTTTGTGCCTTTTGTGCCTTTTTGTGGCTACTCTGTTTTTGTGGCTTAATAGGCGAACAATGGTGGCAGTTCAGAATCTGGAGCTAATCGATAGCGCGGCGGCGGAGGCTTTCATACAGCTCGCCCGGACGACCGACAAGTTCGAGCGGTATGGGAACCCGCACGCGCAACGCATCGCGATCATCGCGGATGAGATCGCGCAACAGTTTCATCTGGCACGACACGATCGCGGCTCGCTCTATGCCGCGGCGTTGCTACACGATCTTGGCGAAGTGGCGATGGAGCGCGATTACATTCAGGCCACTGGCGCGTTGTCAGGTGAAGAGCGACTTGACCTTTCGCGCCATCCCGTGATCGGCGAACGCGAAGCATCGAGAGTCGGGGCGGATCGCGCAGCCCAACTGCTGGTGCGCTGGCATCATGAATGGTGGAATGGCGCGGGCTATCCTGACGCTTTGCGCCGCGAAGAGATACCACTCGCTGCGAGAATCCTGCATCTCGCTGATTCCTATGCGGCGCTCACTGACGCACGGCCCTTCCGGCCGGCAATGACGCGGGAAGCGGCGAGACGCGAGCTCAGCAACTACGCTGGAATTGAGTTTGATCCCACGCTGGTAAAAGTGTTTCTCTCGCTCGACGGGCTTCCGGAGTTGGAATCGTTTGCAAGGATCGAAACGGAAGCACCGGTTGAAGAAACTACGGCCGGCACTAATAGTGCATGGGATCTCTTTTCATCGTTTTCGAAGTAGTCTGCTATGCAATTTTCAAACGGATGGCTGGCTTTTGAATTGGGTGTGCTCCGGCGACTGAAATTCACTTCAGTTGCGTTGCCCTTTACCGGAGAGCCGGAGATCTGCGTGCGCCTGAAGGACTGGAAAGTTCGTGTCGCTGCCAACGATCCGATGCTCTGGTCTCACACGAAAGCCCTCGCTCTCGTCGAAAACAATACCGAACAACTCAACGACGACGATCTCCATACGCTGCTCGACGATGCTTACGTTCCGCGCGAGAAGATCTCCAATCAAGCGTTGCTCAAGTGGTTCAATGAGACGGATGCCTGGTGGTTCGACAACCTGCGCTTCAACGCGGAGCAGCTCGAACCTTACAAGCGCGCGCTCGCTTTGACGGCGGGAATGATGACCGGCGATTACGTGCTCTCTTTCAACGAAGAGACGCGCACGTTACGTCAGCCGTTTTCGTTGCCGGACGTCTTTCGTCGCTTGCTTGATTGCCTTCCCGCGCCCACGGACAACTCGATGCGCAATGTGAGTACGAACCAGGACGTACGCAACTTTGTCGCTGAACGACATCACACGGATCTGTTGTTTCTGAGACTGCCCATGCCAGTGCTGCAAACTACGACGGCGAGTGATCCGATTGTCACCTGGCGCGAGGAATGGTTGCGCGGCAGTGATGATTTCTGGGTGGATCTCGAGCGGACGCGTGGTGCGCGACTCGGATCGCGAGTGCAGAGTAAACAGCAGTATCTGGGGTTTGTGGAAGATCTTTTGCGCACCGCGTCTCACATTCCGTCATGGGCCATCGCGCACACGGAGAATGGGTTTATATCGAGTGAAGAACTGGTGGAGAAGGTTGGGCGCGTGCGGAAAGTCAGCTCGATCTATACGAAAGATTTTTCAGATATGCTGGGAGTGCGGGCGTCGCTGATTCTCGCCACCAGTTGATAGACAGGATTTACAGGATGTTTCAGGATGTACAAGATAAATCCTGTCAATCCTGGAAAATCTTGTAAATCCTGTCTACGCCTCTGCTACAAACCTATAACCCACCCCTCTCACAGTAAGCAGGTGTCGCGGTCGCGACGGTTCGTCCTCTATGTACTTTCGCAAGCGCACGATGAAGTTATCAATCGCTCTCGTGTCAGTATCTTCCCTCAATCCCCAAACATCCTCGAGAATCACACTCCGCGAAACAATCTTTCCTTCATGATTAATCAAATACCGCAACAGCTCGGCTTCCATCAGCGTGAGATGCACCACCTGTGCACCTGATCGCAGTTCCAGTGCCTCGAAATCGATCGTCTTCCCCCCGAAGTCAAACACCTTCGCTCCACCATTGTCATCAACCCTGCCGCGGTCCTTATAAAACCACTCACGACGACGCAGCAGCGCATTAATTCGCGCCAACAAAACTGACAGATCGAATGGCTTCGGAAGATAATCGTCCGCGCCCGCTTCGAATCCGCGCAACACATCCTGCGCCTGTCCGCGCGCGGTCAACATCAGAATCGGAATGAAGTTTTTCTGCGCGCGTAGCTTTGACGCGAGTGAAAATCCATCCATCCCCGGCAACATCACGTCGAGTACTACGACGTCATAACTCTTGCGCTCCTCGACTAACAACGAGAGCGCTTCTTCGGCGGTGCCGGCAGTCTCGACTTCATAACCTTCCGCCTTGAGGTTGTATCGCAAACCGTCGGCAAGATGTTTTTCATCTTCAACTATCAATACTGAATTTGTTTTCATGAGACTCGCGGCAGATGAACTGTAAAAGTGCTTCCGTGGCCCAGGCCCTGGCTTTCGGCAAACACTCGCCCGCCATGCTTCGTAACCACGGAGTGAACAATGAATAAACCGAGCCCTGTGCCCTTCACTCGTGCCATGAAGCGCCCGGGCACACGATAAAACCGCTTGAAGATACGTTTCAGTTGCGCACTCTGAATCCCGATGCCCTTATCGGCCACACGCACCGCGACTCTCTTATCTCCCAGCGCGGATACGGACACGGAAACTTGTACCTCTTTGTCAGAATACTTCACTGCGTTATCTAAAAGATTCGAGAACGCAGATCTCAACTCGTCGATGTCGCCCGATACCCTCGCTGAGCGTGCCTCGGCCGACTCACTATAGATCAGTGCAGTTTCGCTGAGCCCGTAACGAACCCGCGTCAGCTCCAGGCATTCCTGGACCATCTCGCCCAGATTGATCACTGAGTTCGCGATTCGACGACGCTTCAGTCCAGTGCGTCCGGCGCGCAGCACTTGTTCGACTGTGAGCAGCAGTCGCTCACTATCGGCAAGCATGATGTTGTAAAACTCGCGCCGCTGCTCCTCGTCGACATCGCGTGTTTTGAGCGTCTCGAGATAAAGACGAATCGAAGCGATCGGCGTCTTGAGCTCGTGTGTGACTGCATTGATAAAAGCATCGTGTTGTTCGTTCCGCCTTATCTCACGAATCAGGAACGTCGTGTTGAGCACGACGCCGAAAATAAGCACCACGAAGAACACGATGCCGAGAACCAGCAGTGCGACTTCACGCCAGTTGAGTATTATCCAGCCGACATTCAGCGCTATCGCCAACGCCACCAGACACGCACCCAGCGTGATAAAGAATGCTACCGACTTACGACGACGAGCTCGTACGCGCATGGCCCAGATTCTATCAATGATCCGTCAGAATCTGCGTATACCTGTGGCCGCCAACTTTCTTCGGCAGGCGAACTTTCCTGGTAACGAACAGCACCAGCCAAAGAATACCCGCCGTTCCCGAAAGCAATCCGGAAATAACCGTCAACGTTCGCGGCGTGATGGTATGCAGCGACCAGCCTGCAACCGCGGTCGAGAAAGCCCAGACCAACATTTCACCGGCACGATCGCTCGTCGACACCCGGCCTCTCAAGTGATCGGGAACGAGCCGCATCAGCAGCGTTTCCTGCACTGCGAATTCAGCGCCCAATAACGCGCGTGATATGCACAACATCACACACGAGCCAACTAGCGTGGGCATCAGGCCCCCCGCCGCGTAAAAGATCCCCTGAATAAACAAACTCCAGCCGATGAACGCGACGGTTCGTTTCCGCAATTCAAAAAAGGCACCGATGCGCCGCGCGACCATCAGACCGATAAACAGCCCGAAGCCGCCGGCGAAATAGAACGCAGCCACTGCCGCATCCGGACTGATTCCGCTCTCGCCGGCAAACACCAGTGCGCCCAGGCGATCGGCAATGAGATTCGTCGCACCGCCACCAGTGGCCCAAAGAATATTTATGCCGAGGATCGTCGCTACCGGTGCATGCGTGACAATGTAAGTCCAACCTTCGCGCATGTCAGACCAGTAGCCTCGATAGAGACTCCGGGGCTGCTCCCGCGCCACTTCGCTCGCGGATTTACGCGTCTCTTCTTCGGGGATCAGCCACACTGAATACGCCGACGCAAAAAACGAGAGCGAGTTGATGATGAAAGCCGCCTGGTATCCGAAGCGCGCCGCGGCCCATCCGCCGAGTGCAGCACCAAGCGACATCAGCAGGAAACGTGACGAAAACATCAACGCGTTACCGGCAAGCAGATCGCGTTCGCCCGTGATATTCGGAACGGCAGCATTCTTGGCTGCCTCAAAGAACGATCCGAAGAACGCCAGCAAAGCAGTACACAAGTAAGCGATCCACAAATCCTCCGGACGATGCACCAACAGGAAACCGAGCGCGACTATGACGCGCAGCAGATCGGTGGCAATCATCACCGTGCGGCGTGAGAAGCGGTCCACGAAGGCACCGGCGAGCGGCGCAAAGAGTGTAAAAGGCACGAGCCTGGTGAGGAGCAGGATCGTCGTTACCTCCGGCGCTGCGTGCGAAACAACACGGACCAATCCCAGAGCGGCAATAAAGTTAAACCAATTGCCCAGCTCAGAGATGACCTGGCCGATCCACAATCGCCGGAAGGAGCGATTGCGCCGCAGGAGCTGTGGGTAAGTTAGCGAGTCCATAGCTTTGAAAATCTTCTCTGTGCCTCTGTGGTTGCTCAGTAACAAATAACCACGAAGACACAGA
>Ga0126376_10002457_pt1 | contig 10481 bp, 7 predicted proteins | sample PanSoiMetPlot_15_FD_92760 | JGI IMG/M metagenome (GOLD analysis project Ga0126376, IMG submission 92760) | Tropical forest soil microbial communities from Panama - MetaG Plot_15 | ecosystem: Environmental > Terrestrial > Soil > Tropical forest > Bulk soil | place: Panama | collected 2016-02-17 | reverse complement strand
CAACCTGTATCGACTCGTGTCGTCGGATGGCAATCAATTCGCGTTCGACGGTCTGGTGATGGCCCACGATTCCAGCTACTGCGACGCCATCGGCTCCGGCATCGAAAATATTGACATCGTTCCCCGCGCCGATGGTCCGGGGTGGCGAATGTTCTTTGCCGGCGGCAGCTTCGCCTGTTACGGGTGGCAAGTGTTTTCAGCGGTCTCGACCGACGAGCGCACTTGGACCAGAGAGCCCGGGGTGCGTGTCAGCAACGGCGGCCCCCTACCACCGGATCCACCAAACGGCGCTCCCTATCCTACCGGAGAGGGGATCGTGACGGAGGCATTGCCGGACGGTACGTGGCGAATGACGGTCGGCGGGTACGAGCCGCTGACACCGTCGGAGAACAAATTTCAGATCGTCGAGTGGCGTTCGAGTGACCAGCTGCACTGGACCTACGCTCGGAGCGTGCTCACCACGCGCCAGCTGCCACCGGAAGGCCAACGTTCGGCCTACAGCCCCACCCTTGCTCAGATTGCTCCTGGGTTGTGGCGCATGTTCTTCACCGCGGATGACCGGAATCAACCAGATGGCCGGAGCCGGGTCTGGAGTGCGGTGAGTGTGGACCGCGTGTCGTGGCAGCTCGAAGGGGAGGTGCTCGGAGCTCCGGGCGTGGAGTACATCTACAGCACCATGCTGGGCGACCACTTGTATACTGTGGAAACCTCGCAGGCCTTGAATATCGCGGGTCGACAGCTCGTCGTCGCTACCTTAGAGACGCGCTAACGAGACTCCCGCTCACTCGCGTCTTGAGCCCCGCGTCGAGACGCGCAATCTTCAATTCTGCGGGCATCCGACTGATCATTGGCCGGCGAACGTGTACTCGGTGGGACAACGCGCTGGCCATGTCGTTGTCGCGTGCGGGCTGCGCCGCTTTCCATCGCTGAACTGCGCCCAAACGGAGCCGCCACATGACGGTTGTCGGGCAGCACACTCCTGTCCCTTTTCTCGACCTGCGCCAGCCTCATGCGGCGCTGGAAAGTGAGCTGGTCGACGCCTTCCGCCGGGCGCTGCATTCGGCGCAGTTCGTCGGTGGCCCGGAAGTAAGCGCGTTCGAGAACGAATTCGCCGCGTTCGTCGGGACCGAGGCGGCCGTGGCCGTCAACAGTGGCACCGATGCGTTGCGATTTGCCTATCAGGCCCTCGGCGTTCAGCCGGGAGACGAAGTCCTCACCGTTCCCAATACGTTCATCGCAACCACCGAAGCGCTGTCGCAGGCCGGCGCCGCAATCCGCTTCGTGGACGTTCGCGATGCCACGCTCACGATCGATCCGGACGCAGTGGCGGCGGCCGTGGGACCGCGCACCGTCGGGATCGTTCCCGTTCATCTCTACGGCCAGATGGCCGACATGGATCCGCTGCTCGAGGTTGCGGCGCGCCGCGGCTTGTGGATTGTGGAAGACGCGGCTCAGGCGCATGGGGCACGCGACAAGGGGCGCCGGGCAGGAACGCTGGGGGAGCTCGGAGCTTTCAGCTTCTACCCGGGGAAGAATCTCGGCGCCTGCGGGGAAGGCGGCGCCGTTAGCGGCCGATCCGGAGTCGTTCTCGAAACGGTACGGCGGCTGCGAGAACATGGACAGTCCAGCAAGTATGTCCATGAAGTGGAAGGATACAACGGACGGATGCACGCGATCCAAGCCGCCTTTCTTCGCATCAAACTCCCATACCTGGAAGGGTGGAACGCGAGTCGGCGCCGTGCGGCCCTCCTCTACCGACAAGCGCTGGCCGACGTTGCCGAGATTCGGCTTCCGGTGGAGGCGCCCGGAGCGACGCCTGTTTACCACCTGTTCGTGATCCGTGCGCAGCGCCGCGACGAGTTGCAGGCCTTTCTCTCAAAGCGCGGCATCGGTACCGGACTCCATTATCCCGTCCCGCTGCACCTGCAGACCGCGTACCGGCACCTCGCACTTGGACGAGGCGCCTTTCCCGTCACCGAGCGCGCCGCGGCCGAGGTGTTGTCGCTACCTATGTATCCAGAGCTGACCGCCGACCAGATCGGTGTCGTCGCCGACGCCATTCGCGCATTCTACAAGTGACGCTCGCGCCGGTGGCGCTGTTCTTCGGCACACGCCCGCAGGTGATCAAGGCCAGCGTGTTGCGGGAGGCATTGGCGCAGATCGGACCAGTACTGGCCGTCGACTCCGGACAGCACTACGACTACGAGATGCACCGCGTTCACTACGACCAGCTCGGCGTGCGGCCGCCGGACGCATTTCTCGGGGTGGGCCCCGGATCTCATGCCGAGCAAACAGCCGCGATGCTCACGGTGTGTGAACAATGGCTGGCAGCCCATCCGGTCCGGTTGGCGGTGGTGATCGGCGATACCAACACGACGCTGGCCTGCGCATTGGCGGCGGTGAAGCATCGTATTCGGGTCGCACACGTGGAAGCGGGGCTTCGCGCTGCCGATGCGCTCATGGCGGAAGAAATCAATCGTCGGGTCGTCGATGCCGTCGCCCATTGGCTCTGCGCACCCTGCGGGCGCGTAGAAGTGGTCCTTCGGCGGGAGCACCCCGCTGCGGTGGTCGCCGCGACCGGCGACGTCGCGTATGACGTACTGCGCCGTTCGCTACCGCGCGTGCCCCGTATTGCCGCGATCCCGGGCTTAGAGCCAGCATGGGCCCGGGAATTTGTGTATTGCACGCTGCATCGCGCGGAATTGGTGGACTCGCCGGATCGGTTGCGGGAGGTTATCGATGCGCTCGCCCGAGTGCCGCAACCGGTGCTGTTTGCCGCGCACCCACGGACGACGGCTGCCCTGGAGCGATCGGGCACGACCCTCGGACCCAACGTGCATCGCATCACTCCCGTCGGATACCTGGAGTCTCTCGCGCTGGTGCAGCGGGCGAGCGTGGTCGTGACGGATAGTGGGGGACTCCAACGGGAAGCCTATTGGCTCGGCCGTCCCTGTGTCACGGTACGCGGTGAAACGGAATGGCTGGAAACGATCGACTGCGGCGCGAACCGTCTGGTTCCACCAGAGATGGCGTCCCGTCTCCCCGAAGCGATCTCTGCCGCGCACGCCGCACCGGCGAACTGGCCTGTGGGGGCCTATGGGGACGGGGATGCCGCCACCCGTGTCGCCACGATGCTGGCCCACGCCTAGGGGAAGCTCAGCAGGCTCGTGTAGATCTCGATCAGTCTCGCGCGTTCTCGATCCCACCCGACATCCTGCAATGCCCGCTGAGCCCGGATCGGCCGGGCGCGGCGGTCGTCTGCGGTGGCGGCCGCGAATTCGCCGATCGTCGCCGCGAGATGCTCTGGATCTTCTGGATCCCAGAACCAGGCTGCGTTGTCCGGCAGGTACGCGGCGTAGCTGGGCAGTCGGGCGGCGAGCACCGGAATCCCGAGGTGGACGTAGTCGAGCAGCTTGTTGGACAGGGAGTAGCGGGTCATACCGTCGAGTCGCGTCGGGACGATGCCTCCATCCGTCAGCGTCAAACGCTCTCGCAGCGCGTCTTGCGGAACGTGGGATTCGAAAGTCACGGCGTTGGTGGCGTGTAGATCGGTGACGAGGCGTCCAAGCGCATCACGTTCCTGTCCGTCCCCGAGAATCGTGAGATGCACCGCTGTTCCGCGCGTCGACGCCAGCGCGACGCCCCGGATGGCGACATCGAGTCCGTACAGATGGGTCAACGTGCCATGATAAACGAGCTCCAGGGGAACGCCGGGTCGGGGCCGCGCATGAGCGTCCGGAATCCGCATCGGTCCGAAGTCGGCAGGGTCCGCGGAATTGTGGATGAGGACGAGTCGCTCCGGGCGGCCGATCCCCCGCGAGCCGAGGAGGGCCGCGATCGGCTTGTTGACCGTGATCGTCACGTCGGCGCGGCGCCGCGCTTGTCGCTCGAGGCGCTGCGCGACGACCCCGAACAGGCGGCCGGTCACCCCGGGGAATTTGGATACCGTGAATTCCGGAAAGATCTCGTGCAGGTCGAGAATGATGCGAGCGCCGCGCCGGCGGGCGGGAGTCGCGGCCCACACAAGAAAATCCGGAAGCGCATGCACGTGGACGATGCGCACGCCCTGGAACCGCTGATCGGTCGCGAGCAGGCGGCGGCAACGCCAGATGAACGACAGGTACTCCCAGAGGTAGGTCAGCGGTCCACCGCGGGACTTCGTTCCCGGAAGGCGGATGACCTTCAGTGGGCCGACCGGTTCCTCATCGGGCCGACCCGGTTCTCTCAAGGCTACGACCGCGACGGCCCTGCCCGTCGAGGCAGCTGCGATGGCTTCCCGCTTGACCCTCGGGTCGGCGGGAAAGAACGAGTGCGCCAAGTGCACGATTTCCGGCCGCGTCGACACGGTCATGGGCCGGAAACATAAGGGGGGCAGCGCACTAGGCGCTGGAGCGGGTTGTCGGGACTGGGTAAGTTGTGCCAACATGTGTGGAATCGCTGGTGCGTTCACCGCCACCCGGGAGAGCCGGGTCCCCGCCGTAGTCGCTCGACTCACCGAGGCCCTCCGGCATCGCGGCCCGGACGGGGAATCGTTCTTTGCCGATACGCTTCCGCGCGCGACGCGCTGCTCGCGTGCCGATCTGCCCGTCAGCGCCGCCGTCGCCCTCGGTCACCGCCGCCTCAGCATTGTCGATTTGGCGACCGGGGACCAGCCGATCGCCAACGAAAACGGATCAGTGTGGGTCACCTACAATGGCGAGCTGTACAACCATCTCGAGCTGCGGCGCGAGCTCGAAACCCTCGGACACCGGTTCGCAACGCGCGCGGACACCGAAGTGCTGGTACACGGTTGGGAGGAATGGGGCGTCGAGCTCTTTCCCCGACTCAACGGGATCTTCGCGTTCGCGCTGATCGACCGTCGCCATGGCATCACGGTGCTCGTGCGGGATCCACTGGGCGTCAAACCACTGTTCCTGGGCGTGAGCGGTGGGCTGACGTGGTGGGCGTCCGAACTCGGAGCAGCACGGGCTGCCGGCCTTGTCGCCGGTGACGTCTCACAGGAAGCGTTGAAGCTCTATCTGCTGTTTCGCTTCATACCCTCTCCCGCCTCGATTCATCCGCACACGTGGAAGTTGCCTCCCGGGCACTACATCGCGATGCGAGCCGAAGACGCCGGCCGCGAGCCGACGTTTACACGGTTCCACACAGCGATTCGTGCAACGGCCGCCCCACGCGATCAGGATGAGTGGCGCGACGCACTCGTCAGCACACTCGAGGCCGCAGTCACACGCCAGCTCATGAGCGACGTCCCCGTAGGCTCACTGCTCTCGGGCGGGGTTGATTCAACGCTGGTGACCCAGATGATGGATCGCCACATGCCGAGCCATCCCCAGAGCTTCGGCATCGGGTTCCGCTCGCACGGACAGGGGAGCGAGAACGTTGCTGGTGAACGAGCCGCCCGGGAGCTGGGCGTACCGTTCACTCCCACCTGGGTGGATGATGAGGACTATCTCGCCGCGTGGCCTGCCGCCTTCGCCCAGGTCGGCGAGCCAATAGGCAATTCCGGCGGCCTGCTCGTCAACCTGCTGTGCCGGTGCGTCGCACGGACGCACAAGGTGGTGCTCTCGGGTCAGGGTGCCGACGAGCCGCTGGGAGGGTATGCCCGGCACATGGCCGAGCGGATGCGGCACATCGGGTCACTCGCACCCCGCTTTTCTGCCTGGGCGACTGAGCGATTGCTCGGCGCCGGGGCGGGGCGACGACTGGCGCGTATCCTCCGGGCTGAGCATCGAGTCGATCGTTACCTGGAGATCTTCGCGGTGCTCGAACCGGAAGCGATTGATGCCCTCGTCCCCCGAGGGGCTCCCGCTCGGGAGCTCGGAAGAGCTGCCATTCAACGTTGGGTCGGCGAGCCGTCGGGGGATGATCTCAACGATCTGTTACGAGTGGATGCACGCCTGTCGTTGGCGGACGACCTGCTCACGATCGCCGATCACTTTTCGATGCGGGCGTCGGTCGAGCTGCGCGTGCCGTTTCTGGATCTTGAATTTCTCGAGCTCGCCGAGCGCATGCCAAGCAGCTACAAGGTGTCCCGCATCGGGGAACGCAAGTGGCTGTATCGCGAGGGAGCAGCACGATATCTGCCGCCGACGTTGTCGCGTCGATTGTGCGGGATCCGCGCGCGGCTCGGTCGGAAAACCGGGTTCACGGTACATCTGGAACCGTGGTTCGCCGCGCAAGGCGGAGCGCTCGTGGATGCTCGAGGCTGGCTCGAGCCGCTGGCGCGACGCGGTCTCGTTTCGCCAGACGTGCTGGGCAAACTCGGCGCAGGCGTAGAGCAGGCGCGGTCTCTGCAGCGTGAGCTCCTGGCCCTGTACACCCTCTCCCGGTGGATGGAGACGGTTCCCGCATGACCAGTCGTAGGGTCGCGATTGCCGTCGCGATACTGGCGACTGCTCCGCCCGTTGGTCGGTGGAGCGCGGCCCAGGCTCCGCCGACTCGCTGGATTCTCGCGTACCCTGGGACTCTGAAAGGGGGGATCGGGACCTCCTACACTGTCGATGACTTCGTGCGGTTGTTGGGAGTCGTCGATTCGACTGGACGGGTAACGTCCTGGCTCTGCAGCGGCATGATCCTCTTGCAGTTGTATGCCCCGTCCGGTCGAGTATTCACGACGTGGGCTGGAGGAATCCCGGCCACCGGGACGGACTGGACGGAGTATCTGGACTCGATTGCCGGTCCGCAAGGTGCGCTGCAACGACTCGACTCGGCGGTAGCAGTCGTAGCAGCGGCTGCGGGCGACCTTGGGTCAAAGTACCCGGTCTCCTTGATGGTCCCGTACCCCGATCCCAAGGTCGATAGTGTGAGTTTTCAGGGGGTCACCTATTCCGTTGCCACTCCCGACGGCCGAGCGGCGGCCGTTGGCAGCTACGTACGGGCCGGCGCGGCATTGTTCGCTCGAACGGGGTTCCGGAATCTCAGACTGGACGGGTTCTACTGGCTTGCCGAGAATGTTTCTGCTCGTGACACTGCGACCGTCACCCGTTCCGCGGCGGAGGTACATCGGGCGCACGTGCGCTTTCTCTGGATCCCGTATTACTTCGCTCTGGGGCAGGAGCGGTGGCGACAACTGGGGTTCGATGAAGCCTGGCTCCAGCCCAATTTCTTCTTCGACCCGAAGGTTCCATTGGACCGGCTTGATTCGGCGGCGGCTCACGCGGGGCGCTTGGATCTTGGTGTCGAGGTCGAGTTCAATGCAAAGATGTTCACCGACCCCCCGCGGTTCGCGGGTCGGCTCGATCCGTATCTCGACATGCTGATGGCATCCCCCGCGCTCCGGCATCGGTCGATCGCGGTGTACGACGGCCAGGGGGCTCTTGTACGACTGTCGCGCAGCACCGTGCCCGGAGAACGCGCGCTGTATTCTCGCCTGGTCCACGCATTAACGACGCGTGACAGCCGGTAGCCGCACAGTGGGGCTTCAGGCCGGAGCCACTTCAGTGTTGGCCCGCGCGAAGCGCGCAGGCGCCCATCCCATGAGTCAGGCCGCGCTGGCAATTGGTGTCGCCGGCCTCGGCCGGATCGCGTTGAATAGCCTCGTCAGCTTGCGCTTCGGTACCGTGGTCTTTGCAGAGTACGCGGCGGCGTTGTCCGCTGTGATCTTGATCGGGAGCCTGGCGGCTGCGGGTCCCGCAGCCGCGACGACCTTGGGAGTCGCCCGTCGTTGGGCGGAACATCGAAGCGAGCTGCCGTCCGCCCTCGTTCGCTTCCTCTTGGGGATGATGTGTGTGTTTCTCGTGCCTGCTGTGGGAGCCGGACTCCTAGCACCGCAGCTACGCGGAGCGGTGCCGCCCCTATTGTGGTCGATCAGTGTCACGGCGTATGTGGGGTACCAGGTCGCCCGGGCGTTCGGTTATGCGGTGCAGCGAGCGACGGCGATCACAATGAGTGAAGTGGCCGGAGCCGTCATTCCACTCGCAGCCGTCGTCATGCTCTCGCTCAGGACGGTCCAGCAGCCTCTGGGGACGCTGTTGGTCATCTACTTTGTCGGGCCACTGACGTTCTTGCTCTGTTTCGCGGTGCTGCTGCGAAGGGACATCCGGATCCGACCCGGCGTCATTTCACCTGCCGAGCGCCGTTCGGGGATGCGCGAGGGGGTCGTTTTCTTCGCAGGAGCGGGGAGCTCCATGGCGATGCAGTATTTGCCCGTCGTCCTCGCTGGCCGGATGCAAGCCACCACTATGGCGGCCGTTCTGTTCGGCGCCGTCCAAGCGACTGCTCCCCTGCTGCTCTTGTCGCGCGTGTACGGTGCCGTCATGATGCCGAGCTTCGCCGCCGATGGGGATGATCGAAATGCTCGTGCGCACCTCGAGATCGTGCAGCCGCTATTCCTGCCCAGTCTCGCCGTCGCCCTCGGTCTGGCTCCGTTGGTGTCGATCAGTCTAGGGCTCCGGCCGGATGGAGAGGCGCTGAGTGTCGCAGCTCTCGTCGCCCTGATCACCTTGATGCAGGTCTGGGCGACGCCTGCCGTGACGATCTTGAGCTCGCGGAAGCGGGAGCTGATACCGGCCTTCGCCAGTCTCGGTGGACTCGGGGCGGCGGCATTGCTCTGGGCTTGGGGCGTGCAGACGGAGACTGCGCTGTGGTTGCCGGTCGGCTTGGCGGTCGGCGCCGTGGTCCGCAGCCTCGTGCCGATGTGGGTGATGGCAGGATCACGTGTCGGGCGCATCGGGGCACCAGCTCTGGGCAATCTGCTGGGTGCGATCGGCATCGCCGGCGTCATTGTGGCGCTGGGAAGGATGCCCTCAGCCGTGGCCATCGTCGGCGGCGCACTCCTCATGAGTGGCGGGCTCGTTTGGGGCTACGCGCTGTGGAGTCGGGCACGGAGCACCCGTGCGGATATTGCACGTTAACGACGTGGCGCAGGTCGGCTCGACGTTGGTCCACGCGTCGGAAGGGCGAGATGCGTTGTATCAGCCCATGCTGCGACGCGAGGTTGGCGAAGGCGCGTGGGCGACTGTTCAGCTCGTTGTGCGGCGCGCGCGGGACGTCGCGCGGTTGCGGCACGCGTTTTACCACGGTGGCTTCACGCACGTCCACGTCCACTACGCTACGTTTGCCCACCTGGCGGAATTGGGCGGGGTGCCATTCTCCGTCCATCTGCACGGCGGGGACTTGTTGGGGGACATGGCGGGTGGTGTGAAATCCCTCCTGGTGCGGAGGGCCATTCGGCGCGCGCGTCGCGTCGTCGTCAGTACGCCCGACCTCCTGGCGCGGGCCCAAACGTTCCGCCTCGATGCTGAGTATGTGCCGAACCCGGTGGCACGATCCGCGCCGAGTCGGCCACCGATCGTGCACGATCAGCCGCACGTGATGATGCTGAGTAAGATGGACTACCTCAAGGGGTGGGATCGCCAGGTACAAGTCATGGTGGACTTGCGCGCTGCTTGGCCGGAGATGTCGTTCGTCTTCATCGCCGAGGGGCAGCTCCCATCAGCTACGAAGCAGGATCTGTCACAGCGGCTCATCGCGCTCGGGGGAACTCCGCTGCCGCTGCTCAGGCGAGACGCCTACCGAGAGCAGATCCGGAACGCCGACTTTGCGATCGGTCAGATGGAGGTCGGGGCACTGGGGATGTCGGAGCTGGAAGCTCTCGCCCTGGGTGTCGTTACCGTTGCGGATGCGAGAGCCCACGCGGGCGCGGTCCCGAATCCCCCCGTGGTGGCCCCGAGCGCTGCGCGGCAAGCACTCACGGCGATTTGGGATGGTGGTCCCACGGCCCACAAGGCGTGGGCCGCATCGGCGGACGATTACCTAAGGGCGCACCACGATCCGACCGGCTGTCTGCGCCGTTTGGAAAACCTCCTGGATTATCAACCGGGTGTCGCATGAGTATCCCATTCGATAGGTGGCTGGCTGTTGCCGCTGGTGTGGCCAGCCTGGTCGGGTGGGCACGGAGCCGCGCCGTGGTGCGACATGAGGCGATCATTCTCGTTGGCGTCCTGGTCTATTTCTTCATTGGCACGATCGATCTGATCGGCGACACGAGTGAGTGGAGTCCACGCGCCCAGGTCACTGATCGTGTTTGGGAATTGGTCGCCGTGGGGGTGTGGGGGTACCTGGCTGGTGCTTGGGCTGGGAGGATGCGGGGTCGATTCGTTCGTGCCAGGCCTCACGTAACAGTGGACCGTCTCATCGCGGACTGCCGGAAGCTTGAGGTCGTGGGATGGCTCGGTTTGTCGGTGCTCCTCTTGATCTACCGCGCGCCCGCGCTGACGGGGGCGAATCGGGAAGTGCAAAGCGGCTACCTGACAAGCCTCGCTGACTTGCTTCTGCCAGCCTACCTCCTCCGCTTTGCTGCAGCGCGTGCGGCGCCAGCCCGTGGGGTGTGGGTGGGAGCGGCTCTTGCCGGAGTGGCCCTGCTGGTCACCGGTTACCGGTCGTACACCCTTGTTCTCTGGTTTGGGTTGCTCGTGGTGTGGTTGGTGCAGCCCCGCTCCGTGGTCGAGCGTGTGAAGGCCTTGATGATCGGCTGTGTGTTG
>Ga0126376_10002453_pt1 | contig 10486 bp, 6 predicted proteins | sample PanSoiMetPlot_15_FD_92760 | JGI IMG/M metagenome (GOLD analysis project Ga0126376, IMG submission 92760) | Tropical forest soil microbial communities from Panama - MetaG Plot_15 | ecosystem: Environmental > Terrestrial > Soil > Tropical forest > Bulk soil | place: Panama | collected 2016-02-17 | reverse complement strand
ATCCCGAATTTGGCAGGTTCACACTCAGTCCGGCCAATCGAATGGAAGGAATCAACCCCTTCGGAGACGCGTGGTTCGCTTACTTCGTTAAGCCCCTTGGTTACACGCCCGGCAAGAACTATCCGTTGATCGTCACAACGTACCGGTGTGGAGACTATTTTCTCCGAGGGGCTTCGGGAGACGAGAGTCCCATACAGGTGTATACGGCGCAAGGGTTCGCCGTGTTGTGTTTCGATGTAGGCAGAACGAGAGGTGTGGCGCCCGGAGATTTCCGCACGAAGCTCATGGACTGGTCTTCACCTACCGCGAGTATCGAGATGGCGGTCCGGCAATTGATCGAAGCTAGGCTAATCGATCCTGAGCGGGTGGGGATCACGGGATTCAGCCACGGGGAAGAAATTGTGGGCTACGCGGTTACCCATTCGCACGTGTTTCGCGCCTCCGTCGGAGCGGCGGGATACGATCCCCCCTTCTTCTATATCGGAGGAAACGTCTGGCAGAAAATGTTTGAGCGCTGGGGGCTCGGGGGTTGGCCAGAAGGGGCCGCAAAGGAGCGCTGGCAGGAAATCAGCCTGTCTTTACGAGCGGATCGAGTCACCGTTCCGGTCCTCGAGAACGCTTCGGATTCCGAATACGTCAGCTATCTGCCGAGAGTTATCGCGCTCCGTGAACTTGGCAAACCCGTGGAGCTGAGGATCTATCCCGGCGAACGTCATGTACGAAATCAGCCGAAGCACAAATACGAGATCTATGTGAGAAACGTGGATTGGTTCCGCTTTTGGCTCAATGGAGACGAGGATGTTTCGCCGGAAAAGGCAGAGGAAGTGAGCCGCTGGAAGAAAATGCGGGAGCAATACAATCGGCCTCAGAGTCTGAATGCTCCGGCAGGACAATAAACTTCAAAACGTGGTCCGAATCGTCACCGAGAACAGCCGCACGCTAAAGTTCACTTCGCACGGTTTCGAGAAAGATTGAGAACACTCGAATCGCGATCTTTCTGCATCAAACCACATGGTTTGATACCTCAGTATGATCAAACGAACATGACCGTGTTCTCATGCACTTACGAGAATGCTCTGGAAGATGCATTGATACAATTCAGCCGACGAGACTTTCAGTCTACTGCTACACGTCGCTCCCGTCGATTGTGGGGGCAGCGACGCTGGCATGTCTGTAACGAAGGGCCACGCTCGCCAAACTGGAAGGTGCGTGCAATTTGTCTTGCAAAGCCGCTGTATCAAGCGGCGGTCAAACAGCCCTTGTTCCGGGCATTCGCCTACTTGTGCAACTCAAGCGCAGCCATTACATTTTTCAAAAACTCAGGGATCACTACCCGAGCAACTTCTTGAACTCTGGGTCGTCAAAGAAAACTTCCAGATCGTCTTCCTGGGAACGAACCTTGGTCGGATCATTCGGATTCCACATGGTTCGCAGGACGCTCTTCATCTGGGGCTCGAGCGAAATTGCCCTCTGCGCGGCTGCAAGAGCGCTACCGCGCGTCTCATCAAGCGACTGCTGAGGCGCCTGATGCTGAGAGTCCCAGCGGTATTTCTGCCCGAGCGCCGCTGCCAGGTTGGTGAAAACTTGTGGGCTCGGCTGCGTCGGCTCCTGATCAATGTACTCATCGGCGTATAGAATCGCTTTTTCGAAGCCAGAAGGCGGTTCCTCGTACAAAAGGTTGTAGGTGAGTCGCTCGTAGAGGTCGCGCTTTGCTACCTTCGGCGTCTCCGGCCGCAAGCTTGTGAGACCCGCTTCCAGCGTTGCCGTTGCAGCTCTCAGCTGCCCGGCACGTTCGAAGTTTGTTGCAGCTTTCAAAGCCGTGTCCACGGGGGTTTGCGCGCGTTCGGCATCAAGCAGCGCTTTGACTAGGAAGAGCTGCGTCATCAGATAGCCTGCAAAAAACCCGAAGACCAGAGATCCAATGACAATGACTATTGGTAAGAAGGAGTTATCGCCGAACGCTTTTCCAAAGGCCTCCCCAAGCCGCTTCATTAGGTCCGGTATTCGGACGAGTTGCGTCAGCCCTGCGCCTAAAATGATTTTCGTTAGCCAGTCGGAAATCTGCTCGAGATTCGTGCTCTTGTCACCTGACGCAGCCTGCACGCTCGAGGTATCTGAAGAATCCGAAGTGCTTGAGCTTCCGTTCTTTGCAGAAGTTCTTGTGGCTTGCCCCATGCCCCGTGGAATGCCAAAGAGAAATCCAACCAATCCGCCAATTCCCCCGAAGGCGAGCGATAGAAGGGCGCCGTGGCCCAGCATACTAAGCCCTTTAGCAAGCCCGTCGGCGTCGAACTCTTGGACCAGTGGAATCGCCGCGCAAATCACCAGGATCCCAAGGCTGGCAACAAGCCATGTGTTCAGAAACTTCCATGTATCCCGGAGGTTTTTCTCCCAACGATCCTCGTTGCTCAATGAGACAGGTTTCTCAGCCCTTCCAAACATTTCAGCCTCCCACGCAGATCGTTGTTTGATCGAGTTAATGATTCGAAAACCTCAGGGACGCGGTTTTGGTCTCACTTCGAAAGACGCAGAAGCTGGTATAACTTGTCCGTATCGAAGTTGAGACCGAAGTTGAATCGCACGCGATCTTTGGTGCTGATCTCGTTCGCATTGGAATAGGTGATGGACAGAGGAATCGTTGCTCCGGCGAACAGCGGAATTTCGAGCTTCGCCTGTGCAGAGGCCAGATCCGCCTTCTTTCCGGGGACGTGCCTGTTTTCGAGCAGCCGCTGGTACCTGCCACTGAAAGAGAAGGTGACTTGGCTTTCGTTGCCCTCCATGGTCGCGAAAGGACTGCGCCCCAGTTTGCCGCTCCAGTCGAGCGCTGCTGCGTAGTCGCGTACCCGCTGCTGATTGAGGGCCGGATTCGGATTGCTGTAAAGGGAAGCGGAGGCGTTGAAATCGAGCTGCATCACGTCGGACTCTGTCTTTTCCAACAGAAACTTGAAGACGGAGTACGTCGACGACGTCGTGTCCCGAACGTTGGAGTATGCGACGCTCGCCACAGGCTTGCTCGAAAGCGACTTCAAAAAGTCCTGAAAGTCCTTCACAGCGCCCAGCGCGGACACTTGCGCGTCCTTGAGAGACGGAACCAGCGCCGCCAGCTTGGCTTTGGCTTTTTGATCAAGTCCCAGCGAATTGATCTGATCGGTGATGTCCTCTTTTAGGTGCGCCAGTAGGTCGTCGCGCAGGGCGAGCACCAGCTCATCGTCTCCCGAAGCCGCGTGGGCATTGAGAAAATCCTGAACATAACCCTTTATCCGTACCTGATTTGTACTGGCGTCGATTTGCGCGTCAAAAAACTTCCGCTCGATTTGGTCGCGTCTGCCGGACACATCAAGGCCGGATGCTGCCGCAGCCGTTTGCGAGATTGCGGCGGCGGGCGCGCTGACTTTCGAGACAACGCTCGTCTGCCAATATTTTTCCGCTGCCCGGGAGCGGGCACTAGCATCCGCGGTCAGACGGAACTTAGCCGACCACTCCGCCAGCTGACGGCGTGTAGCGTTTGCCAGTACATTCTGCTGATCGCTGATGTTGAATGTTGCAGAGAGGCCCAGTCGCGTCAGCTCGCCAAACTTGTGATAGTGTGCCGCCGTGTCGCCACCGCCGATCGTCGTTAGGGCGTACGGCGTTGTAGAAAGCGTAAGCGTCGAGCCGCTCACTTCCTTCTGCACCGCTCCGTTTTCAATCGCGAGGCCAAGCAGATCTGCAAAGCCCGCTTTCTCGGCGAGGGTCGTCGACCCCCGTGACGAGGCCGACGCACCGATCTGCTTGTCCGTCCGCTTCGTTTCCTGTTCCGTCTGCAGAAGCAGCATTGTCCTGTCATTCACGCGATTATTGACGGCTTCCGATCCAACGCCCTTAGACAGTGCGAGCACCCACATGGCATCGAAGAAGCCAGTGACCTCCGAGGCGTCGCGCGGTTTATTTCGCGAATGAACAACCGCGTAAGCGGCGCAATAGGCGAAATCCTCAAGCATGAGCGGGTCGCCAGGACGGCAGGTGACGGCTTGCTTTGGCCCGGCGGGCTGAACCGGGGCAACTGTAGCAGCTGGTGTTTGCGCCCGGCCGCAACTCAATGTCGCGAGGGTCGCCAACAACGTCGCGATTGCACGCAAACATTGCTTCCGCAATCGAACGCGCTTCGATCGAGATAGGAACATTCTTCCTCCCATGCTGCATCCGTATGAAGTTCAGAAATGCCGCGAACTACGACCGACGGAATTCAATTCCTCTCAGCCAGCCCGGATCGGTTTTCACAATGTCGGAACCCGTGAAACGCCCGCCGCCGGCGGATCCGCTCACAAACACCTCGTACTGGGCGTCGTCCGGCGCACTATCCGGAAAAAAGCAGGTAATCATTCCGTGGTGTATGCCGCCGGGCGGAGCGGTGATTGGAAACTGATAGGTGAGAGGTGAAGCTGACGTTGGACTCTTGGTGTCTCCGTCCAGCGTCAAGGATGCGAAATTTCCGACCTTGGTCGCTACGATTTCGAGCGTGACGACTTCGCCCGCGGAACAAAGATAAATAGAACGAGTGATCTGTTGCATGTGATTTCCCCGCTTCCTCTTCGTGCAAATCAGGACAACTAGTCGCGCCTTTCGGTAAGAACGACCGTCGAGGTTGAATCCCTTCAGGTTTTGCAGAGTTGCTGATTAAGTGACTTGACGACAACTGATGTACAATCCCTGGGCAACGAGGGTCAGGCCCGGCGTGAACTACTCCTCCCTATCAGCCAACGACCTCCTTGCGGTCTGCGCGCAAGGCGACGCGGAAGGCTGGGGCGAATTCGTTCGCCGATTTCACCCTCTAATCGCGCGCGTCGTGCTGCGCGTCGCCCGGCAGTGGAAGGAAGCTTCGCCCCAGGTCGTCGACGACCTAGTACAGGAAACCTATTTGAAGCTGTGCGCAAACCGCGGCGAGTTTCTGCAGAGAATTCACGCGGCGCATGAGAACGCACTCTTCGCCTACATCAAGACGTTCGCTGCCAACCTTGCGCAGGACTACTTCAAGGCTAAACACGCGCTGCGGCGGAACCAAAAGGTGACTGTGTCTCTCGCGGAGCAGACGGAGTCGTTTCGTGAACCAGCGTCCGCATCCGGGGCGGGCGTCGATCAAAACATACTGATCCAGCAGGTGAACGAGTGCCTCCGCTCGATCACTTCGGGCCCTAAAGGCCAGCGCGACCGAAGAATTTTTTGGCTGTACTACCGGTTTGGCTTGACGGCGAATGCTATCGCCGCGCTGCCTTCTGTGGCGCTCAGCACGAAGGGAGTCGAAACCACGCTCCTGCGTCTTAACCGCCAGATTCGGGAGCGCCTCGTCGGCCGTCCCGAAGCCCCCAGTCGTTTGCCGGACCGCGAAGCAGGGAATCCTCCGATGGAATCGTTTTAGAGAGGAGTGAGGTAAGTGACCGAAGCAAGGCAACATCTGAGCATTGAGCAATTCGAGCAGCTGCTCGAAACCCGAAACCAGGCGCACAATCCTGTTGTCGGGGCTCAGGCTGAGTCAGTGAGCGAGGCAAACCGCCATCTTCTGAACTGTGACAGATGCCGGACAGTGTTCTCACTGCTCAAGCTCTGGGAGCGTCTACCAAAGGACCAGGCGCAGCCAGGTCCGCGCACCTTGGCCTGCCCTCCCTCTATGGAAGTTTTTGAACTTGCGGCGGGCATCAGCTCCGAAAGCGAAGCCGAAATTTTGCTCGAACACACTGCCACTTGCGGGCATTGCGGGCCACTCCTACGGCAAGCGAGTGGCTGGTTTGTAGAAGAGCTCTCGCCCGAGGAGGAAGAGGCGATCGCCGGACTCTCCACGGCTGCACCCGAACGACAGGCTGCCATTGCCTCGCAAATTTGTGCGGCGCAGCGCACAGTAGCCGTTCCGCCTGCCACGAAAGCCAGCGCTCAACCAGAATCGTCTCCGCGATTCCGGTTCTTTACTCACCGGTTCGCCTTGCCTCTTGCCGCAGTTATTGTCCTGATCGTTGCCGGCCTTCTTATCTTGCGGACGACCCGGGTGCCCGACGTCAACGACTTGCTGGCAACCGCATATGCAGAACAGCGTAGGATTGAACTCCGGATCCCTGGCGCCAAATACTCTCCATTGCGAGTCGCGCGCGGCACAGGCGGATCGCGACTAGACCGCCCTCAAGCGCTGCTGTCGGCGGAAGATCTGATTGCAAAAAAACTGCTGGAAAAACCCAACGCGCCGCAATGGCTCGAAGCGAAGGCGCGCGCTGACCTCCTCGACGGAAACTACGATGCCGCCCTCAAAACGCTTTCCTCTCTGCCAGAATCGGCTGACGTACTGATTGATCTCGCCACTGCCTACTACGAAAAAGGGGAAGCAACGAACGACCCCATTAATTTTGGCAATGCGGTGGACGCTCTGGGAAAAGCCCTAGCCAAGGCGCCCAATGAGAACATTGCCCTCTATAACCGGGCGCTGGTTTGCGAAAGGATTTCACTCTATAGCCAAGCCGTTCAGGACTGGCAAAGTTACCTTAGTTACGACTCATCTAGCAGATGGGCCGAAGAAGCGCGCGAACACCTACTTCGTCTTAAGAAGAAGGAACAACAACGTGAAAAAGATCGCACCGGAATGCCTGGCCTTGGACAGCTAAGCCTGCCAGATCCGTCTACGAATATCGAAGACGACCTTGAATACCTTCTAGCGCTTTTGCCCGACATTTCACTGCCAGACACGCCTGATGGCGAATTTCAAGAGCGTGCAAATCACGGGAAGCGCGCGGCAATAGCCGAACTAGCGCAGAAGGATGCTTGGCTTCGCGACCTGCTAACAGAAGACGCGGCCACGCTTCGCCGCGGGCTCTCTGACCTGGCGAAGGCCGCCGCTGCTAACGCAAAGGCAGAGTCCGCTGCTGCAAGGGATTACGCTTCTCAGGCTGAACGCGTTTTCGGCGCCGGGCCAAGTCATAACGCCGCAGGCGAACTGCGAGCTAAGTTCGAAGCTGTGTTCGCCGCCAAGGTCGATCAAGATGGCCGCCGCTGCCTCGAAGAGGCTGCCGAGGTGGAAGCCGCTGCTGCTACCAAATCTTACGTTTGGCTCGAAACTCAACTTTTATTGGAACAGGGAAGTTGTGAGTGGATGCTCGGCAACCTCGGAGGCGCAAAGGACAAGTACCTAAAAGCCGCGCAAATCGCTAAGGCGAGTGGCTATCCGTCACTCTACCTGCGGTCACAAGATCACCTCTCCGGGATCGAGATCGAGACAGGAAACTATGAAAGAGCATGGCGCATTACTTCGATTGCCTTAAAAGAGTTTTGGTCGGGAAAGTATGCGGATGTTCGCGGATACAACCTGTATTACAACCTTTATGAACTTTCGCGGCTTCGGCATCAACCCTACTTGCAACTGGCAGCTTGGCGCGATGGTGTAAAGCTTAGCGAGTCTTCCGAGGACACTGCACAAAAAGCCATGGCCCACGCGCTCCTTGGAACCAGCGCTTGGGAAGTCCACGACAAGCAGACGTCATTGCACGAACTAGAAAACGCGGCGCGTCTTTTCTTGGAGTCGCCAAAAAACCGATCGACGCGCCTGGCCCAATTGGAAACAGAGTCTCGCCGGGCGGCGATAGAAACGTCTCTGGAGGACGCGAAGGGCGCCACACAACGGCTGCGCCCTCTGGAGCAGGCAGTCCGAGTGGTTAACGACCCGTATTTGTCGATCTTGTTTTACTCCAACCTTGGCGATGCGGAGTTGAAGCTAGGTGACGATTTCCGAGCAGAATCCGCTCTCCGTTCCGCAGTGACTTTTGCAGAGTCGCAGCTGCGATCTCTCAAGAGTGAAGAATCGCGCGCGGAGTGGAGTACAAAATCCGGAAAGGCATACCGCAATCTTGTCGAATTGCTTCTCAGGAAAGGGGACGCGGGCGGCGCGCTCGATTTGTGGGATTCTTACCGTGGCGCGCCGTTGCGGGACAGGTCTCGATTCGCGCCTGCGTCGCGAGCCCGCAGTGCGGTTCGCGGATCGAGTAAGAGCGTGGTTTACGCCCTCCTTCCGAGCTCTGTGGCAATTTGGGTCTCAAGCGACCAAGGGGACCATGTTTTTTTGAGGCAGCGTCAAGAAGGAGAGATCGAAGAGGATGCAAAGAATTTTCAAAGATTGTGCGCGAGTTCGCAGTCAGACTTGGCTAACCTGACTCGCCTGGGAAAAAAGCTGTATCTCGACCTTGTTGCCCCAATAGAGTCTTTTCTGCCATCGAACTCTAGTCTGGTTATAGAGCCTGACGACGCACTCTCAGGACTCGCTTTCGATGCACTCGTCGACCCAAAGGGCCGTTACCTTGGCGAGAGAATTTCGATGACGATATCTCTCGGTGCCAACTATGAGCAGAAGAGTCGACCTTCCTTGCCCATTGCATCAAATCTGCCCGCCCTCGTTGTAGCCGTCCGGAATTCTCCAGCTTTCCCGGAACTTTCACTGCCGCCACTCGCAGATGCGGAGACAGAAGCAGAACGCATCGCCAACAGATTCCATGAGGTGCGCCTGCTCACAGGCAGCGAGGCGACCGACAAGGCAGTGCGCACCCGACTCCCTGCCAGTAATGTTTTCCATTTCTCCGGCCACGCTCTTTTCTCGCCCAGGCGTTCGGGGCTTGTGCTCTCTGACGGGCTCCTAGAAGCCAAGGCATTGGACCCCTCGCGCGTTTCACAATTACAACTCGTCGTCCTGGCCGCGTGTGCTTCCGAAGAGGGATCAAACGGCAGCGTGACTGACGGCGATAGCCTGGTTAGGACCCTATTGAGCAACGGCGTCCCACACGTGGTTGCCAGCCGCTGGGAAGTTGACTCTCGCTCAACTTCCGAATTCATGGCTGTGTTTTATGACAAGGTGTTGTCGGGAGAATCGGTGCCAACAGCGATCCACGAGGCACAAGCTTCCCTCCGGGCAACTCCTGAAACAGTCCATCCGTTTTACTGGTCTGCTTTTGCTACGTTCGGCCGCAGTTAGACAAATGCAAAGGAGGAAGTTCACAACTCATGTACGCCCATAACTATCGCTATCCTCGGTTCGGACTTCTTGCGCTTTTCCTGGCGGCCCTTACCTTCTTACCGAGCACGGCACCCGCGCAGCAATATAAGGATGTAGAGATTGAAGTCGCAGGGCCCTGGAGCATAGCGCCTGATCCGAGACCCGGAGGAGGTTCACCCCGCGTTGTGCTTATTGCTCCAATCACCGCAGAGTCCGAGCACCAGGCCGATGTGTATTCCGGAGGAAACCCGTATATTTACAGCAAGGACATCGGCGCGGGTTCCTACGCTCTGGATCTGAAGTTTGACCATGCGAATTGCGACGCGAATCAGCACTCCAAGCTTCTGCCTTTCGCCACGGCGCAGGTAACGCCAAACGCCGTTCTCGACGCAATCAAGAGCCCCAATAACCGCTACGCGATTTCCTTGCCAATGCCTTGCTATTTTGAGACGTATCTCGATGCCAGAGCGATCGTCTCAAGTTCAACGATCACAGATCCAAAAAATGATCAGAGATACACTACTTGGCTAAAGTTTCACTATCGCGTTGAAATGTCAGTAAAAAATGCGACTTTTAGCGGCATCGTGGACACTACTGGGCCAATTAGACCGTATGCGATATTGTTCTCCAACAGTCCCAAACCTCCGAAGAGCGAGGCCCTCACGATTGTGCTCTACGACGACACCGATGACGAGGAGTATGATTGCGATGGCCACTCGGCCGCCTTCTTTGATGCCTCCGTTGTCCATCTCTGGAAACAGACTTATTATCGCCTCTTCCCGCAGCTCGACTACGGCCACAACCAGACTGGGACATATGATTTGACCTGCAACCAAAACTCGGCCCGAAGCACGACAATGGCGCACAAACCGGCCAGGGCTCAGCTTCGCGAGCGAATTTCATCAATACGAGAGGCGATGCGGGCTTCGAAGCCAAAAGCCATTCAGCAGAACGCAGACAGGCTTGAGGAAGAGCTCAAGCAGACAGCCGGCGAGCTATTACCAAAGGCAATCAACGAGGATCTATCCTCAGTCAGGAGAATCGCCAGTTTCTTACTGGCGGACAAGGCCAATAAATTTCAGGCAATCAATGCGGATGTTTATCTTCGACTGACCGAGCACATTTTCACTGCAGGCAGGACGGATTGCCACTCGATGCAGATTAATGTCAATAGTGTAGTGAACTGAGGCAAGGTAGCTACGGCTTAAATCCGACACTGGCCAGAGGCCCCGCCATCATTCGCGGTCCGTGAGGAAGAAGGAAATGGCCCCGATATTGTTTTAACGACTAGACGAATCAACACTATGAGTAGTCTGGGGTCAACAGGAGAAGGCCGGGGCGCTCCCTACGAAACACCCCGGCGTTCGGTCATTCATCTGCCGGATAGGCGGCAACCGTCATCTTTTGGGGGTCAATTCCATCGGTAGCACTGGTTTGCTTCGCGAGGGATTCACCTGCTTCGACGGCAGTCACTGCGTTGGGCAGTTCGCT
>Ga0126376_10002452_pt1 | contig 10488 bp, 13 predicted proteins | sample PanSoiMetPlot_15_FD_92760 | JGI IMG/M metagenome (GOLD analysis project Ga0126376, IMG submission 92760) | Tropical forest soil microbial communities from Panama - MetaG Plot_15 | ecosystem: Environmental > Terrestrial > Soil > Tropical forest > Bulk soil | place: Panama | collected 2016-02-17 | reverse complement strand
GGCAAGAAGACGACAAAGGAGTCGTCGATGGCGAAGCTGTTTGCTTCAGAGGTAAGCGTGAAGGTTTGCGAGGAAGCGATCCAGGTACACGGCGGGTACGGGTACACGAAAGACTATCCGCCTGAGAAATACTGGCGCGACTCGAAGCTGTGCACGATCGGCGAAGGAACCTCTGAGATTCAGCGCATCATCATCGCCCGTGAGATCCTGCGCCAGGTTTAGCCACAAAAAGGCACAAAAACACAAAAATGCCTTCTGCAGACAGTCTGAGTGAGCGTGTGAGCAACGGCGAGCCGGCCGCGGTGGCGCGTGCGATCTCGAAGATTGAAGATGGTGCTGAAGGCGCGGCTGGGTTGATGAAGGAAATTTACCAGCGCTCGCACGGCGCCCTCGTGATCGGAATCACGGGCGCTCCCGGTGCAGGCAAATCGTCTCTCGTCGACAAGCTGGCGATGTTCTACCGCAAAAACGGCGAACGCGTTGGCATCGTCGCCGTGGATCCTTCCAGTCCATTCTCTGGTGGCGCGATTCTCGGTGATCGCATACGAATGCAGACGCTCGGTCTCGACGAAGGCGTCTTCATTCGCTCGATGGCTACACGCGGCAATCTCGGCGGGTTGGCCAGGGCGACCGTTGATGCCGTGGCGATTCTGGACGCGGCAGGTTACGCCAAGATCATCGTTGAAACAGTCGGCGTCGGTCAGGATGAAGTCGAGGTAGTGAAAGCCGCCGATGTTTCGGTAGTCGTCCTGGTGCCCGGAATGGGCGATGATATCCAGGCCATTAAGGCTGGAATCATGGAGATTGGCGACATCTTCGTCATCAATAAAGCCGATAAAGAAGGGGTTTATGCGACCGAAAAGGAGCTGGAATCGTTGTTGTCACTGGCTTCGAGAGAGGACGGCTGGGACCCGCCTATCGTTAAGACGGTAGCCACTGAGAACCAGGGCGTCGCAGACCTCGCACAAGCAATAGAAAAGTTTTGCCAGACGCAACTTGGGGTTCGCGTCTCCAGCGAGCGACGCCGCGCCATTGCTCGTTGGCGAATTGTGGAGTTATTGCGGGAAAACCTCCTCTCCCGCGTTTTGGCAACTGATGCTTCGGTTGCTATGCTTAACCGTTTGGCTGACGAGGTTGCAACGCGCCGGCGAGACCCTTATTCTGCGGTTGAGGAGATTATTCAGGCTGCTGAGCAGTAGACCTTAGTGTTTGGTACTTTGTACTTTGTAATAAAAACAAAAAACAAAGTACAAAAGACAAAGTACAAAGCACATGAAGCTTCATCACATCGGAATAGCCATAAGAAGCATCGAAGAGGGTTTGGCAGTCTGGCGAGATGCACTCGGTTTGGAGGTTGACTCGACCGACGAAGTCACCGAACAGGGAGTTAAGGTATGCATGCTGGCAGTCGGCGACACTCACGTCGAGCTGCTGGAGCCGCTCAGCTCGGAAACTGCGGTGGGAAAGTTTCTCGCTAAGCGGGGACCGGGCATGCATCACATTGCAATTGAAGTTAAGAATATTCACGCATCCCTCGCGGAGCTGAAAAACAAAGGTGCGCGACTCATCGACGAAACGCCACGCGTGGGGGCGGGTGGTTGTTTAGTGGCGTTCGTTCATCCCTCGTCGGTTAATGGAGTGCTGCTCGAGTTGGTGCAGCATCAATAGTCAGGAAAGGAAAGTATTTTGACTTCTACAAGAAAAGCTCTCATCGCGGCAGCCGTGGCGGTAATTTTTGCCATGGGTTTGATCTACTGGCAGGTCAAAGCACGAAGGTCAGGACCGGTTGAACTGAGCGCTGAAGACATGGCCATGATCGCCGAAGATCAGCCGGCACAAATGCGCGCGCGTTTGGCGACTGACGAAGCAGCGCGAAAGGATTTTGCGCAGGACGTCAGACGTTTGCTGGCGGTAGCCGAAGAGGCTGAGTCGCATGGTGTCGGCAACGCACCAGATATGAAGCGGCAGCTCGAGTTTCAGAAAGCCAGCGTGATTGCCCAGTACTATTTTGAGAAACAGGGCGAGAAGGGCGGTGGCGACATCACCGACAGCGAGGTCGATGAGTATTTCAAGCAGCCTGTCAACCAGCACAAGTTTGACCAGATCATCGCCGACGCGAAGAGTAAAGATCCGCAGTTTGCTTCACAGGAAATTCCGCCCGAGCAGATGAATATGCTCAAGCAGCGTCTCGGCCGGATCTACATCGCCGAAAAGAAAGCGATCGATCAGGGTCTCGATAAGAAGCCGGAAGTTCGCTTGCAGATGTTACTCCAGCACGCGCGGGTGCTGGCGCAGAAGTACGCGGTTGATAAGTTGCAGGAGAAGATGAAGGCGAGTGACGAGGAGGTCAATGCATACCTGACCGCGCATCCGGAACTCGACACTGACAAGAAGAACCGCGAGAAGGCTGAGGAAGTTCTCAAGCGCGCTCGTGCTGGTGAAGACTTTGCCAAACTGGCGCAGGAGTTTTCGAGTGATGGGACCAAAGATAAAGGTGGCGACCTCGGTTGGTTCGGTCACGGGCAGATGGTGCCCGCGTTCGAGCAGGCTGCCTACGCTTTGAAGCCCGGCCAGATCAGTGATGTAGTCCAAACTCAGTTCGGATTCCACATCATCAAGCTCGAAGAGCGAAAGACGGAAACGAAAGACGGCAAAACGGAAGAGATGATACACGCGCGTCATATCCTGATCAGTGATTCCGGCAGCAATCCTTTTGCGCCGCCACAGTCTTCGCGCGAGCGTGCCAAGGCTGCAGTGGAACAGGAAAAGGCGAAGAAGGTGCTCGATGACATTGTCGCCCGTTCGCACGTGAAAGTGCCTGACAACTATCAGGTGAAGCCACCCGAGCAGCAGCCTCAACAGAGCTTGCCACCAGGACTTGGTGAGCCGCCGCCGCAGGGACAGGAACCTCCTGCGCCCGCGCCTTCGCCGGCAAAACCGGCCGCGAAGAGCGCCGCAAAACCGACGAAACAATAGTAAGCCGGAGGATCTCTTGCCACAAAGAAGCACAAAAGCCCAAATGATTCAGGCTGGTTGAACTAAATCATTTGTGACTTTTGTGCCTCTTTGTGGCTACTATTTTCAATGTGGCTGGGAGATTATCTCGTTGAGATCGTTCAGGACGCCGAATTCCGTCTCGACGGCGGGGCGATGTTCGGAGTCGTCCCGCGCAAGCTGTGGGCGAAGGAGTGCCCGCCCGACGATGAAAACCGCATTCGCATGAACATGAATTGTGTTTTCCTCGATACGGGCACGGAAAAGATTCTGATCGAAACCGGAATCGGCGATAAGTGGTCCACGAAACAGCAGTTGATGTACGGCATCGACCGCAAGCGGTCGCTGACTGAAATGCTTAAAGCGCGAACCGGCGCGTCTGCGGACGAGATCACCATCGTCGTCAACACTCATCTCCATTTCGATCACGCTGGCGGCAACACCAAGCTCGACTCCGCAGGCAAATCGGTACCTTCATTCCCCAATGCTCGTTACTTCGTTTCACGCGCTGAGCTGGACCACGCAGAACATCCGACTGAACGTGACCGAGCCAGCTATTTATCCGAGAACTGGCGCCCAATGTTCGAATCCGGCCAACTCGAGACGAAAGACTCCGCTTACGAAGTCGTATCCGGCCTGACAATGGAAACTATCGCCGGACACAATCGCTCGATGCAGTGCTGGCGTTTGGAGCGTGATGGGAAAACGATGTTCGGCTTTGCCGATCTCGTGCCGATGCGCGCGCACGTTCGTCTTCCGTGGATCATGGGTTACGACCTTTATCCGGTTGAGACGCTGAACGCAAAGAAACAGCTATTGCCACAGGCCGCGCGTGAGAATTGGATTTGCATGTTCTACCACGATCCTGATGAGCCGCTGTGCCGGTTGCAGCAGGGAGAAAAGGAGTTCAGTCCGGTTCCGTATCGCGGAGACGACTGAGAGCTTTGATGACAGCATCAGGAGTTCGTATCGGGATCATCGGTGGCAGCGGTCTTTATCAGATGCCTGAGCTGACCGCGATCGAAGAAGTTAAAGTCGATACTCCGTTTGGACCACCTTCCGACGTGTTTATCGTCGGAACACTCGAGGGCGAGCGAGTTGCTTTTCTTCCGCGTCATGGGCGTGGTCATCGTCTTACTCCGACCGAGGTTCCCTTCCGAGCCAACATCTATGCGATGAAGCTGCTTGGTGTCGAGAGCATTCTCTCGGCCTCGGCCGTCGGGTCATTGCAGGAGCAATACGCGCCGCTCGACATGGTGATTCCCGATCAGTTTTTTGATCGCACGCGTGGGCGCGTGAAGGAGTCGACGTTCTTTGGTGAGGGGATTGTGGCGCACGTTTCGTTTGCACATCCGGTTTGTGAGAGGTTGGGCGACGTGCTGGAGGAATCGTGCAAAGCTGCGAGCGTCAAGGTGCATCGTGGCGGAACGTACCTGTGCATGGAAGGGCCGGCGTTTTCAACTGTGGCGGAGTCGAATGTTTATCGCTCATGGGGTATGGACATTATCGGCATGACGAATCTTCAGGAGGCGAAGCTCGCGCGCGAAGCGGAGATCTGTTATGCGACATTAGCTCTTGTGACTGATTATGATTGCTGGCATCCGGGGCACGATGCGGTGAGCGTCGAGACAGTGGTTGAATATTTGAACAAGAACGTTCGCAATGCGCAGGTGATTTTGCGTGAGGCAGTGAAGCTCGTGAAGTCGGGTGAACGGAGTTGTAAGTGTGGCTCCGCGTTGCAGCATGCGATTTTTACGGCGCCAAATCTCTGGCCCAATGCGACCACGAAGAAGTTGGAAGCGATTGTCGGGAAATATGCGTCGTGAGACGATGAGGTAGACGTAGACAGGATTTACAAGATTGTTCAGGATTAACAAGATATCTTGTTCATCATGCAAAATCCTGTCTAACAATTGCTTTGGTAGAGGTAAGTGATGAGAATTAAGTTTTTAATTTCATGTCTCTTTGTTTTCGTGCTTTTCGTGGCTCCATCCACCTATGCGCAGGGCGTGAAGAATGGACCCGATCCCTCAACGCTTCGCGATCCTGATCTCGAGCGCGACTCCAATCACAATCTCGAAGTCGCGAAAAACTATTTCAAACTGAAGAAAGCATACGTCGCCGCACTGAAGCGTTGCGAAGAGATCATCGCTGGTAACCCGAACTTCGCAAAGATCGACGAAGTGCTGCTGATGGCCGGCCAAAGCAGTGTCTGGCTCTCGCAAAATAAGGGCAAGCAGAAACCGGATCAGTACGTCAGTTTCGATGGCGGCGAGAAAAAGACCTTGACTACGGAACAGTTTCGCGAGATGGGACGCGACTATCTGAAGAAGTTAGTCAACGATTATCCAAACAGTCCCTACGCTAAGGAGGCGCAGGAAGAACTACGCGCGCTCGAAGCACCTAAACAACCATAAAGATCAAGGACCAAGACCACAAACACATGTCTCTTCTCGTCGTCGGATCGGTTGCTTATGACGCCGTCGAAACCCCTTTCGGAAAATGCGGCAAGATGCTGGGCGGCTCCGCCTCGCACTTTTCTATCTCGGCGAGCTTTTTTACGAACGTCAGTATCGTTGCTGTTGTAGGCGGTGACTTCACAGATCAGGACGTTTTTGAAAGTCGCGGAATCGGAACGCGCGACGTCGAAAGAATCGCGGATGGCAAGACATTTCGCTGGGGCGGTCGTTATGAGTACGATCTGAACGTAGCTAAGACCCTGTACACTGACTTGAACGTCTTTGCCGACTTCCAACCTAAGTTGTCAGAAGAGTCGAAACGTTCGCGGCTGCTGTTCCTCGGCAACATTCAGCCCGACCTTCAGCGCGGTGTGCGAGAACAAATGCCCGGCGCGGAGCTGGTGGCGCTGGATACGATGAATCTCTGGATCGAGCACACGCGCGATTCGCTGGTTCGCACGATCAAGGGTGTCGATGTTGTAATCATCAACGATGCCGAGGCACGACAGCTCACGGCCATCCCGAATCTCATCAAGGCTGCGCGTGAGATTCTCAGTTGGGGGCCAAAAGCACTGATCATCAAGCGCGGTGAGTATGGGGCAGCGCTGTTTACACAGGACAGTTATTTTGCAATTCCGGCCTATCCGCTGGAATCGGTGTTTGATCCGACAGGCGCCGGCGACACATTTGCCGGCGGCTTCATGGGTTACCTCGCCAGCCAGGAAACGCTCGACGAGAGCGCAATGAGGCGCGCGATGATTTTTGGATCCGTGATGGCTTCGTTTAATGTGGAAGAGTTTGGCACGGAGCGAGTACGGCGGCTTACGCATGGTGAGATTAATGATCGCTTTCATGCTTTCAAACGCATGACGCACTTTGACGAGATTCCGTTTGCAGGTAAATGAAATTTGTACTTGGTGCTTTGTACTTAGTACTTGGTTTGTGAGTTTAGACAACCACAAAGTACAAAGCACCCAAGAACAAAGAACAGGAGATAAAATGTTCTGTCCAGTATGCGAGGCTGAATACGAACCGGGGATTACGAAATGTCCTGACGACAACGTCCAGCTCGTCGATCGATTGACGCCCGAGAATACGTTCCACGACAACAGTACAGCGCGCTTGGTGTCGCTGCATAAACTCGGCTCACCCGCCGAGGCCGAGATGGTGAACGATATTCTCAGACAGAACGGGATCCGATCAGTGGTAAAGTCGGCTGGATTGGACACGCTGTCGCCCTTGCTGTCGGCGACGGCTGAAGGTGCGGTTATTCTCGTAGACGAGCGCGATGCCGATCGGGCATTGGAAGTTTACAAGGCGTTCTTCGGCAATGACACCACGCCTCTCACGGGTGGCCCTGGCGAAGAAGACGACGAATATGTTGGTGAAGATGAAGAAGAGTAGTTGTGATGTCTGACAATGCAATTGTAGTTTTTATGACGGCCGCGAACGGCGAAGAAGCCACGCGTCTCGCGGATATGCTGGTTGGTGCGCACCTGGCTGCGTGTGTCCAGATCATGCCCGAGATGGAATCGGTTTATCGCTGGCAGGGCAGGATTGAGCGGCAGTCTGAGGTTTTGTTACTTGCCAAGACGACGACGGCAAAGTTTGATGAGCTGGAAAGAGAAGTGCGCGCGCTTCACTCTTACGACACGCCTGAGATTGTCGCCGTCCCGGTCGTGACTGGGTCGGCGCCTTACCTCCAATGGCTAAATAAATCCGTGTGATCCGTGGTTAGTTAGCAACGCGTATCTCGTCGGAGATCGTACCATCCAACTCGTGCAGCGAACTCTGACTACGCACCACAATCTCCACCACTTCAGCCGGCGAATCCGTCACGTGGAAGATGTCCATATCGTGTTCGGAAATCTTGCCGTGTGGTAAGACTTCAGCGCGCAACCAGTCGAGCAGTCCACTCCAATACTTACTTCCGAACAGCACGACCGGAAAGTTGCGGATCTTCTTTGTCTGAATCAGCGTCAGCGCTTCGAACAATTCGTCGAACGTTCCAAACCCGCCGGGGAAGATCACGAACGCAAGACTGTACTTTACGAACATCATCTTGCGAACGAAGAAGTATTTGAACGTAAGGCTGAGAGTCTGATACGGATTTGGCCGTTGCTCGAACGGTAATTCGATGTTGCAGCCGATCGACAACCCGCCGGCTTCGAACGCACCGCGATTGGCGGCCTCCATGATACCTGGTCCGCCGCCGGTGATGACCGCGAATCCCTGTGCAGCAAGCAATGCAGCAGTTTCCTGCGCCGCTCTGTAATCCGGATCGTCAGGCCCCGTTCGCGCAGAGCCGAAGATGGCGATGCCGCGACTCAGTGTCGCCAGCTCGTCGAAGCCTTCGACAAACTCGCCCATGATCCGGAATACGCGCCACGGATCTGTGTGCTTAAACTCGTCAGGGCGCGGACTCTCGAGCAGTTGCTCATCCTGCGTGGCCCCGGGAAGTTGCCGGCGTTGAGGCTGTTCCTTTTTTTCCATCTAATCCGTTATTAAGATCCGTGGTTCAGATTCCCATGATGTTATAGCCGCAATCGACGTAGATCACTTCGCCTGTAATACCCGAAGACATCGGACCCACGAGAAATACCGCCGTGTTTCCAACCTCGCGCGGGTCGACGTTGCGACCGAGCGGCGCTCGTTCTGCGTGATGCTTCAACATGGTGCTGAAATCGGCAACGCCGCGGGCCGAGAGAGTTTGAATTGGACCAGCACTGATGGCGTTGATACGAATGTTACGCGGGCCGAGATCTTTGGCGAGGTAACGAGTGCTGGCCTCGAGTGCCGCTTTCGCGACACCCATGACGTTGTAACCGGTCACGACTTTCTCGGCGCCGTAGTAAGACATTGAAACGATGCTGCCGCCTTCAGTCATCAGCGGCGCCGCGGCGCGCGCGAGCTGCGGCAGAGAATAAGCACTGATTTCGAGTGCGGTAATAAAAGCTTCGCGAGTCGTGTTTAGATACTCTCCGACGAGTGCATCGCGGGGTGCGAAGGCGATGCTGTGAATCAGGAAGTCGAGCCGGCCAAACTTCTTGCCAACTTGTCGAAACGTTTCGTCGACTTCTTCCTGGTTCATGACGTCGCAGGGGAGCAGCAACGAATCGGGCATCGCTTCACTGGTCAGGCTCTCGACATTTTCCTTCAGGCGATCGCCCTGATAAGTGAAGGCGAGCTTTGCGCCGGCTTCGTGAAGCGCCTGGGCAGTGGCCCACGCGATGGAGCGCTTATTGGCGACTCCGAAGATGATTCCGTTTTTGTTTTGAAGCATTTGTGCTTTGGTGCCTTTGTGGCCTATGCTGCTGCACTTTCGGGCGCGGTCATCAGCGCTTTGTACTCACCGCTTTCAACCCACTGCAAGATCTCCGAGACGCGCCAGACGGGAAACGGATGGCTTAGTCCGGACGTGATCACGTCAGCCCAGAAACGATCCAGCGCTTTCTCGTCGTAGTTCTTTTGGAAGTCGCGCGCCTGGGCGAGGAATTGATCGTAATCAACTCGCGAAGCAAAGGTGCCGCCGCTGAGTTTCATCATCGTGCGGCCGATGACGTTTGCGTCCTGAGTGACGAGCAACGCAGCGCGATCGCACGACAGCTCGGCCCGCCTGGCCCATGCGAGAAGCGCGGCGCGCATGCTCATCGTGAGCAGTTCCTTCACGATGAAGGTCAACGGCGAAGCCAGCACCGCACTCTTCGCCAGAAACTCGATCAAGCGAGCAGCCGTCAGGTAGAGCACGTGCTCCGAATGAATGTGGCCGACTTCGTGAGCGACGACTGCCAGCACTTCTTCGTCGTTCAATCTCTCAATCAGTTGCGAATAGAGCACGATCACCGGGCGTTCGACACCGCCAGTGAAGGCGTTAACGACCGGGTTCTGTTGCACGAACAACTCAGGCATATCGACGCCGAGAGTCGTGCAGGCGATCTGTAGCTTGGCATAGAGATCGGGACATTGCGTCGGCGTCACTTTCACGGCACTGGCGGTGAAGATGACGCGGATGGCGGATTCACCCGTGACGGCGAGCAGCTTCTTCAGCGCAGTATCGATGCCGGGGATCGCACGCAACGCTGCGAGTGCGCGGCGATCAGCCGGATGGATGTACTCGTCTTTGTCGAGACGCGCAAACTTTTTATGGGGCGCATCTGAGAGCGGCAACCGGCAACGGCCGCAGCGTGCTTCACCGCCGTCCGTGCGAATTTGATTGCGTTGACCGCAGTAGCGGCAGCGGATTGAGGGGATATTGATTTCGTTATCTGCCATGGTTTGATCTCACTTCCGGGCGAACGTGTCGAGAGTATCACATAGGTCGACCAGGTCCTATATGACCGATCAGTGTTTGAAATGCCTGATGCCGGTGAAAACCATCGCCAGGCCGTGCTCGTTGGCGGCAGCGATGACTTCCTCATCGCGGACCGAGCCGCCGGGCTGTATCACAGCCGTAATTCCGTGTTTTGCGGCTTCGTCAATGCCGTCGCGAAACGGGAAGAACGCATCCGACGCCAGCACCGATCCTTTCACCGGCAACTGCGCCCGCATCGCACCAATCTTCACCGAATCGACGCGCGACATTTGTCCTGCGCCAACGCCAACCGTCTGTCCATCTCGCGCATAAACGATGGCATTTGATTTCGTGTGCTTGCAGACAGTCCAGGCAAACAGCAACGCACGAATCTCTTCTTCAGCGGGCTCGCGTGTCGTTACGACCTTGAGCTGCCGTGGATCGAGCTTATGATCGTCAGTCGTTTGCACCAGCATTCCGCCGCGAACGTGTCTGAACTCGAGCCACTTGCCTGCTCCTTCATCCTGCAAACGAAGAACTCGGAGATTCATCTTAGTCTGCAAGATTTCCAACGCTGACACTTCGTAGTCAGGCGCAATCACGACTTCCGTAAAAATCTTGATCACTTCCTGGGCCGCGGCTTCGTCGACGATTCTATTGAACCCAACGATTCCTCCGAACGCTGAAATCGGATCACTGGCGAGCGCCTTCTTGTAAGACTCCGCCGGAGTCTCTCCCAACGCG
>Ga0126376_10002450_pt1 | contig 10489 bp, 10 predicted proteins | sample PanSoiMetPlot_15_FD_92760 | JGI IMG/M metagenome (GOLD analysis project Ga0126376, IMG submission 92760) | Tropical forest soil microbial communities from Panama - MetaG Plot_15 | ecosystem: Environmental > Terrestrial > Soil > Tropical forest > Bulk soil | place: Panama | collected 2016-02-17 | reverse complement strand
CGTTCTTCGTCATCTTCAAGGTTTTCTTGAACCAATTATGGTTAGCCTGTAACCCTCTTTAGAATCACCACTTCCATGCCCCCTCGTAAGTGTTGATTCCACAAGACTTACAGAAAAGCTAAATCCTTTAGATTCCGCACTTACAAAAAACAGGAGGAGTGGGGGACCAGTTATTGTAATGACTTTGCAACTGGCTCTTACGCCGTCGCGCTCCGCAGCTTGCGCACTTGCAGAATCATTTCGTAGATGGCCAAGGGCAAAACCCAGCTGAGCCAGGAAACGCTGGTGCTGGCGTCATCGAGGTTGGAGCCAAGATGCTTCGTCACGCCGGGAAGCAGATCGGTCATGATGCGAAACGTGACGAACGCGAACGCAACAATGTACGACCGCAGCATCCACTCTTTGTGCATCGCCACGCGGCCGCGAAGAATCGCAACCCACGCGATGCCAGTCGTCATGATCCACGCCAACGCGAGAGCCATGAGTCCAACGCCGAAGCTGCGCGGCGTCGTGTACACGGCCATAAGGAACGCGCCCGTGATTCCGATCGCGGCGCCGACGAGATAAACGCGGCCGATCCAGCGATGGAAGTTCATCGCACGCTGGCGCAGGCCGGTCCAAAGCTGCAGCGTGCCGCAAGTGAGCGCGACCATGCCGCCGCCGATATGCGTAATCAGCCGGAACCGGTGCGCCCAGTAACCGTAAACGTCAAACTGCTCCTTATTGAAATGCAAAAAATACGGCGCCGCGTAATGCCAGATGAATCGCGCGGCGACAACGCTGACGAGGACGAGCAAAACGATGGTGATTGCGCGCGAAGAACTTTTGGCCGGAGTGCTGCCGGGAAGCGTTGCGCTGGAAGCCACGCTGCACCTCTTCTGAAATGGATTTGCCCGGGGGAACTTGCAGAGCCGATAAACTTGCAGTGAGTTTCTGAAAATTGTCCGCGCTTGTCAATCTACGCCTGCTTCACGACATCGTCTTGACCCTGCTTCTTCAGAGGTGTAGAGTCCGCGCCCTAGGTTCCTTCCCGTCAGTCCCAACCGAAGGAGGTACTCATGTCGTTCCGAAAAGCCCTCTGGGCCTTTGCAGTAGTGGTGTGCCTGGGTGCGCCCGTCGCTGTTCAGGCACAAGGAGATTATCTCGACGTCTTTATCGTTAAAGTAAAACCCGAAAAAATGACTGAATTCAACGCACTCAACAAGAAATGGGTAGACGCGAATCGCCGCAACAATGGCGACCATTGGCTCGCCATGGAAACGCTTTATGGCGAAGGCGGCGTTTTCCAGTTCACTGCCGTTCGCAAGGACTACGCCGACGTTGATAAAGCCAACGAAGCCAGCATGGCCGCCGTCAATAAAGCGTTCGGCAAAGAAGCCACCATGAAGCTCATTCAAGACTTCTCAAACTGCCTGGCATGGTCGCGCATGGAGTTGCGGCGTCGGCGCATGGATCTGAGCCGCAAACCACCGACCGACGCGGCGTCCTACGCCAAACTCATCGGCGAATCGCGGTTGCTGCGCACGACCGCAGTACACATTCGTCCGGGCCACGTGCCGGAGTTTGAAGCGCTGATGAAAGAGATTAAGGAAGCGACCGAAAAGAATTCGGACTCGCCTCCGTTGCTGGTGTCACAAGTTGTGGAAGGCTCCAAAGGCGCTACGTTCTACGTGACGTCTCTTCGCTCTTCCTTGGGCGGCTTCGACCACAATCCGACGCTTCGCGATATTCTCGGCGAAGAAGGCTTCAAGAAATTCCAGAAGGTCAATGCGGATGCCGTAGAGACGGCCGAGTCCATGATGTACCGCTTTGCGCCGGATATTAGTAATCCTCCGGAAGAAATCGCGCAAGTCGCGGCGGATTTTTGGCATCCAAAGACGACGGCAATTTCCGCTTCGACTTTGAAGCCAAAATCCAAAGTCGAAAACGCGATGGAACCAGCGTCCGCCAAACAGTCCACGCCTGTGAAGAAGCCGTAGCAGGCGTTCTCGAAGATCAGGTTTTTGTCTAAGCACCTTTGTTGCAAGAAGGAGGGCGGGCGCCCCAGTTCAGAAAAACTGGATCACGCCCGCCCTGGCCTAGTATCTGTGAAAGCTCAGAGCAATCGCGCTTAGCTTTTCACCTTTTTGGCATCGATCGTCACGGGCTCTGCGAGCTTGAACGTCACCGGAGTTTCCGGACGAAGTTTGATGTCCTTGTGTCCGGTAGCCCAGGCAATCGTCGTACCCGCCGCCGCGCCTATTGGTCCGCCAATCAGTGCACCCTTTCCACCAGCTGCCGCTGCGCCAATCAATGCACCGCCGCCAGCGCCGCCGCCGATCCAAGCCCAGTTGCGCTTCTTGTGGTCGCCGCCGATTCTCGGCGAGGACTTGGTCTGCAGGTCGTACTGCTGGCCGCTGACGTCTACGGTTTGCAGAGCAAGCTGCAACCGCGCGCGACCCATTAACCTACCGGACGGTTTTGCGTCAACCACCAACCCTTCGGCGTGTGAGCCTTGTGGGATGACGGTCTTTCCGTCGATGATCACTGGTTCGGTGACTGTGGCGTCAAAGTGATCGCCCGGGCGATTCTGGTTACTCGCCACGGCCTGGTCCAGAGTTACGTGGATGGGAGTCGACTCCGGAACGGTCACTGGATCTGGGCGGTTGGCTAAAGTGGTGGCGCTGACTACGAGCGCGAGCGCCAGCAGCGCAGCCCCACCCCCCATAAGGTAGTGCCGTTTGGTTAGGATCATAAGCACCTCCCACCTTATTTAGAGGCAGGGAATGCGCCTTCGGTAGTTTCCGTAAAGTGTAGATAAAAAATAGGATAAATAGTTTTCATAGATCAATTGCGAGTAAGACCTACAACAGCAATGAAATTCACGGGTACTGCAAGTACTAGAGAAAATTTGACCGTTTTTCCTGGTGCGGTCAGAAAATTGGCGTAACTAATTTTTCGGTTACGGTCGAAACGTCAGGAGTCACTCGTTGGATTTTTCTGCTGTAAACTAAGTGTGCCAACAAACCATGATCCGTCGCTCGTTCCATTTTGTTCTGACACTCCTCGTAGCTGCTTTTCTCGCTTTCGGCTGCCGCAACACACATGCCGATGCGAACAAGAAACCTACGGTTGGGGCCAAGCAGGAACATGCCGATGAGGGCACACTCATTCGGTTTGTGAAGAATCCTGATCCGGCGCCCGCGCTTGAAATCAACGACCTGAGCGGCAAACCAATTTTGCTCGACGAAGACAAAGGCAAAATTGTTTTGCTCAATTTCTGGGCGACTTGGTGCGGACCCTGCCGCGCGGAAATTCCCGACCTGATCGAGCTGCAGAAAAAGTATAAAGATCAGCTCGACATCATCGCGCTTTCTACGGATGAAGATGACGCAGCGGAAGTGAAACGCTTCGCGCAGAAGGCGGGCATTAACTATCGCATCGGAATGGCGACCGATTCGTTGCGCACCAAATACGGCGGAATTCCCGCGCTGCCGACTTCTTTCGTGATCGATCCGCAAGGGCGCGTCGTACAGAAACATATCGGGCTGAACGATCCAAGCATCTACGAACTCGAAGTGCGCGCACTGCTGGGGTTGCCGTTTGACGGCAAAGTGGATTATTTCGAGGATACCGGACAAGTGTTCCTAAAAAATGCCGAGCGCGCGACGGAACTCCCAGGGGTAGACCTCTCCAAACTCACACCGGCGCAGAAAACGGTCGCGTTGCGGCGATTCAATTCAGAAAACTGCAACTGCGGCTGCAAGATGACGCTTGCGCAATGCCGTGTGAATGACACGGGGTGCAGTGTGAGCAAGCAGATGACGGCGAAAATCGTTTCTGAACTGACGCACACGCCAGCGAAATCGCAATCGCCCGACTCTCAAAAACCTGCGACTCCGCAGAAATGAATCCAAAAATAATTTTCTTCATTTTGCTGATTTTGTCGGCAACGGGATTTATTTCTCCACCGATTGCCTTGTGCGCGGGAATTATCTTTGGCCTTTCGGTTTTACATCCTTATTTCGCAGACAGTAAAGCGCTTTCAAAATTCCTGTTGCAAGCGTCGATTGTAGCGCTTGGTTTCGGCATGAATCTGCATGAGGTATTGAAGGCAGGCAAAAGCGGATTTCTCTACACATTTCTAGGTATCACGTTTGCCATGCTGGTTGGATTAGGAATAGGAATGCTGCTCGCTGTGCGCGGGACAACTTCGTATCTGATATCGACTGGCACGGCGATTTGCGGGGGCAGCGCGATTGCCGCGGTTGGGCCCGTGCTCCACGCGAGCGAAGAAGAAATGGCCGTATCCCTCGGGACGGTATTCATTCTGAATTCGATTGCGCTGTTTATTTTTCCGGTGATTGGAAAGTCGCTCGGTCTTTCGCAATCGCAATTCGGATTGTGGTCCGCGCTGGCGATTCACGATACGAGTTCGGTGGTTGGCGCGGCTTCAAGATACGGAACACAAGCGTTGATCATCGCGACTACTGTAAAACTGGCGCGCGCGCTTTGGATCGTGCCACTCGCGTTTTTCACCGCCGCGATAAAACACGGCAAATCCAAAGTCACAATTCCCTGGTTCATTTTGTTTTTCTTCCTTGCCGCGGTGATCAACACCTATGGACCGCAGGACGCGGCGCTTTCGCAGAAATTTTTCACGCTCGGAAAACTTGGTCTCACTGCGACTCTCTTTCTCATCGGAACGAGCATTTCAAAAAGCACGCTGAAAGAAGTGGGCTGGCGGCCGCTCGTGCAAGGCGTACTGCTCTGGCTTGTCGTTGGTTCCCTCTCCCTTTATTTCATTCGCCTCGGTTGGATTGCGATTTCAGGAACGTTTTGATTGCAGGCGGCATCGCCAACAGACTAAACTCGCCCATCCCTTTTTTGGAGGCTTTCCATGAACCGGCGAATCGCAATACTGTCCGTAGTTTTCTTGGTCGGAGTTTTTTCGGTACTTCGCGCGAGTCCGCGTTCCGAACCGCAAATAACTCGCAAAGCCATCAACCTGCCAGGCAAGACGATTTCGGCTCCCTTTAGCGACGCGATCCTCGCCGGCAACACTCTTTACCTGGCTGGCCGCATTGGGCTCGACAAGGATGGAAAAGCGCCAGAGAAAATCGAGGACGAGATCAAACTTTTGCTCGACGGGGAGAAGGATGTTCTCGCGCAAGCGGGCATGACCATGGACGACTTGGTTTACGTGCAAATTTCGTGCACGGATTTGAAACTCTTCGATACGTTCAACCCGATCTACAAGACCTATTTCACGAAGGATTTTCCGGCGCGGGAATTCGTTGGAGCATCGGCTATTTTGCGGGGGGGACACTTCGAATTGCAGGCCATCGCCGTAAGGCATTAAATAGGGCTTGACAGCGAAACCGAGCCAGCATAACTTAACAGTGTTAAGTGAGTGAGAGGATACTATCTCTATGGGAGTAAGAGAGCGGAGAGCTCGGGAAAAGCGATATTTGCGCCAGGAGATTATGGACGCGGCAAGCGAACTCTTTGTAAAAGAAGGGTTTGAAAACGTATCCATGCGGCGGATTGCGGACCGGATTGAGTACTCGCCTACGACTATCTATCTTTATTTTAAAGACAAGGCGGAACTGCTCGAAAGCATTTGCCAAGAGACGTTTGCGAAGCTGATTCAGCGTCTGACGAAGATTCTGGAGCAGCCGGGAGATCCAATTGAGCGCTTGAAAAGAGGCCTAGTTGCGTACGTCGAATTTGGGTTGGAGAATCCGCATCACTACCGTTCAACGTTCATGACACCTTTGCCGGACGAAGTGGACCATATGAAATATGTGAAACCCGAATCCGCCGGCATCCAGGCGTTCGATTTTTTGCGCCGCTGCGTGTACGACTGCATTTCCTCAGGCAAATTCAAGGTCAAGGACGCAGAACTGGCCAGCCAGACACTCTGGGCGGGAGTTCATGGAATTACGTCTTTGTTGATTACCCATACCCATTTCCCGTGGGTGGGTAAGCAAGAGGTTATTCACGGGACGATCGATACGATGGTGCGCGGGCTCGAATCGGGGAAGGCTTAGTGGATAAGCATTTTAGAGAGATTTCTGGCTGAGAGAGGTAAGCAAAAAAATTTACCTCGAGAATTAACAGTGTTTAGTGAAAGAGTGGCGTTACTTTTTTCGAGGTGCTGCGTATCTGAAAATCAAAGGGGTTTGTGGGTAGCAAACATGGGACTGCTGGCGAGACGAAACCTGTTTCACGACAAAGTGCGATTTGCGGTGACCTTGACGGGAATTGTGTTTGCGCTGGTGCTCATCATTATTCAGTTTGGGCTGTTTCTTGGGTTCACTACCACCACTTCGAACAACATTGATCATTCGAATGCCGACGTCTGGATCGTTTTTCACGGAGTCGGATATTTCGACACGGGCCGGACGTTTTCCGAGCGGAAGTTTTACCAAGTGCTAGCGACGCCGGGAGTCGCGGAAGCCGAAAAATACATGCAAGCGTTCGCCCGATGGAAGCGTCCGGATGGGCGAATTGAGAACATTCAAATTATCGGAGTGCGTCCGGGCAGCCGGATGGGACAACCGTGGAACGTGACGGTTGGGAGTGCCGCGTCCCTGAAGGAAGAAGACGCGGTTCTGGTGGATGAACTCTACAAGGAAAAACTCGGCGTGTGGAATATCGGCGACCGCGTGGAAATTGGCGGGCACCGGGCGCGCGTTGCTGGATTCACACGGGGAATCCGATCGTTCACAACTTCTCCGTTTGTGTATGCGTCATTCAAAAGTTCGCTCGACTACACGAACCCGACTTCGAATGAAAGCGATGTGGGCTACATCCTGGTGAAAGCGGCGCCCGAAATCTCTGTCGAACAATTGATGAAGAATCTAAGAGGACGTTTGAGCGATGTGGACATTTACTCGACAGCAGAATTCAGCCGGAAGACGCGGTTCTATTGGATGTTTACCACGGGAGCGGGGCTCGCGGTGCTGACGGCGGCGCTCATGGGATTGATTGTTGGAGTTGCCGTGGTGGCGCAAACGATTTATGCGGCCACGATGGATCACATTCGCGAGTACGGAACGCTGAAAGCGATGGGGGCGACGAACAATTATTTGTATCGGGTGCTGATCGAGCAGGCTGTATGGAGTGCGGTACTCGGTTATGGACTGGCAATGATTGTGGCGCACTTCATTGTAACGGGAAGCGAAAAAGGCGGGGCGCTGATCCTGATGCCGTTCGAGATGAAAGTGGGAATGTTCGTTTTGTCGAATGTGATGTGTGTAGCGGCGGCGATGGTTTCGATTAATAAGGTGACGAAGCTCGATCCGGCGATGGTGTTCAGAGGATAGGAAGCAAGAGGTAAGGAAAAAGAACCATGAACAGCGCAAAAGTCGAAACGGTGATTCGGGCGGAGAGGATCTCGAAAGTTTATGGCGAAGGAACTGCTGCGTTTCGTGCGCTGAGCGATGTGGATCTGATAATTCGCGCGGGCGAGCTGACGCTGCTCATGGGACCTTCGGGGAGCGGGAAGACGACGCTGCTTTCGATTCTTGGCTGCATTTTGCGGGCGAGCGAGGGGTCATTGGAGATATTGGGGCAGCAGGTAGAAGGAATGCCGGAAAAGGAGTTGCCACGGATACGGCGGGAGGCAATTGGATTTGTATTTCAAGGATTCAACTTGTTTCCGGCATTGACGGCTAAAGAAAACGTGGCGCTGGCGCTGGATGTGCGAGGAACGGGCCGTGCGAAAGCAGAAGAGCGGGCGGAGAAATTGATTCGGGAAGTTGGTTTGGAGCAAAAGGGGAAATCGTATCCCGCGGATTTGAGCGGCGGGCAAAAACAGAGGGTGGCGATTGCGCGAGCGCTGGCAGGCGATCCGCCGATTGTGCTGGCGGATGAGCCCACGGCGGCGCTCGACTCGGCGAGCGGAAAAAATGTGATCGAGCTTTTGCAGAAGCTGGCGCATGAGCACGGGCGAGCTGTGGTGATAGTGACGCACGATCCGCGAGTGCTGAGTTATGGAGACAGGATCATTCATTTGGAAGATGGAAGGATTGCGGGAGAAGAAACCGGGGGCGAAATAGCGGACAACGCGATTATGGCGATGACGGCTTAGGCCAGAAACGGAAAGAGGATTTGCCGTAGAGGCACAGAGCACACAGAGATCGGAGTACGAAGGGCACAAGGGAGGAAGTCATGAAAAAGATGATCAAAATTGCGGTGGGCACTGCGGCGGTGATTCTGCTTGGTGCGACAGGGATTTTGCTTCGTGGGCGGAGCGAGACGTTATCCGCTGCGGCAAATGCGGGGCCGAAAAACATAAATGACGCGCTGATTGCCGCGCCGGGAAGGGTGGAAGCGATTAGCGAGGAAGTACGCGTCAGCTCCGAGCTGAGCGGAAGGCTGAAAAGCGTGAATGTGGAAGAGGGAGACCGTGTGAAGCGCGGGCAGATTCTGGCGGAGCTGGAAAACGCAGATTATCGAGCTAGAGTAGCGAGCGCAGAGGCGGAACTGGCGCAACGTGAAGCGGAACTGCGCCGCACGGTGAATGGATCCAGAACGGAAGAGAGGCGCGAAGCGGAAGCGGCAAAACACGCAGCGAATGCGGTTCTGGAGAATGCAAAGAACGAAGCGGAGAGGCGGCGAGGCCTGGCGGAACGGAATGTGATTTCGAGAGATGAAGCGGATCGGTATGAACGAGCATATCGAGTTGCGCAAGCGGAGTTCGAACGGGCGTCGCAGCAGTTTGCGCTGGTGGACGCGGAAGCTCGGGAGGAAGACCGGTCGAAGGCGGAAGCCAACGTTTCGGAGGCGTACGCGAGACTTGCCGAATCAAGAGCGATTTACGAGAAGAGCTTTATCCGGGCTCCGATTGATGGTGTGATTTTGCGGAAGCTGCGGCACACGGGGGAGAGCGTTTCGACGCAATTTGATTCGCCAGTGATTACGATGGCGGACGATTCCGTGCTGCGTGTGCGGCTGGATGTGGATGAGACGGACGTAGCCAAATTGAAAGTTGGCCAAAGAGCGTATGTGACGGCGGAAGCTTACAGCGACCAAAAGTTTGAGGGTCATGTAATTCGCGTGGGACGGATTCTTGGGAAAAAGAATGTTCGGACCGACGAACCAACAGAGCACGTCGATACTAAGATCCTTGAAACGCTCATAGAACTAAACCCCGGGCAGCGTTTGCCGTTAGGGTTGCGAGTGGACTCGTACGTAATGGCAGACCAGCAACGTGCCACTATATGGGCTAATTAAAATAGCCAACATATAGCCATATGCCCATAAATGGGCATTCATTTGTCTCCATAAACTACTGGCAATGCTGTTATTCCGTTTATTTTCTTAGCGTTACGGTTTAATCAAATATTCGTTTCCTTTGGAGGCCATCATGCATCTTATGGCGCTGGAAGTGAGCTTGGAAATGCTAAGAATAACAACGGAAAAGAAGAAGGGGCGCACGGTCCTCAGTGTAGAGGGGCGGTTATCAGGGCCACGCGTGGCCATGCTGGAGCAGTGCTGGCGTGAGTTGCGCACAAGTGATTCTGAAGAGAAATACCACGTGAATCTTTGTGGTGTGACTTTCATCGACGGCGCGGGGAAAGTTTTGCTGAAGGCGATGCACAGCGAGGGTGCGCAGCTCCTTGCCGAAGGGTGCTTGAACCAAGCGATTGTGCGAGAGATTACGAGCCAGGCAAAAGGCGAAAAGAAGGGCAAGGGGCCTAGCTTCTTTTTTTATGTAATTTTCTTCGCATTGCTGCTCGGAGTGAAGCCCGCGTTCGCGCAGAGCGCGCCGCAGAATGCGACACCGAATACGGCGACAGCAGAGCCCGTGAAGTTGACGCTGGAACAGTCGGTTGCACTTGCGTTGAAGCAGAACACCACTGCGCAGATTGCAATTTTGCAAGCGGCACAGGCGGAGCAGGACAAGAACATTTCGCGGGCGGCACTGCTGCCGGATGCGGAGTTGCAGGTTTCGGATCAGGCGCGGCGGCAAAACATTCAGGCGGGATTCGGGACAAAAATTCCGGGCATTCCGCAGCACTCCGGGCCGTTTCAAATTTTCAACGCAGGAGTTGGGTTTGGGACGCCGATTTTTGATCTGACGCTGTGGCGCAGATATCAAGCGGCGAAAGAACTGGCAGGCGCGCAGAAAGCGACGAGCTACTCGACGCGCGAGCAGGTGATTTTGCTGGTGGTTTCACAGTACATCGGATCGTTGCGGGCGGTGGCCAATGTGACGGCGTCGAGGTCACGCGTGGAGCTGGCGCAAGCGCTTTACGACCAGGCCGCGGATTTGCAGAAAGAAGGCGTGGGAACGGGGATTGATACGCTCCGTGCGAACGTTGAGCTGCAGAACGAAAAGCAGTTGCTGATTCAGGCAGAAAACGATCGTGATGCGTCGCTGTTCATCTTGAGCCGTCTGTTGAATCTCGATCCGCGACAAAGAATTGAACTGGGGGATTCGCTTAGCTTTTTCGATACACCACAACCGGAGATGGAGCCGAGCATTGATGCGGCTCTG
>Ga0126376_10002449_pt1 | contig 10490 bp, 5 predicted proteins | sample PanSoiMetPlot_15_FD_92760 | JGI IMG/M metagenome (GOLD analysis project Ga0126376, IMG submission 92760) | Tropical forest soil microbial communities from Panama - MetaG Plot_15 | ecosystem: Environmental > Terrestrial > Soil > Tropical forest > Bulk soil | place: Panama | collected 2016-02-17 | reverse complement strand
TCACCAACGTCTCCGGCGAGCCACCGCCGATCGGCACGCGCTTCAGGTATCCGTTGTCGTTGTTGTCCTGGTAGTAGACCCAGCGCCCGTCTCTCGAACACACTGGAGAGCGATCGCTCATTCCCTTCGTCAGCTGCTGCTGGTCGCTTCCGTCAATGTTGGCCCTCCAGATGTTGGAGGAAGCCGCGTTGGTCCGCGCCAGTTGGCGGAACACCAGGTATCGCCCGTTTCCGCAAGATGAAACCTGATCCACCACGTGTTTATTGTCGGTGAACAGCATCTTTTCCTTGCCGTCGGGGCTGACCGTCTTCACGTCCCCGGATTGCGGCAAGACCAGGTTCCCATCGGCGGTCCAATCCCACTGCCAGATGGGCAGGCGTGAAGACAGGGTCACGGCGGCGAGTTTGTCCGGTTCGCCCGCCGGCGCCACCTCGAGCTCGTAGCGCCGGCGGCCTTGGATAGCCGCCAGCGTCTTCCCATCTTTCGAAATCGATTGCTGGCTGTAGCTGTTCGTGTCCGTGGTGAGTTCGCGAAACACTCCGCCGGGATACGTCAAATAGCCCAGGTGCGCCTGCAATTGTCCGTTGCCCAGCCGCGCGCTGTTTACGATCAGCCCCGAGCCGTCCGGCATCCACGCCGGCACGTAAAAAATCTGCTCCGGCGAACTCACCACGGTCTGTTCCTTGCCCGTTGCCACGTTCACCGCCGAGAGCCCCCCAATCGCATCGTTGCTCGGCTGCACTACGGGAAGCAAAATTGTCTTGCCGTCCGGCGACCAGGCAGGCACGTAGCTGTCGCTTTTGATCGGTCTTCCGCTGAAAATCGGCCGCTCGATGGAGCCGTCGCTCTTGGCGATAAGCAAATCCCAGTTGGGGGTGTCGTGCATCTGCCGCAGAAACGCAAAGTGCGCGCCGTCCGGCGAAAAGGTCACCGGGCTGTCTACGTCCTTGATCAGCACCTGCGGCGTTCCGCCCAATACGCTCGCACGGTACAACACGGAAAGCGCCTCTTCCGATTCCTCGCGCCGCAGGAAATAGATGTAGTTCCCGTCCGGCGAAAAGCGCAGGCTTTCGTAACGCGTCGCCGCGGGCTCCACGACCTCTTTGTTGGTCTCCGTCGCGATGTGGTGCAGCCACAGCGATTGCAGCCCTTTTTCTTCCAGCGCCTGCAGCAGGTACTTGCCGTCCGGTGAAATCGCCGCCTGCACGATGTGGCCGTTATTTGAAACGTTTTCGATGCTGAACCTTTCAAACGGCACCGGCTGGTTCCTCTGCACCAGCGCGTAGATCCCGTACCCCGCGGCGGCCGCCAGCACCAGAACTCCCATGATGATCGCGCCTGTGCCCAGCTTGTGCTGCTGCGCGGTCTCCACCAGCACCGAACCGCTGCTGATCCGCGAAGAGCCGCTTGGCGTCCTGGGCGCGGATTGCACCGCGCTCACCGCCGACCGCGACGCGGTGACATGGGAGTCGGAGCTCGGCCGCATCGGCTCGAGTTCCCGCAGCAGGCGCTTCAGGTCCGCGCGGAGTTCCGCCGCGAACTGGTAGCGCATCTCGCGGTCCTTCTCCAGCAGCTTGTTGATGATGCGCTCAAGCTCAGGCGAAACGTTGCCGTTGAACTGCGCCGGTGAAACCGGCGCGGTGTGCAGGATATTCCCCAGGATCACCGCGCTGGTCGAGCCTCCGAACGGGTGGCGCCCGGTCACCATGCCGTAGAGCACCGTGCCCAGCGAAAACAAGTCCGTGCGCGGGTCCAGCTCCTCGCCGCGCGCCTGCTCCGGCGACATGTAAACCACCGTCCCCACGGTCGTTCCCGGGTTGGTCTGAAACACGGTTTCCGAGTCGCCCAGGGTGAAGGCGTCGTCGCCTTCCTCCGTCTCCAAGAGTTTCGCCAAACCAAAATCCAGGATCTTCGTGGCTCCATCGCTGGTCAGGAAAATATTGGCGGGCTTGATGTCGCGATGTACGATGCCCTTCTTGTGCGCGGCGGAAAGGGCATCGGCGACATCCATGCAGATTTCCACGCTGCGCGCGATGGGCAACGTTCCTTTGTGCAAGGTTTTGTCGAGCGACTCGCCTTCGAGCAATTCCATGGCGATGAACGTGTGGCCGTCGCATTCCTCGATGGCGTAAATGGTGGAAATACCGGGATGGTTCAGCGCGGACGCGGCGCGCGCCTCGCGCAGGAAGCGCTCCATGGCCGCGGCGTTGTGGCTGGAGGTGTCTTTCAGGAATTTCAGGGCCACGCGACGGCCCAGCTTGGTGTCCTCCGCCTCGTACACCAGGCCCATTCCCCCGCTGCCGAGTTTGCGGATAATCCGATAGTGAGCGATGTTTTCCAGGTTCATCGGGGCGGTTGCTGGGAAATTGTGACCGTCAAGTGATGGTAGCCAAGCACTCTCGTCCGGTCAATCACCTGCGATAAAAGAAGTGCCACGCGGCGGCGAATGTATATCGGAAGTTTCGGATGAAGCTCTCATGCGGCTCTTTGTCAATCCGAGCGAAGCGAGGAACCTGCTTTTTTGCAGGAGCAAGAAAAAGCGGTTTCCTTGGGCAAACACCGCCCTCGGAATGACAAGATGGAATCCAGACCTATCCCCGCGGCGCGTAATATCCCCGGCGCGTCAGCGCCTTCAAGTCCTTATCTACATCCACGCGAATCTTGCGGAATTTGCCGTCCTTCGTCGTGTTCGTCGGGTAGTAGCCCAGCGTGTACTGGCTGCGCAGTTCCTCGGAAATCTGGTCGAACGCTTCCTCCAGCTTCTTTTCCGAATTCACGTAAATGACGCGCCCTCCGGTATCTTCCGTCATCTTCCGGGCCACGCCGCCATTGCCGCCAAACCGCGGATCCGCCACCAGCAGGATGTGGATCACCGTGTCGGTTCTCTGGGCCGCCTCGACCGCTTCCTCGAGTTTCACTTTGCTGCCTTCGTCCTGCGCGTCGGTCACAATCACGATGGCTTTGCGCCCCGCCTCTCCGTTCAACTTTTCTCCGCAAGCCAGGTAGATGGCGTCATACAGGGCCGTTCCGGTTATATTCCCGGACCCGATCGGGCCGGGATTTCCCCCGATATAGCCGCCGCCCGGCGTATTGATGCGCGCCTTGTTGATGGCGCGGTCCAGAATTCCACGGTCGTCGGTGAAATCGGAGAGCAGGTCCACGTCCGTATCGAACGACATGATCATGGCCTCGTCGCCCTTGCGCAGCACGCGCCGCAGAAACCGGCTGCCTGCGCCCTGAATCGCGCCCAGCATGTTCTGCTCGCTGCCCGAAGTATCCAGCAGCAGGCCCAGCGTAATGGGCATGGTCATTTCCCGGGAAAAGAAAGAGATCTTCTCCTCTTTGCCGTCCTCGAAGACCTTGAAATTGTCCTGCTTCAGGTCGGTGATGATGCGCTTGTTTTTGTCGCGCACCGTCGCGAACAGGTTCACCAGGTTGACCTCGGTCTTAATCGTTGGGGCCTGGCCGAGGCCCTGGCTTTGCCCTTGCGGCTGCGCGGGAACCGAAAGCGCCATCGCCGCGCCGAAAGCCGCCGTCTGCCGCGCCAGCTTCTTCCAGAATCGCATCTTCACGCTCACGGATTTCACGGTTTGCCGTTATCCTTGCTAAGGTATTGATATGGCTGGAAGCCTTGCATCCCTGTGGCCCCACGGCTGATGCCCGGAGGTCATTTCTTTCGTTACGATGCAACCGCTGCCCCACGGGATGCGTCGAATGCTCGTCACCGCCCGGAATCTAGCCCTGGAAAGTTTGGCCTGAACCCTATGAATTGTCTACGAAAAACCGCTTTTTTGCCTGTCTTGGGCGCGCTTTGCCTGCTTGCCACACCTTTACTTGCGCAGGATTCCGCGCCGCCGCAGCCGGCTCCGCCTACGCCCGCACAGGAACAAAAGCCGCCGGAAAAAGGGCAAGCCCCGATTCGCATTACCACCGCGACCGTGGTCGTCCCTGTTACCGTGAAAGATGGCAACGGGAATCTCGTGCCCGACCTGCGCAAGGATGAGTTCCGCGTTTTTGAAGACAACATCGAGCAGGAAATCAGGAGCCTTTCCGTCGAGGCCGTGCCGCTCTCTCTGGTGGTGCTGATCGACAACGACCTCAAACGCAAAGACGAGCAACAGGTGGAGCCCAGCCTGGTTTCCATCGTTGGCGGACTCAGCGCCCGCGATGAAGCCTTTGTCTGCCGCTTCGACCAGTTTTTCCACGAGGGCAACGGCTTCAGCAAGGACCAGGACCGCCTGATCACCGAACTCAAGCGCACCGATCTGTCGTCAAAAACCTCGGTCGCACCGCAAGGCGGACCGTTCAGCGGGCCCACCATCAACAACGAGCCCGCGCCCGGCACGCCAGCAACCCCTGCGGGCCTCCAGGCCATCAAGTCGCAATCCACCAAGGCCCTCGATGATGCCGTCTATGAATCCGCCATGCTGCTTAAGGACCGCGACCCCCGCAACCGCCGCAAAGTCATCCTGGTGATTTCCGACGGGCAAAACGGCCCGAAGTTCAATAACCACAGTTACGATGAAACCCGCGCCGAACTCCTCCGCCAGGGCATCACGGTTTATTGCGTGGCCACCGGAAGCTCCTACTTCGATCGCAAGTTCAACCGCCTGGTCAACTACTCCCACGATACTGGCGGCGACATCTACTACGGCGCGAAGCAGCAGGCCCTCTCTGAGTTTTATTCCCGCATCGCCGAGGAGGCCCGCAACCAGTACACGCTTACCTATTCGCCGAGAGGCGACAGCAAGGTGGATTACCACACCATCGAAGTGCGCGTGCGCCGCGAAGGCCTCACCATCCTGGCCCGCGAGGGCTATTACGGCGGCACCTTCGCCGAACCCCCGCGCTAGCGGCCGCTTCGCGTGCAAGGGCCTCCTGGGCCCTACGCGTGTCATCCTGAAGCCCGCGAAGTTGGCGGGCTGAAGGATCTCAACGCCTCTTCAAGTACGCCGCATCCGTCGCTTTGCTGACAAATTTTTTTTCCCCTAACGCGAAATTTTCTTGACACCCGCACCGTCCATCCGTATACGGGTGTCAATAGGCGCGGATGCACGCGGTACGCTTTCCGCGCCTGAGCAACAATCGACGAGAGTCAGAAGGAGAACTTGATGGCAAAGAAAGCCAAGAAGGCAGAGAAGAAAGCCCCCAAGAAGGGCAAGTAAATCCGGGCCTGTTTCCGATTTTCGTCTTCAAAGACGCCGCGGCCCTCCGCGGCGTCTTTTTTTGTATGAAGGGTGCTTCAACGCTTGCCCTGCGCGTAGCCGAAAGGCCGATTTTGTGTGCGGGGATTTTGCTGTCTGATGACCTGTCGACTACAACGACTCTTCATGCGCGGGGCAAATCGGCTTGTAGGCACAACCCCGGCAGAAAAAGCCCGGATCCGCGGGGAAATTCGCCGCACGGATCTCCGCCGCGGTTTCCTGTACTGTGGCTTCAGCATCAGCGATCTGTTTCGTGTCGCGCGTGGTCTCCTGCCGCTGGTTGTTTTGCAGGTAGTGGAACACCAGCCGCACCGGGTTCCATTCGAAAATCTCTTTCGCCGCCAGGGCATAAATGCTTAATTGCAAATCCTTACGGGCGTCTGCCTCCTTCTTTGCCTTGCCCGTCTTGTAGTCCACGATCTCCACGTTGTTGCGCCCCAGTGAATTCACCTGGTCCATGCGCCCGGTCAGGATGACATTGTTTTCGAGCGGCAATTCGAACCCTTTCTCCTGCTCCAGAATTTCCGGCGGATTTTCCAGCATCGCCGCGTGGAATACCTTCAGTTGTTCCAGCCCGTCTTTCCTGTATTCCGCTTCCTGATATTCATCCTCGTAGCCCGCGCTGGTCCATTCCGTTTCGTAAATCCGTTGCACATCGTCGAAGGGCAGCTTCACGCCCTTTTTCAGTTGCTCCAGGAAGCGCTTGATCGTCGTGTGAATCACACTGCCGAAGCTGAGCATCGCCCGCGGGCCTTCCTTCAGGGACCACAGGTAGCCGAACAGATACCGCTGCGGGCACTGCCGGTAATTGACGACCGCCGACGAACTCAGTTTCAGCGGCTCCAGCGAAGGCGGATAGAACTCTTCCGCCCATTTCGCGATGCGCGAGAAAATCTTTGGCGGTGTTTCGCCGGCGGGAAACAATTCGCCGCTGGCTTCTTCCTCTTCCCACAATTTTTCTTCCTTTGCGGGTTTTGGCTTGGGCGTAATCTGCAGAACGTCGCGCCGCCTGATGGCCGGCTCCATCAGGATGTCTTCAATGAAAACTGGTACCTTTCCCTTCTTTTCTCGTAGCGTGGTCAGCGTTAGTCGGTCCTGGGCACGGGTCAATGCGACGTAGAACAATCGCCGTTCTTCCTGGATGTGGAAATCGCCTTCGGGGAGTTCTTCCTTCATCAGGCGTTCTGGGAAATGGAACAACGGCGAGCGCGGCTTTGCCGGAAAGGCGTTCGAATTCACCCGCAGCACGAACACATAGGGAAACTCGAGTCCCTTCGCGCCGTGCACGGTCATCAGTTGCACGGCGTCGCCCGGCGTATCGTCTTCCAGGCACAACACACCGCCGGCCTGCTCGTAGTAATCCAGGTATTCCAGGAATTCCGGCAGGCCGCGTGTCTCGCTTTTCGGTTCCCAGTCCCGCAGAAATTGCGCCAGTTGGTTGACATACTTGCGGCTCTGCTTGTTGGCGCGCTGCGGCACCTCCAGCCATTCGATCAGGTCGCCCAGGATTTCACGCGCCATGCGACGCCGCATCGTTTTGCGCTGCTGGCCCAGGAATTCCAGCAAAGCCTGGATCGCCCCATGCGAAGGATCGAAGGGAAGCTCGCCCTGCGGCAGTTGCAAGACATCGTAAAGAGCCGTGCCACGTTTCTTGGTCGCGCGCTCCGCCAGCCGCACCAGGTCCGCGGCCGTCAGTTGCCATGCTGGAGCCGAAAGCACGCGCGCGCACGCGATATCGTCAAACGGCTTGGCAATCAGCCGCAGGTAGGCGAGCACGTCGCGCACCAGCGGATGCTCCAGGATGGATAGCCGACTGATGACAAAAGGAATCTTGCGCTGTGAAAGTTGCTCCACCAGATCGTCGCGGTGCGCATGCTGCCGGTAGAGCACCGCAGAATCCCGCCAGCGGCGTCCCGCGGCGTGCAGCAGCTCCAGCTCATCCGCCACCCATGCCGCTTCGTCTTCCGGCGACTCCATCTCCACGATGCGGATTTTCTCGCTCTCGGCCTTGTTCGCCTGCAGCACCTTCTTGGGAAACTCGGGGCTGACCTCGTTCATGCGGATGGCTTGCGTGGCCACGCGCAGAATATTTGGCGTGGAGCGGTAGTTTTCAATCAGCGAAACGCGGTATCGTGTAGAATCTTCCCCTTCCTTCCAATTCGCGAATCGCTCCAGGAATAATTTGAAGCTGCCGAACGACGCCCCGCGGAAGCGGTAAATGGCCTGGTCGTTGTCGCCCACCACTACGATGTTCCGCGGCTCCGCCGCCAGCAAGTGCAGCAATTCGAGCTGCGCGATGTTGGTGTCCTGAAACTCATCCACCAGGATGTGCTTAAAGCGCTCCTGCAATTGCCGCCGGCGCTTGGCGTCGCTCTTTAGCAGTGCTACGGCGTCCGTAATCAAGCCGTTCAACGCCACAGCCCTTTTCTCGCGCAGGATCTCTTCACTGGCCCGGTACGCGCGCGCGATCTCCTGTTGCAGGGTCACGTGCTCGGCGCGTTCCTTGCAGGTGTCTTCGTCAAGTTTCGGTTTATCGCGCTCGAGTTCCTCGACCAGCAGGTCGGCAAAGCGCTGGTAGTCCTCGCTGGAAACCAGTTCGTCCTGGCAGCGCGAAAAGAACTGAATAAAATCGCTCAGAAACTGCCCCGGCTCCGCCAGCCGGCGGTATTTGTCCAACTTCAGCCGCGCCAGGTTGCGCCGCAGCAGGATCCAGTGGTCCACCTGCTCCAGCGCGATGCGGTTCGGGTCCGTTTCCTTCAGCAACGTCTCGCAAAACGAATGAAACGTTGCCAGCACCACGTCCTTGCCACGTTCACCGGCCGCTTTCACCACGCGCGCCTTCATTTCCCCAGCGGCCTTCTTGGTGAACGTCAACCCAAGAATGTTTTCGCCGAGCAGGGAACTATCCGACTCCAGCAAATGCCGGATGCGCTCGGTAATCACCCGCGTTTTACCCGTGCCGGCCCCGGCAATCACCAGCAGCGGTCCTTCGCCGTGCGTAATCGCCCGCCGCTGCGCCTCGTTCAATTGCAGCCCGGCGCTTTCCGGTTTCCCCAGTTCAAAAAGAGTCTTTGTCATCGTTGCGAGGCTTCGCCCGCCGCCACCCGTGCGTTGAACTCAGCAGACTTGCGGCGCGGCACGGTCACTGCCGCCCACTTTCCGCCTTGCGCCGCGAAATGCTTCGCCAGGTACACGATCTGCCCCACATGATAGGAATAATGCCCCACCTGACGGTTGATGGCCTGCATCACCGAGTGGGGTTCCGTGCGGATCGTCACTGTGCGGGTCACGGATGATTCGTCCAACCCCTCCAGCGCGTCGAACACATACTTCCATCCGCTCTCCCAGAGGGCCATGATCTCCGCGCGCGTCTGCGGCGGTGTTTCGAACTCCGCGTCGCGGTTGCGGTCCGGTTTCTCCCCATCCGTAGTCAGAAAATCCTGCCACCGCGAACGCATATTTCCTGCCATGTGCTTTACGAGCACAGCAATGCAGTTCGATTCCCCGTCCAGCGTCGCCAGCAACGCTTCATCCGGGCATTGCTCCAGCGCGCGTTCGGCAAGCTTCTTGTACATGCGGAATAAACTAGTCGAATCAGCGATATAAGAGGTAGAGAACTGGTGTGCCATGGGGTTTCGCCTTTCCGGACGCTCGCGGAATTTCATTTCGCAGGGTTAGCAATTCGCAGCGCCGGAGTGTATGGTGCGCAGGAAATTGCGAACGGTCCTGAGGGAAATTGTGGGGCGGGGAAGGGTGAGAGTCAAGGCTTGACATTTCGCTTTTATTTCGCCTATGATGCTGGCGCCCGAAAAGGCGCAAAATCGGAAGGAGACGCACATGACGGTTGGACAATCCATGCTCATGGAATTCGATGAGGAAATGAAAAACACGCGCAAGGTCCTCGAGCGCGTCGACGACACGCAGTGGGGTTGGAAGCCACACGCCAAGTCCGGCACTGTGGGGTGGCTTGCCAGCCACATCGCCACCATGCCCGGATGGATCACCGTGACTCTGCAAACCGACCAGCTCGACTACGCGCCCGTAGACGGCCCATCCTGGGAGCCGCCCAAAATCGAAAACCGCCAGCAACTCCTGGCCGAGCTCGACAAGGGCGTGGCGGGAGCGCGCGCAGCCATCGCCAACGCCAGCGATGCGGACATGATGAAGGATTGGACGCTGCTCGCTGGCGGCCACAAAATCTTCACCATGCCGCGCGTCGCCTGCCTGCGCTCCATGGTGATGAACCATATCATTCATCACCGCGCGCAGCTGACCGTCTATTACCGTTTGCTCGGCATCCCCGTTCCCGGCCTCTACGGCCCCAGCGCAGATGAAACCGAATCCAGCGCCGCCTCCGCCAGCTGAATCCGACATTTAGTCTCAGGATTTCATCTGGAAGAACGAAAACCGGTTGTCATTCCGAGCGGAGCGAGGAACCTGCTTTTTGCAGGAGCAAGAAAAAGCGGTTTCCTTGGGCAAACAACGCCCTCGGAATGACAGGCAACGACCGGCTATCTGCCCGAAGTCGTCCATGGCGGAGTCTCCTCCGCCCCGCTCGCGCGCTTCTGCATCCACGCGCCCTCGGTTGTATAATGGACTTTCACGCTCACTCCGAGGTGCCTCATGGAAACTCCCGTCATTCTCTCCGCCGTTCGCACGCCCATCGGCAAATTTCAAGGCGGCCTCTCCGGCTTCACCGCGCCCGAGCTCGGCGGCAAAGCCGTTGCCGAAGCCGTGCGCCGCGCCGGCCTCGAAGCCAAACAGGTAGATGAAGCTATCCTCGGCAATGTCGTGCAAGCCGGGCTCGGCCAGAATCCCGCTCGCCAGGCCGCGCTCAAGGCCGCCTTCGATCCGCGCGTCGCCGCGCTCACGATCAACAAGGTTTGCGGCTCGGGACTGAAGGCCGTAGCGCTGGCCGCGCAGGCCGTGCAGCTTGGCGAAAGCGAGATCGTCGTGGCCGGCGGCATGGAGTCCATGTCCAACTGCCCCTACTTGCTGCCGCAGGCGCGCACCGGCTATCGCCTCGGCGATGGCAAACTCGTTGACTGCATGATCTGGGACGGCCTCTGGGACGCCTACGAAAACTTCCACATGGGCAACACCGGCGAACTCGTCGCCGAAAAATACGGCATCTCCCGCGAGGAGCAGGACAAATTCGCCTTCGAAAGCCACCAGAAAGCGATTCGCGCCCGCAAATCCTGCTTCTTCGAAGCGCACATTCTTCCCATCGAAGTCCCGCAGAAAAAGGGCGATCCCATCGTCATCAAGTACGACGAATCGCCACGC
>Ga0126376_10002448_pt1 | contig 10490 bp, 9 predicted proteins | sample PanSoiMetPlot_15_FD_92760 | JGI IMG/M metagenome (GOLD analysis project Ga0126376, IMG submission 92760) | Tropical forest soil microbial communities from Panama - MetaG Plot_15 | ecosystem: Environmental > Terrestrial > Soil > Tropical forest > Bulk soil | place: Panama | collected 2016-02-17 | reverse complement strand
GGCGGCTCTGGCCAATTTTGATGATGTCAACCTGATGAACGCCTTCCGGGAAGCCAACAGCCTCGGGCAAGCGAACTGCTTGGCTGCGATTGGTGGTGAATACCGTTGAACGGGTTATCGGCTCTCCTTGTATATCCCATTGGGATATACATACTCGCGGATGCGTCTCGATATCATCGGCGCCACCTAGGGAAAGAAAACGTCGACGAATAGCCTCAGCCAGATCCGGTTCCCGGTTGCGGTCTTGCCCACCGGCGAGAGGCTCTTTTAGAATCTGGCGCAATTCAGCCTCCATCGATTGTCCGTGTCGGGCTGCGCGTACGCGCAGCTGTTCCTTAACGACGGCATCAACGTTGCGGATTGTGAGCGTAGGCATCCGATTTCTGCGTAGTGTGCTGGCATTGCATGCAATGAAGTCATTGCTAGCAACATACAAGTGTTCCGGATGCAATTTTGTGAAAACGAACTGCTGCTAAAAATAGAAGGCAAATCAATATGCTGGTGGCACTTTCGATTCTCAGCCGGTTCCCCCTAACCGAATGCGGGGGATTAGCGCAGGCGTAATCCGCTTTACGCGCTCGTTGATACCGTCTCCCACTCCGGCCGGATCGGCCCCGATACGCCTGCGAAAGCCCCTTCGACCAGTTCCGCCACCAAAAGGCGGGCCGGATCGACCGGGCCGGGCATCCGGGCCTGTCCCTTGGGAATGCGCCTGAAGCCGGCCTTGGCGTAGTAGGGCTCGTCGCCGACCAGCACGACCAGGCGGTGGCCCTTGTGTTGTGCCTCGGCAAGCGCCCGCTGCATCAGGGCGAACCCGATGCCCCGCCTGCGGAATGGCGGCTCGACCGTCAGCGGGCCGAGCAGCAGCGCCGCGGTCTCGCCGATGCGGATCGGCGTCAGCCGCACGGAGCCGACCAGCAGGGTGCCAATCCGTGCCGTGAACGAGAGATCGACCACGTGCCTGGCGCCCTCGCGAATCCGGAAAGCCGTGCGCGCATAGCGCCCGGGCCCGAATGTGCGCTCGTAAAGCCGCTCGATGGCGTCGGCATCGGCGGGCGTTTCGGAGAGAATGGTGAGGGCGAGTTCGGTCATCGCAATCCGGTTCCGCCGGATATCACCCCGCGGCGTCAACGTCCATCGGGCAGCGGCGGTCCGGCGCGGTGAGCCGTGACGCGCCGACAAGGCCGCTGCACAGAGTGGACGCCTTGCGGTATTTATGTGAGCATCGCACGGATGTGGCGGCGAAGCAGCGCCGCGCAAGTGTCAGGGTTCGCCGCGCCGCAGGGAGGTTCCGGCATGAGCAACAAATTCACCGTTGGCATCAACGTCGCCGGCACGCGTCACAGCGTGACGGTGATGGCTGAAGATGCCCTCGTCGCTGCCCTCAAGGTGAAGCTGGAGCGGCCGAACGCTGCCATCAATTACGTGCGCCGATGCAATAAGCGCGGCGATGTGCGCCATCCTCATGACGCTGTGGCCGCCCAATCCGGGTGACCCGAAACCTTGAGCCCTCACCACCGAGGCGATACCGGCGCGCCCATCGTCACCTCGGCGATGCGCGCCTGCGTGGCGGCGCTGGTGCCCTCCGGAAGCGCATTGCGCGGAAAGAAGCCGTGCGCCATGATTTCTCGGTTCGGCACTGGCGGCGCCGGCTGACGAAAGTGCTGCACCACGAACAGCACGATATGATCGCGCCGCGATACCATCGCCTGGAAATAGACGCCGAATGGAGCGGGCGTATCGAGAAGCTCGATGTTGCCTTCCTCCTTGAGCTCGCGCGCGAGCGCATCGAGCACGGTTTCACCCGGTTCGACGCCACCGCCCGGGAGATGCCAGCCGCGGATGTATGTATGCTTGACCAGGAATACGCGGCCCTGCCCATCGATAACGAGACCGCGCACGCCAAGCGTCAGCCCACGCGACATGCGCCAGTAAAGATGCATGGGCGTGCGTGCGGCTCGCGCCGTCAGGAATCCCAGCTTGCTCGCAACCGAATGGAATGGCTTCATATCAGCTGACCGTCCGGTAGCGAATGGGTATCGAGATTTGCGGCGCTCGCATGGCTGCCTGTCGCAATTGGATTTGCGTTTATGAAAATGTACATGTGGTTTTCCGCTTGTACGCGTCGAACAATATATTAAAGCGCCTCAGACTCCGTGGACCGGTCGCATCATGAAACGTTTTGCCGATCTATCCGAGCAGGAAGTCCTCGCCCTCGCCATCAGCAATGAAGAGGAGGACTGCCGCATCTACCTTAACATCGCGGAAGGGCTGCGCCAGCAGTATCCAAGCTCCGCGCAGCTGTTCGAAGGGATGGCGGCCGAGGAAACGCGCCACCGCGGGATGCTCTATGACCTTTATCGCACCAAGTTCGGGGAGTTCCTGCCGTTGGTACGGCGCCAGGACGTGCGCGGTTTCATCAAGCATCGGCCGATCTGGCTGGTACGGCCGCTCGGGCTCGACGAGGTGCGCAAATATGCCGCCGAGATCGAATACGAGACTGCCCGTTTCTACCGCAGAGCGGCCGCGCAGGCACGCGATGCGTCGGTGCGCGAGTTGCTGGTCACACTTGCCGAGGCCGAGGACAAGCACGAGGATCTTGCCGAAAAGCTCGGCGAGCGCGTCCTGACCGAAGATGCACGCGCGAGAGAGGATGAGACCGCACGGCGGATGTTCGTCCTGCAATATGTCCAGCCAGGACTTGCCGGACTGATGGACGGGTCCGTTTCGACGCTGGCGCCGCTGTTCGCCGCGGCATTCGCGACCCGCAACACCTGGGAGACGTTCCTGGTCGGCCTCGCAGCGTCCGTCGGTGCCGGAATTTCGATGGCCTTCGCGGAAGCACTGTCCGACGATGGCTCCCTGACCGGGCGTGGGGCGCCGGTGCTGCGCGGGTCGATCTGCGGCCTGATGACGTTCCTCGGCGGCATCGGGCACACGCTCCCCTACCTGATCCCAAGCTTCCCGGTTGCGACCGTGGCGGCGTTCGTGGTTGTTGCGTTCGAACTGGCGGCGATTTCGTATGTCCGCTACCGCTATATGGACACGCCATTCCTTGCCGCCGCGTTCCAAGTGGTGGTCGGCGGTGTGCTTGTCTTTGCAGCCGGCATCCTGATCGGAAGCTCGTAAATTAAGAGATAAGCCAACTGGCCACGAATGAAATGGCCGGGCGTGACGTTGCCGTGGGCGAGGGGGCCGTGAGCAAACCATTCGTGCTCGCACATCTGTCTGATCCGCATCTCGGGCCGCTGCCGCAGCCGGATGTGCGGGAACTCGCGTCGAAGCGCCTTATCGGCTACATCAATTGGCGGCGTAGCCGCCATCGCATCCATCGCCGCGACGCGCTTGACGCCATCACGCGTGACCTTCGCAACGAGCACCCGGACCACGTGGCCGTCACGGGCGATCTCGTCAACATTGCTCTCCCGGGCGAGTTTGCGTATGCGCGCCGCTGGCTGGAAGCACTGGGGCGGCCAGCCGATGTGAGCGTGGTGCCGGGAAATCACGACGCCTATGTGGCGGCTGCAGGCCTTCATCGCGACCGGCAGTGGTCGCCTTACATGGCGGGAGACGGCAAGAATGCGCCCTACCCGATGACTCCCACACCCGGCCCTATGGGCGTTGGGTTAAGCGGTGTTCGAGCCGCCGCGACTCCCTCCTCAGCCGAACCTCGCTATAGCGAGGGTTCGGCCACTCAACAAAGTGACCGAAGTCGGCAACAACCGACTTCGGTTGGAGGAGGGGAGAGGACACTATTTCCGTATCTGCGCCAACGCGGGCCGGTGGCGCTGATCGGCCTCTCGACCGCGATTGCGACACCACCATTCATGGCCACCGGCAGGCTCGGCGAGCCGCAAATTGCCCACATGGCCGAAATGCTTGATGCGCTGCGAACCCTGTTCCGCGTCGTCATGATCCATCATCCGCCGATCGACCCGCGGTCGGCGTATCACAAACGCCTTATCGATGCCGCCGGCCTCCGCAAGGCAATTGCGGCGGTCGGCGCCGAACTCATCATCCACGGTCACGACCATGTGCACGCGCTGACATGGCTTGCCGGAAATGACGGTCGGGTTCCGGTGGTCGGCGTGCCGTCGGCATCGGCCGCTGCCGGCACCAAGTACGCGGGCGCCTACAATCTCTATAGAATCGACGGCGTCCCCGGCGCCTGGAGCTGCGAAGTGGTATCGCGCGGCTTGCGCCCATCCGGCGCGGTCGCCGAGCTCAGTCGGCACGCGCTGTCATGGTCCAGAAACCAGTGACGCCGCAATCCACGCGGCCGCGAACAGCGCCACAATCCCAACCACGGCGCCCAGCATGAAGGCCAACACGACCCGCCTGGGCCACCGAACAGGCGCGGGGGGTTCGAGAGTTCGTCCTCGGCAAGCGCGCGCTCTCGTTCGATCAAGCGGCGAGCGATGTATTTCGTTACCACATCGACGATATCGGTGCTTGCGGACGATTCCGCCAGCACCTGGCGCCTGAACCTCGAATCCTGGACGAAGCGGTAAATGCGCTTGTCGCGTCCCATCTCGATATGCGCGATGGCATCGATCCACAGGCGCGGAGTGTCGCCGCGCGACAGACCGCGATCGAACAAGTCAACACGATCCGGAATTTCCGCAAACACTGGATCGAGCTCTTCATTGAGGAGCTCAAGGCGCGCAACCTCGGCGTCCCGCAGATCGACGACCACGCCGGTGCGCTCCGCCGCCTCGATGCGGGCGTCGCGCATGGCGTCGCGCAAGGGCTTTGCCTCGTCAGACACGACCGGATCCGATCTATGGCTCTTGCCTCGTCCCCACATGGTGCTACTCGTCCGTGAATGCCCTCAAGTGAGACCGCCCGAGCGACCCGAAGTCCCGTCCGGCCGCTTGCCGGGCTGATCAATACAACATGCAGGTACCCGATGGCACGGGCTACGGAACCGTTCCCGCGTCACCGCACGACGATGCCGTAGCGCTTCGCCCAGCCGAGCCCGTCCTCGGTGCGCCGCCGCGGCTTGTATTCACAACCCACGAACCCGGAATAATTGCTACGATCAAGCATGTCGAAGATCGCCGGATAGTTCACCTCGCCTTCATCGGGCTCCGCCCGAGACGGCACTGCTGCGATCTGGACATGACCGATGACCGCATGATGGCGCGCAAATCTCGTCATCAGGTCGCCGCCCTCGATCTGGGCATGATAGAAATCGAACTGCATGCGCACATTGGGCCGGCCGACTTGCGCGATGATGCCGGCGGCCTGCTCGGGCCGGTGCAGGAGATAGTTGGGCCGGTCGCGGCGGTTGATTGGCTCGATCAGGATACCGATGCCGTTGTCGCGGGCAAGGTCGGCTGCGCGCGCGATGTTGGCGACAAAGACCTTCTCGCCCTCGGCCTGCCGCTCCGGGGGCACCTGGCCGGACAGGCAATGGATGGCGGTGGCGCCGATCCCGACCGCATAGGCGAGTGCTTGGCGAAACAGGGCGTCGAAGTCGCGCTCCCGCCCCGGAATGCCGGCAAGACCCGGCGTCCCCTCGGGACCAAGGGGCGTGTTGATCCCCAGGATGGTCAGCCGATGCCGCTCGATCTCGGCCCGTATGGCAGAAGCCGTTTGCTCATAGGGAAACTGCAGCTCCACCGCCCTGAAGCCAGCGGCGGCTGCCGCCCCGAACCGTTCGAGCAGCGGCCGGTCGGCAAACAAATATCCAAGATTGGCGGCAAGGCGGGGCATCGCGACTCCTTGGGCTGACCAGCCTCGATAGTACGAATTGGCCTGCGCTACCAAGCCCTCGAGGCGCAGCCCGCGGAATACCAGTGGGCAAAACTGCTATTAGTGGGCCAATGCCCACCAAAGGGCGCTGGATTAAAGCTTCTACGCCGAAACCGATAGCGCTGATATTTCGAATTATCAATTAATTAGGTAATTCGATCTGCCCACTAACTATCCCACTACCACAGTGGGATGTTTTGTGGTTGACGTTTTTGCGGCTGGCTGGTCTCTTTTGCAGGACCGCTGGATCGAAACCTGTTCGGGCATCGATCAACAAAACACGGCCGATACGCGTGGAGGAACTCAGGGAATCTTGACCATGACGGCGCAAGAGCTTTTGGCGGAGATTTCCGATTATTGCCGCCAGACCGGGCTGGCGGAATCCACATTCGGACGCCGCGCCGTCAATGACGGCAAGCTCGCTAATCGCCTGCGCAATGGCGGCCGCATCACCACCGAGACAGTGGACCGCATCCACGCCTTCATGAACGCCAATTCCGGCACCGGCAACGGCTTCGTCCGGACTTATCACGGCGGCCCAAGGCCGATGTCTTTGCTTGCGCCGAGCGTCGCTCCAGAGGCCGGGCCAAGTTCTGCTTCAAGCCCCGCCCTGAAGCGTTTCAGCCTTCCCGCGGCGCCAGATCCGCAGCGCAACTTCCGCTTTTTCGACAACCGCCAGAAATACCTGCTGTTCGTGAACACCTGCAGCGAAAAGTGGGTTGTGGCCCACCGTGTTGGGCAGGAATTGGCCAATATCCATCCGCGCCCACCAGCGGTGCGCCTGTTCGATGCCGGCATCGGCGACGGCACCGTGCTGGCGCGCGTGATGCGGGCGATGCACAACCGCTTCCCGGCCATGCCGTTCTACGTGGTCGGCGAGGAAATCAGCCTCGAAGACATCCGCCTGACCTTGCAGAAGGTGCCCGATCGCTTTGTCGAGCATCCCGCGACGGTGCTGGTGTTGACAAACCTCGCCTATGCGGACGCACCCTGGCTTCACGTTAAATCGGTGAGCGCTGCGTCGAGCCTGGTGTGGCATGAGGCGGCGCTCACCGGAACCACCGCCCATAAATTCGAGGAGCAGATTACCGATCTGGAATCGTTCCTGGCGGAAAACTGGAAGGCGCGCGTAAGCCCCACGACCGGCAACCCGGTCTACGAGCGCCCGGTGGTGCTCGTGATCTATCGCGACGATCATCGCTTCCTACTCGACCCGATCCTGCCACGGCCGGGCGGCACCCAGGCGAGCTACGACCTCGTCATTGCGTCCCAGCCCTATCGGGCCCGCTCCCCGCTCGAGTTCAAGACTCGCCTGGTGATCGCCCCGCTCGCCCGCGCGCTCGGGCCCGGCGGCCGCCTGATCGCCATTCATTCCCACGGCGGCGACCCGGGGCTCGAAATCGTCCAGCGTCTCTGGCCCGGCGACAATCCCTTCATCCATGACCGCCATCAGATCATGAAGGCGGTCAAACAGGAACTCGGCTCCGCCGGACGCGAGCTCAATTTCAACGTCAATTCCGATAATCGCGCGCTGTTCCGCTACGACATGCACACGCTGCCGTCGGAACTATCGGATTCGATCGGCACCTCGACGCTGTTCGCCGCCTGGAACGCCGCCATTTACGTGGCCCAGGTCGAAGACGACCGGGTGGCCGCCGTCGTCAACCACAGCGGCTATCTCGATGCCACCCGCGAAGTGCTGCGTCGGAACGGCGGCCTGTGGTTCTTTGACGAATCCTACGTCATCTCGCGCCGGCGCGGCTAACGAAAGGGCCGACATCATGACCGCCCAAATTCTCGCTACACAGGTCCTACCCAAGCCAGCGCAGTCTTTGGTGCAATCTCCGGCGCAACCGCAGCATTGCATCGCGGCTTTCGCGACGCGAGCCTCGTTCGAGGCGACCCGCTTGGCGCCCGGCGATATCGAGGCTCTACGCACCGGCGTCGCACCCGAAACCCCGATTTATGTCAGCGCTGTCCCGGCGCACCCGCTCGCCGTCCAGATCGACACCGCGACCCGCCTCGCCGCTGCCGGCTTTGAGCCGGTGCCTCACATCACGGCGCGTAGCTTTGCGAGCGACACTGAGATCGATCGCCATCTCGGCCGGTTAGCGGACGAGGCCGGGGTGCGGCGCGTGCTTGTCGTCGGGGGCGATTTCACCGCCCCGGTCGGTCCATTCCATGCCGCGATCGAAGTGATTGAAAGCGGGCTCCTGCATGCCCGCGGCATCACCGAGGTCGGCATCGCGGGCTATCCGGACGGCCACCCTCGACTCGCCGCAATCGAACTCGACCGCGCGCTCGCCGCGAAGGTCGAAGCCGCGGCAGAAACCGGGCTTGCGGTCCACATCGTCACTCAGTTCGGTTTCTCGGCGCCCGCCATCCTCAGCTGGATCCGACGGCTGCGTGATCAAGGCATCGACCTTCCGGTCCGGGTCGGTCTCGCCGGCCCCGCGACGCTCATCGGCCTATTGCGCTACGCCCGCATCTGCGGCGTGACCGCCTCGGCGCAAGGCCTCGTGCGCCACACCGGCCTCGCCAAGCACCTGTTCGGAATGGTAACGCCCGACACGGTGTTACGGCCACTCGCCGAGGCGGCGGCAGACCTCGGCGAAGTCACGCCACACATCTTCTCCTTCGGCGGCCTCGCCGCCGCCGCCCGCTGGGCTGCCGCAGCCGCCGCCGGACGGATCGCACTCGACCGTGCGGATGGATTTACGGTGGAGCCGCCGTGAGGTGGCTCTCTCAGCGATGGCTGTGAACACGGCCATCACCCCCTCTCACATCACCCGCGACACGCTCAACAACCCCGGCCGTTCCGCATTGGCGGCCTCGATGGCCTGCTCGGAACCGAGCACGACCACGCGGCCTTTGACCGCGACCTGCGCCATGGCGTCGCCGAAGTTGCGGATGTCGGCTGCGGTGGTCGACAGGATCTCCTCGCGCATGCGCTGGCGCGCTGCATCGGTATCACCGATCAGGTGGCGCTGCATGGAGGCGAAGCCCTTGGCGTCGGGGAGCCGGTAGGTATCGACTTCTCCGATTGTGCCGATGATGTTGCGGGTCAATTCCGCCTCGCCGAGATCGGCGCCTTTGAGGAACTCCGCGGTGCGGTCGTAGATATCGAGGGTGGCGAGAAGGTTAGGGTCGCGGTAGGACACGAAGGTGAAATCGCCCGAATAGCGGTTGAACACGCACTGGCCGCCATAGGCGCCACCCTGTACCCGGACCTTGTCCCACAGCCAGCTGGTGCGCAGATAGGCACGCGCCACCAAATGGGCGCCGCTCGGTTTCACGCCTTCGCGATAAAGGTCTGCACCCTTGCCGACATAGTTGACTTTGGTGGGCATCACCAGGCCTTCGGAACGCGGACTGTCGGCAACCCGCCACGGCGCGGTCTCGACAGCTGTGTGGGGCAGTGCGCCGAGAAAATCCGCCAGCTGCGGCTTAAGCCGTGCCCAATCGGAGGCTTCCGCGGTGACGTTGCACAGCATGGCGGTGCGGTTGAACAGCGTCGCGCGGATGCGCTCAAGCGCTGGCAGCACGCTGTCCCAACCGGTCTCCACCTCATCGGCGAGCTTGCGCAGGAAGAACAGGTAGCTCACCCCGCCCATTTGCTCGTCGGCCCAGTCGGCCTCGTGGAAATTGGAGCGCAGGCGCCGGTCCACATAGCTCGATCCGGCCGGCACGATGCGTGATTCAAGCGCTGCCTTCTCCTCCAGCACAAGTTGCTGGAAGCGTTCGCGGTTGTCGAGCCGGGCGTGGGCGAGGATATCCTGCAGGATCGCCAGTAACTCGCCGGTCTGCTCCGGCAGCGCCTTGCCACGCAGGTTGAGCCAAGCTGTAGCGGCCGGGCTGCCCATCACGGTCGAGGTCCAGCGGTGCGGCCTGATGCCACCGGTGGAACGGCCGATCCGCTGCGACACCCGCACGAAATCATCGTCGCCGACACCGGTCTCGAGCAAAGCGCGGCTGAATAACGGCACATGGGGCAGAAGCTCGGCCGGCAACGCGTGCAGATCGAAGCCGACGTCGAGATAGACGATGCCGCTGGTGAAGAGGTCATGGTAGAGCACCCGCGTGTCGCGCAGGCTCGTCACCTCGATGGGGATGGGTTTGTTCTCGCGCGGCAGGTCGGAGAGCCTGAGGGTTGGGATGGTGGCGAGCGCCTCGGGCGGATCGGGCCGCTCCTGAAGCGCCTTGAGCGTGCGTGTCGCCTCCACAACAACGCCGATGTCGCTCGCCTTCATCCCGGCGCGCACCTGGCGCAGATGCGCCCTCTCCTCCTCCGCCTCGCGCTCGGCCTGCTCCCGATCGGGCTTGAGCACCATGACGGTGCGGTGCGGATTGTCGATGAAATGGTGGCGCAACAGATTTTCGAAATAGCGCTCGCCGGCGGCGACGCGGCCCTTGATGGCAGCGAGCGGCGTTGCGAAGGCAAGCGGCGTCAGCGGATCGTGCCCGTGCAGCCAGGAGCGCAGCGCCCGCAGCATGAACACGATCCCGCGCGGAAACGCACCGGTATTGTTCTCGCGTAGGTGAAATTCCACCGTATTGAGCGACGCCTCGACGGTCAGCGGGTCGATGCCGCCGTCCGCAAGCCCACCGATCGTATCGGTAATCAGCCGCTCGATCTTGTCGGCGTCGGCCGGATCGATGCCCTTGAGGCCGATCGAGAACATCGGCTGCCGCAGTCCGTCGTCGAGGCCGCCGCCAGCTAAGCCCTCGCCGAG
>Ga0126376_10002447_pt1 | contig 10491 bp, 9 predicted proteins | sample PanSoiMetPlot_15_FD_92760 | JGI IMG/M metagenome (GOLD analysis project Ga0126376, IMG submission 92760) | Tropical forest soil microbial communities from Panama - MetaG Plot_15 | ecosystem: Environmental > Terrestrial > Soil > Tropical forest > Bulk soil | place: Panama | collected 2016-02-17 | reverse complement strand
TAACGCTGCTCGGTAATGTCGTCAAAGAGGATGCTTCGCAGCAAGTCGCTCGACAGCGGTGTCACGCCACGACGTTTGAACCATGTTGTTTTGCCCGATCCGGGAAGCCCAATAGCCAACACAACGACTCCACGCGGCGCTCGTCTTTCCTGCGGGGTTGCTGTCTGGCTCGGACTTGGAGTCGGCGTTGCCGGCTGTCGGAGAATCTCGTCGGCAGACGCTGGCGGAAACGAGGGCGACTCAGGTTGCGTAACGATCTGCATGCGATCGTCCATAGTGGACCGCGCCTCTGTCCGCTCGGTTGACCTGCTTTCAGGAATTGAGGCTGGTTCTGTGTAATAAGAAGGTTGAAGTGGAGCCGGTTGATCGGCTGTCACCGGCGGCTTTTCCTGACCCACTTTGCCCGTGGATTCAGACTCGTTCTTGGCTTTTTTGCCTCGGCGGCGCATTCGCTCGCGCATCCAATTGCGCATTCGAGGCTTGTAACACAATTTGGTGCGACGAGCAAACCTGCTTCAAACTTTTCAACTCGCAGGCTCGGATACACGGAGAGCCTCCGTGGTGAAAAGGGATTTTGCGCAGTTCCCCATTGTGATTTACGATTTTTGTTTCATCTGTACAGGCGATCGTGGCATGAGCTGATCGCGGCCTTTTCATTCCACAATCAATCCCGTTCGACTGCTAAGGCAGCGGACACTCGGAGAATTAATGGCAATTAAAGTCGGCATCAATGGCTTCGGACGTATCGGTCGAAATGTCGTCCGGACCGCACTGAAGAATCCAAATATTGAATTCGTTGCGGTCAACGATCTCACTGACGCCAAGACCCTCGCCCACCTATTGAAGTACGACTCGGTTCTCGGGAACCTCCAGGAGAACGTCAGTGTCGGTGATGGCGGCATCAGTGTCGGCAATAAGAAAATCAAAGTTTTTGCAGAAAAGGATCCGGCTAATCTCAATTGGGAGTCGGTTGGAGCACAGATCGTTGTCGAATCGACTGGCAGATTTACGGAAGCCGAAGCCGCTCGAAAGCATCTGCGTGGGAGCGTAAAGAAGGTCATTATTTCCGCCCCCGCGAAGAATGAAGACATTACCATCGTGTTGGGCGTAAACGAAGGCAAGTACGATCCGGCAAAGCACCACATCGTCTCAAACGCCTCGTGCACTACGAACTGTCTGGCTCCGGTGGCTAAAGTCGTTCACGACAAATTCACAATTCAGAGTGGCACGATGACAACGATCCACTCGTACACCAACGATCAGGTGATCCTTGACTTCCCGCACAAGGACCTGCGGCGTGCTCGCGCTGCGGCACTATCGATGATTCCGACTTCCACCGGCGCGGCAAAGGCATTGCATCTTGTCATTCCCGAGCTCAAGGGCAAGCTCGACGGCTTTGCCATGCGCGTGCCTACTCCGAACGTCTCGGTAGTCGATCTGGTAGTGTTCACGGAAAAGAAGACAACCGCGGAAGAAGTGAACGCGGCGATGAAGGAAGCTGCGGGCGGGTCACTGAAGGGAATCCTTGGAGTTGAAGACGGTGAGCTCGTGTCGATGGATTTCCGCGGTGACTCCCGCTCTTCGATCGTGGATTCGCCAATGACTCGGGTTGTCAATGGCAATTGCGTGAAAGTAATCTCCTGGTACGACAATGAATGGGGGTATTCCTGCCGTGTCCGCGACCTCATTGAGTTCATGGCCAAAAAAGGCCTCTAGCCCGGAGCCGATTATGCAAAAGCTCTCGATCAAAGACCTGCCGCTTAGAGACAAGCGACTCTTTGTGCGCGTCGACTTCAACGTGCCTCTCTCGGAAGAGGGCCGCGTCACTGACGACACTCGTATCCGCGAGACTCTCCCCACATTGGAATATGCGATCCGCAATCGCGCGAAGCTGATTTTGGCGTCGCATCTTGGCCGACCAAAAGGAAAGCCGAATGCCAAAATGAGCCTGAAACCGGTGGCGGAGCGTCTGCGGATGTTGCTCGACAACGTACTGGAGAGTAGCTGCAACGTTGGCTTCTCTCCGGACTGCGTGGGTATCGAGGCGGAAGAACTTTCTACTCGCCTTGAGAGTGGTCAGACTTTGCTTCTCGAGAATCTGCGCTTCCATCCGGAAGAAGAAGCCAACGACGAAAGCTTTGCCCGCGCTCTGGCCAAGCTGGCCGATTTCTACGTAAACGACGCTTTTGGCGCTGCGCACCGGGCGCATGCCTCGACGGCGGGTATTACGAAGTTTGTGAATAAGTCTGCGGCCGGCTTCCTCATGCAGAAGGAACTCGAGTATCTCGGGCAAGCCTTACACGATCCCAAGCGCCCGTTCATCGCGATCATCGGAGGCGCCAAAGTCTCCGACAAGATTGGCGTGATCAAGAACCTGATGGGGAAAGTAGACGCGCTGCTCATCGGTGGAGCTATGACCTACACGTTCCAGAAGGCACAGGGGCGTGAAGTGGGAAAGTCGCTAGTCGAAAACGATAAGCTCAACCTCGCAAACGAACTGCTGCACGAAGCGAACGAGCGCGGTGTGACATTCTTGCTTCCAGTGGACGATGTCGTGGCAATGAAGATCGAGAACGACATTCCCACAAAGACGATTGAAGGCGATCAGCCGATCCCCGACGGTTACATGGGACTCGACATCGGTCCTAAGACCATTAAGCTATACGCGGAGCAAATCGCTGATGCAGGAACAATCATCTGGAATGGGCCGATGGGAGTATTTGAAACACCTTCATTCGCACTTGGAACGAAGAAAATCGCACAGGCGATCGCTAAGAATGAGGATGCGACTTCGATTGTTGGAGGTGGGGATTCGGTAGCCGCGGTGCATCAAGCCGGAGTAGCCGACAAAATCTCGCACATCTCAACAGGCGGCGGCGCTTCGCTCGAGTTTCTCGAAGGCAAGAAACTGCCGGGAGTTGAGGCGCTCAACAATAAGAGTTAGTGCTTCACGATCCGTGGATGAATCTCAGCGAGCAAGTTCTCGGATTGAGACTTAGCTAATTCGGCTGGTAGCACTTCGCTTAGCGCCCATTCGATGCGATTGACAGCCTCCGAGAGCGTAGTCATCGTCTGATCATCTCGATTCTTGCCGGAGTAGAACGAAATCACCTGAAGCGCATTGCGGATGTGGTGATTCATTTCTGAGATTGTGTGCAGACGCTCGCGGACGAACTGGCGACGTTCCCGGCCGAGGCGTTTGGCTTGCCAGAAGAAGGCACCAGCAACGATGCCGGTGAGCGAATTGGAAATTGCCATCAGGTCGTAGCGGGGAACACCTTCTCGTAGCAGCAGCCCATCAAATGTCAGTCCAACAATGGAGACGACGAATGCAACCGCAACTATCGTTGCCCATGACCTGAAAGCAGACTCTTCCCCCGAACGATCACCCATCCTGTACCCAAAAAACGAGGAAAATTGAACAGCGTTTTCGATTCTAGCTCATGCGAAGAAAACTGATTGCAGCCAACTGGAAGATGTATAAAACGCCGGATGATGCACGCGCTTTTGTGCGCGAATTTACGCCGCTGATTGCCGGTCATGATCGCGATGATGTAGCGATCTGTCCTCCTTTTATTAGTATCCCGGCAACGCTGGAGGCGGTCTCCGGAACAAAAATTGAAGTGGGCGCCCAGAACATGCACTGGGAAAAGCAAGGAGCATTCACCGGAGAGGTTTCCGCCGAGATGCTCAGGTGCGTGGGGTGCACGCAGGTAATCATCGGCCACTCCGAGCGGCGACAATATTTTGGTGAAACAGATGTCGGAGTGAACCGCAAAATTCGCGGCGCCTTAGCGGACGGCCTGAAGGCGATCGTCTGCGTAGGTGAGTTGTTTGAAGAGCGTGAATCTGGCTTGACGGAAAATATTTTGCGTCGCCAAGTCGGAGCAGCTCTCCGCGAGATCTCTGGCGCGGATGTCGACAACTTCTGTATTGCCTATGAGCCCGTTTGGGCGATCGGCACGGGAAAGACTGCCACTCCGGAGATCGCAGCTAGCGCTCACATCTTTATTCGTGGAGAAGCTGGAAAGGCGATCGGCGCAGACGCGGCTAAAAAGCTGCGAATCATCTACGGCGGCAGCGTCAAGCCGGAAAATGCGAACGCGCTAATGTCCCAAGATGAGATTGACGGTGCTCTCGTTGGTGGCGCAAGCCTCGATCCAAAGTCCTTTGCTGCCATTGTTAAGTGGTAGTAGCTTCGAAGCTGCCCGTCTTAAAGGCTTCGAAGCCTCTGCTATACTGCCTATGGCCTCGCGTCACCAGTGTGCGGAAGTGGTGAAATTGGCAGACACACCATCTTGAGGGGGTGGCGCCGAAAGGCATGGGGGTTCAAGTCCCCCCTTCCGCACCATAAGATTTTGTCCCACCTTGCGGATCCGCGCTGTAGATCACTCAGCCATTAAGGACCAGCAATCGCGGACATAAAGGCGTTGTTCAGAAAAAAATGATCTATCTCATTGTAGCCATCCACGTTATAGTTTGCGTCTTCATGGTCATCGTTGTGCTCCTTCAGAGCGGCAAGAGCGCCGACGTCGCAGCGGCTTTCGGCGGCATGGGTTCGCAGACAGCTTTTGGTCCACGATCTGCGGCTAACGTTCTCACAAAGGCAACGACTTGGTCGGCCGTAATCTTTATGGTTACCTCTATCACGCTCTCGGTGATGATGAGCCGAAGAACTAGCAACTCCGTGATGCAGGGTGTGAAGCCATCCAAGCAGACCGCCGCTCCAGCTCAGCCTGGAACACCGGCGAAAGGATCGAACACTGAACCTCAGCCAGTCACGAGATAGTTTCTGGGTTATGAGCTGTATGCAAAAGCCTCCTGCTGGAGGCTTTAGTTTTTGAGGAGCGCGCGTGATTCACGAAATCTTTCCTGTAGGAATGCTGGGGTGCAATTGCTCGGTGATTGGCGACGAGACGACGCGGGAGGCTCTCGTCATCGATCCTGGCGATGAAATCGAGCGCGTCCTCGACATTCTCCAGCGACATCAGCTCAAACTCAAGCAGATCATCGTCACGCACGCCCACATCGATCACGTAGGTGGCGCGATGAAGCTGAAGCGGGCCACGAATGCACCGATCCTTTTGAACAAGAACGATTACGCATTATTAAAGATGCTGGATGTGCAGGCAGCTTGGATCGGAACGGCGCCTCCCGGCGCGGTAGAGATTGATCAGAGCCTGGAAGATCAGGATACGATCCGATGCGGTGACATTCACGCAGTCGCTATGCACACGCCTGGGCATACCGAAGGCAGCACGTGCCTCTACTTCCCTTCTGAGCAAAAGCTGATTGCCGGCGATACGCTCTTCGCCGGCAGCATCGGACGAACAGATCTACCCGGCGGTTCGTTCAACAAGATCATCACTTCGCTGCACGACAGAGTGCTCGCTCTGCCGGATGAGACAGTAGTAGTACCGGGTCACGGTCAGTTGACTACGATCGGCGAGGAACGCCAGAGTAATCCGTTTCTGGTGAAACGCTAATCCGAACTAGCGGCCGCATCTTGCAGCCTTTGCGCCTTCTTTTCCCAAAGCGGTGCGTGTCGACTACGGCAGGTGGGCGATGGTTCGATTGCGTTTCGCAGCGGTTCCAGCCTTCTTGATATTTCGTCTTGCCGCCGCTTTTTGTCTTGTGCTGGCCATCGTTCTCTCCGATCAGTGCCGCTTGAAATATTGAACTGCTCGCTCGTGAGCCGCGGCCTTTTCTTTCGAAGAAAAGGTACCGAGGTTGCGTCGTTTACCCGTCTTTGGATTCTTCTTTCGAGAGTACAACCGATATTCGCCAGATTTCATTTTGCGGATCATTCTGAGTAAGATGCGCGGATTTGACTGCGGGGTTCCGGCCGCCCCCGGCCGGCTTTTGAAATCTGCGCTGAGCCCTAACAGCCTATTCATCCGATGCGGTGCCCGGCCGAGCGGCCGGAACCACGTAGTCAACACCCGCTCTCATTGGGTAATTACACGGCAATTTTCAAGGCTGTCACAATTCCCTTTTGAAACTTGTCTTCGGGCGTGATCAAGCTGACGACGAGATACCCATCAGTCGGAAAATCGTAGAAGTGTCCGGGATGCACAATCACGCTGGCCTTTTCTATGAGTTCAATCACGAGATCTTCATCCGGCTTCTTGACAGGAATTCGCAGGACTGCATACCAGCCGCCTTCCACCCTGAGCCGCTGGATGCTTTGAGCCGATCTGAGCTGTTCATCCAGAAATTTCAAATTGGCACGTACTCGCCGCGTTAGCTGCGGCTGAAGCCGATCTCTCTGCTTGAGCAACTCACCCAGCGCATGCTGAATTGGAGCATTCACTGAAAGGTAGGTATCGGCGATCACCTGCAGTCGCGCGTGAGCCTGATCTCGCAGCTCTGATGGACCATTCACTACGATCCAAGCCAGCTTCATCTGCGGCAAACAAGAGATCTTTGACAATCCGCTCAAAGCAAATGAAAGGCAGTCGCACGAAGAAGCCAGGCTAACCTCGGCTTTGCATTCGACTTCGTAATCCAGAAATACCTCGTCAGAGATAAGGGCTAGACCACGTTCTCGGCAAAACGCAGCGAGTTTCTCGAGTTCGTTACAATGCACGAAGGACCCAGTCGGATTGTTGGGATTAACGACCAGCACAGCTCGTGCGCGGTCTGACACGGATTTCTGCAGTCCTCCAAAATCCATGTGCCATCCGTGGTCATAGAACAGTTCATACGAGCGGAGCTGCACGTCTTGTATGTCTGCCAAAAACTCGAAGAGCGGATAACTTGGGCGCGGCACAAGCACTTCGTCGCCTGGATTACATAGCAATCGGAAAAGGTACGAATATCCCTCGCTTGTGCTCGTTGTGAGAAAGATTTGCTCCGGTAAGACCTCCATTACGGTGCTGCGAACTTTGAGACCGCTATAGTACGCAGTGACGAGCTCGCGTGCGGAATGCAATCCCTGCGGATCGGGATCATAGTTGAGCGACTCAGCGCGAGAGAGTGCCAACAGAATCCCTGCCGAATCCAAAATGAAGTTGCAATGCGTAGGATTCGAAACAGTCAAATCAATCAACTCGGCTCCGCTTGCGCGGGCGGCCTGCAGGACTGCCGCGATGCGATTTTCTGTGAGCTTCCAATCCGTTCTGCGCGCGAACATGAGCGTTCACTGTAACAAATCGCTAATTGAGCGGAGCCTGTTGAGTTTGAGGAGGAGCACTCTTCTACAATGGCAACCTGTCTTTGCTTTGCCGAATTCTCATTGAAGTTGATAAAGCTACCGAGGTCGGAATGCTGAAAGACTTGCTCTCTAATTGGCCTTTGTTGCAACAGATCAGGACAGGTGCAGACGGCACTGGTCCCGAAGCGATGAGTGTCAAAACGCGCAGTCTTCGGCCAAAGTTCGACGGTGCCGAAGTCGCGCGTTCCGTCTGTCCTTATTGCGGTGTCGGATGCGGACAGCTTGCATTTCATAAGCGTGGCAAGCTGATCAGTATTGAGGGCGATCCGGAGTCTCCGATCTCGCGTGGTCATCTTTGTCCTAAGGGCGCCGACAGTTTCGAACTTGTTACTCATCCTGGACGTGAGATGAAGGTGAAGTATCGCCGACCGCACTCTCTCGAATGGGAGAGCCTCGATCTTGAACAAGCGATGGACATGGTCGCCGATCGTCTCTGGAAATCGCGCGAAGACACATTTGTCGAGAAAAAAGACGGCCGCACGGTCATGCAGACCAAAGCGATTGGTCATCTCGGTGGCGCTACTCTCGACATCGAAGAGAACTACCTGATCAAGAAACTCTTCACCGCCGGCCTTGGCATGGTCTGCATCAGCAATCAAGCGCGTATATGACACAGCTCCACGGTGCCCAGTTTGGGCACCTCATTCGGACGCGGCGGCGCAACTACTGCCCAACAGGATCTTGCAAATTCTGACGCGATTCTCATTATGGGATCGTCGATGGCGGAAAACCATCCTGTCGGATTCCAATGGGTAATTGAAGCGCGTAAGCGGGGCGCGACGATCATTCACGTCGATCCGCGGTTCACGCGCACTTCTGCCATGTCGGACGTCTGGGTCCCAATCCGCTCGGGCAGCGATATCGTGTTTCTCGGCGGGCTTATTCATTATGTTCTTGAACACGGAAAAGAATTTCGCGAATACGTGAAGCACTACACCAACGCCGCTACCATTCTGCGGGATGATATGCAGCTGCCGGATGACCTTGATGGCGTCTTTTCCGGCTGGGATGAGGAAACCAAGAAGTATTCGCCAGAGAGTTGGCTCTACAAAGGCGCCCCAGAAAAGCCGGACGCCGTTCAACCCGGACATGCACAAGCCGGCGGAGGCCACGGAAAAGATCGCGGCGGCGAGGCTGGCGATGTGCACAAGCATGAGTCTGATCCCACACTGCAGCACCCACTATGCGTCTTTAACGTGCTGAAGCGCCATTTCGCACGCTACACACCCGAGCTGGTCGAGACAGTTTGCGGAGTTCCCAAAGAACAATTCCTGAGAGTAGCCGAGATATTCTCGAGCGCTTCGGGCCCGGAAAAAACCGGAGCGATTTGTTACGCCGTCGGATGGACTCAGCACTCGAATGGAGTGCAGATCATCCGCACCGCCTGCATCCTTCAGCTCCTTCTAGGTAACATTGGACGGCCTGGCGGAGGGATCCTTGCTCTTCGCGGACACGCGAGTATTCAAGGGTCGACCGACATTCCTACTCTCTACGACATTCTGCCTGGCTACCTACCAATGCCATTTTGGGAGAGCGATGCCGATACTCTCCAGCAGTACATGAAACGCCATCGGAGCAATGCAGGATGGTGGAACAACTTTGACAAGTACATCGTCAGCCTCTTAAAGGCGTGGTACGGCGATGAGGCGAAGAGGGAGAATGACTTCGGATTTGATTGGCTGCCGCGAGTAACCGGAGATCACTCAGAACTCGGCTACTGGATGGACATGATGGACGGCAAAATGGAAGGGCTGTTCGTCATGGGACAGAATCCCGCGGTCGGTGCAGCGAATGGAAGGTTGCAGCGCAAGGCACTTAGTAAGCTCAAATGGCTGATCGTCCGCGAGTTCGTCGAAACTGAAACTGCTTCCTTTTGGTACGACTCTCCGGAAGTCGAGCGCGGCGAGCTCAAGCCCGAAGACATCCCTACCGAAGTCTTCTTCTTCCCTGCTGCGTCGCACGTGGAGAAAGAAGGCAGCTTCACCAACACGCAACGTCTGATTCAATTCCATCAAAAAGCCATCGAACCGCCTGGCGATTGCCGCAGTGAAACCTGGTTCATGTATCACCTTGGACGGCGAATGAAGGCGAAGGCAGCAGCCGATCCTCGCCTATGCAATGCCGGATTGAACGCATTGACCTGGGATTATCCAACGCAAGGGCAGCATTCTGAACCGGTGATTGACGCAGTCATATGCGAGATTAACGGATACAGGACCGCAAACCGCGAACTTGTGAATGGGTACACGGAACTGCAATTAGATGGCAGCACAGCCTGCGGTTGCTGGATCTATTCGGGAATTCATCCAAAGCCCGGAATGAACCTCGCCAATTCACGCAAAGCGAAAGATAATCTGGGGCACGGTTGGGGATACTCTTGGCCCTCTGACCGACGGATTATGTATAACCGTGCTTCGGCACGTCCGGACGGGAAGCCGTGGAGCGAGCGCAAGAAACTGGTCTGGTGGGATGAGAACAAGCGCGAGTGGACTGGCTATGACGTACCTGACTTCAAGAAGGACACTCCGCCCGACTATCGTCCGTCACAGGAAGCTGAGGGAATGGACGCGATCCGTGGAGATATGCCTTTTATCATGCATCCCGATGGAGTGGGATGGTTATGGGTCTCGAGTGGTCTGAAAGATGGTCCATTGCCGGCACATTATGAGCCGCTCGAACCGGTCGTGCCGAATGCACTGTATCCGAAGCGCCCATTCAATCCGACAGCCGACAAGATGGAGCGGCCTGAGAATCCCTATGTCTTCCCGTACGACAAGCGCTTCCCGCACGTGCTCACAACATATCGCCTGACAGAACATCACACCGCGGGCGGAATGAGCAGAACGCTGCCGCACCTGGCAGAATTGCAACCAGAGTTCTTCTGCGAGATCTCTCCTGAGATGGCTGAAGAATTCGGCATTCAGCACGGCGGATACGCGACGATCATAAGCCCGCGCGGCATCATCGAGGCACGCGCCATGGTCACACCGCGCATTCGTCCATTTATGGTGCAAGGACGCCGAGTGTACGAGGTCGGTCTTCCCTATCATTGGGGATCGCGCGGAATTGCCACCGGCGATTCCGCAAACGACTTGCTCGCGGTCAACCAGGAGCCCAACGTGCGAATCATGGAGACGAAAGCGCTGACGTGCTTCATCAGAGCAGGCCGCCGTGCACGGGGCGAGGCAGCTCTCGACGAATTGAATGCAAAGCTGAGGGAAACCGCATGAGCACAGTTACCGGATTTCTCACCGACTCCACTCTCTGCATTGGCT
>Ga0126376_10002446_pt1 | contig 10494 bp, 12 predicted proteins | sample PanSoiMetPlot_15_FD_92760 | JGI IMG/M metagenome (GOLD analysis project Ga0126376, IMG submission 92760) | Tropical forest soil microbial communities from Panama - MetaG Plot_15 | ecosystem: Environmental > Terrestrial > Soil > Tropical forest > Bulk soil | place: Panama | collected 2016-02-17 | reverse complement strand
TACCTGCCGCTACCGGTCGGCTGGCAGCTTGCCGATCTGTCGCGCAGATACCTCGATTTGTTCACCGGCCGGCCGCAGGATTGCGTGCGCCGGTCGGCGCGCAGCCTGATCGACGAGGACCTCCGCGACGCGCTCAAGGCCATCAACGACAACAATTGCCTGCTGCGCGACATTATCGACGATCTGCGGGTGGCACCGTAACGGACCGGCCCGCCCCGGCTGCCGGTGCCGCGGCGGACCGCCGTGCTGCCGCTCGCCTCAGTTGGGGGCCTCGAAGCCGCGCAGAAAAGCCATCACCTCGGCGACCGGCACGACGTCGGCATACTTGACCGCCATGTCGTAGAGGTTGGCGAAATGCGGGCTCTCGTGCTTGTCGGCCACGCACTCCTCCGGCACCACGGTGCGGTAGCTGTGCGACAGGCTGTCGACGACCGTGGCGCGCACGCAGCCCGAGGTCGAGCCGCCGGTGACGATCAAGGTGTCGCAGCGATGGAAGGTCAGCAGCGAGGCGAGGTTGGTCTCGTGAAAGGCAGAGGCCATGCGCTTGTTGATGATGATGTCGCGACCGTGGTCGATCACCAGCCGATCGTCGAATTCGGCGCGGCGTGAGCCGAGCTTGATGTTCTGCAGGGAATCGGCGGTGTTGGAGCGGGTGCCCCAGATGCCGCAATCCTCGCCCGAATCCATATAGGCGACAAAAGTCCACACCACCGGCACGGCCTTGGCCCGGGCCAGTGCCGCCAGTTCGTTGATATAGGCGAGCTGCTGCGGGTCGGTCGCGTAGGCGGTGACGAACTCGCCAACCGCGGTATAGGCCTTTTGCAAGTCGATATTGACAAGGGCCGGCTTGCGTCCGAAGCCGATGCGGGGACGGGTCGGCTTGTCCTTGAACTCCGTGAACAGCTGCCGCGCCGTTTTGTTGGAAAGTTCCATGTCTTGACACCCTCGCTAGCAAAGCCAGTCTCAACCCTACCACGACGTGCGGTTGCGCCATGCGCTAGCATAGGGTGGACCGCCAAATTTGCCTGAGGGAGCGCCGGCATGGGCCAAGAGGATCCTGGGCTCTACGACTATCTAGCCTATTACGATCGGCCGAAGATCAGCTGGCCGGGGGGAGCGCGCCTGGCCTTTTGGTGCGCGCCCAACATCGAGCACTACGAGCTCGATCCGCCGCCCAACCCCTCGCGTGCCTCCTGGCCGCGGCCGGTGCCCGATGTTCTCAACTACGCCTGGCGGGACTACGGCAATCGCGCCGGCATCTGGCGCATGATGGCGGCGATGGATCGCTATGGCGTGCGCGGCAGCATCTCGCTCAACGTTGCGGTGTGCGACCACTTCCCCGACATCGCCGCCGCCTGCCGTGAGCGGGGCTGGGAGTTCTTCTCGCACGGCGTCTACAACACCCGCTACACCTACCATATGCGCGAGGACCAGGAGCGGGCGCTGATCGAGGATGCCAAGGCCTCGATCCGCAAGTGGTCGGGGCAAGAGCTGGCGGGCTGGCTGGCGCCGGCGCTGACCTTGACCGAGCAGACCATGGACTTGTTGGCCGAGGCGGGCATCAGCTATACCCTCGATCTCTTTCACGACGATCAGCCGCTTCCCGTCAAGGTTCGCAGCGGACGCTTGATCAGCGTGCCCTACTCGCTCGAGATCAACGACTTCACCTGCCTGTTCCAGGGCAACGCCACACCCAACGACTATACCGAGGCGATCAAGGCGCAATTCGACCGGCTCTATCTGGAGGGGGCCGACAACGGCCAGGTCATGTGCCTGCCGCTGCACCCCTTTCTGATCGGCCAGCCGCATCGCATCAAACAGTTCGAGGCGGCGCTCGAATACATCACTTCCCACGACAAGGTCTGGTTCGCCACCGGCCGCGAGATCGCCAGCCACTTCATCACCCACTCCTACGATGCCTTCGCCGCCGCCATTGCGCGCGGCAACCGGCAACAGGGATGAGCCTATGACCCTGCCCGCCAACTATTTCGACTATCCGTTCCGACGCCCCGGCATGGATCATGACCGCTACCTCTATTCGAACCTGTTCACGCGCAAGCCGGTGGTTTGGCCGGGCGACGCCCGCATCGCGCTCTGGATCGTCCCCACGCTCGAGTTCTTTCCGCTCGACATGGTGGCCAAGCCGGTCAAGCCCGCCGGTGGCCTGGAGCGGCCCTATCCCGATTACTGGAACTACACCTTGCGCGACTACGGCAATCGGGTCGGATTTGCGCGCATCTTTCGCGCCCTCGAACGGCGCGGGCTGCGGGCGTCCGTTGCCATGTCCTCACGGCTCGCCGAGCGCTACCCGCATGTGCTCGCGGAAGTCGGCCGGCTTGGCTTCGAGCTCGTTGCGCATGGCATCGACATGAATCATATCCATGCCGCACCCCTCGCGCCCGAGGTCGAGCGCCAATGGATCGAGACCTGCCTTGCCAGCTTGCGCCGGCTCTCGGGCCAACCGGTCAAGGGCTGGTATTCGCCGGCCCATGCCGAGACCAGCCATACCCTCGATCTGGTCGCCGACGCCGGTTGCGACTACGTCTGCGACTGGGTCAACGACGACATGCCCTACCGGCTCAACACCAAGGCGGGCGCGCTCTACGCCATGCCGCATGCCTACGAGATCAGCGACCTGCAGATCTTTCACTTCTATAAGTACAAGCCGGCGCAGTTCATTCAACAGGTGATCGATCATTTCGAGCTGCTTTATCGGGAGGCCGCCAGCAGCGGCGGACGCATCGTGGCGCTGTCGTTGCGGCCATGGCTGAGCGGCGTGCCGCATCGGATCCAAGCGATCGAAGAGGTGCTCGATCGCCTGCTGCGCCGTGGCGGGGTGTGGTCTGCGACCGGGGCCGAGATCCTTGCCTGTTGGACGGCGCAGCAGTAGCGCTGCAATCCCGCCTCGCCCGGCCGCACCGGAGGCGGGTCGGCAGCGATCGCCGGCTCGGGCGCAATCATTTTGCCATAGCCCCTGGCTCGCCGTTATCATGCGGCCGAACCAACAAGGGAACACCGCCCAATGACGTCCGCAGCCAGGCTTCGCCAGCTCCTGCGCCGGGATGAGATGCTTATCGCCCCCGGTGCCTACGACTGCATCACGGCGCGCACCGTCGCCCAGGCCGGCTTCGATGCCGTCTATATGACGGGCGCCGGCACCGCGGCCACGCTCGGCTTTCCCGACTACGGCCTCCTCACCATGTCCGAGATGGCCGACAACGCCGGGCGCCTGGCCGCGGCGGTGGCTGTGCCGGTCATTGCCGATGCCGATACCGGCTACGGCAACGAACTCAATACCACGCGCACGGTGCGCGAATACGAACGGCGGGGCGTGGCCGGCCTGCACATCGAGGATCAGGGCTTTCCCAAGAAATGCGGGCACCTCGACAACAAGCTGATCGTGCCGCTCGACCAGTACCTGGCGAAAGTGCGCGCCGCCGTGGCCGCACGGCAGAACCCGGACTTTGTCATCATCGCCCGCACCGACGCGCGCGCCGTGCTGGGCTTCGAGGAGGCGATCGGACGCGCCAATGCGGCGCTCGCGGCCGGCGCCGACATGGCGTTCGTCGAGGCGCCGCAGACCTTGGAGGAGGTGCTGGCGGTGCCGCGCCTGGTCAAGGGCCCATGCCTCTTGAATGTGGTCTGGCGCGGCAAGACGCCCGACATTGCCTTCGCCGAGGCTGAGCGCGCCGGCTACAAGCTGGCGATCGTACCCGGCCTGCTGTTCAAGGCGGTGATCGGTGTCTGCGATCGGCTGCTGGCCGAGTTGAAGGCGCAGGGTCGCCATCCCGTGCTCGACACGCACATGACGGTACGCGACGCGTTTCGCCGCGTCGGTGCCGACGACTGGGACGCCGTCAGCCAGCGCTTCGGTGCCGCCGCAGCCGGCGGCGGCAAGCAATCGGAGGCCGCGGAGTAGAGGGAACGCACGCCATGGCCGAGCCGCTGACGCTATTCGACAAGATCTGGTCCGCGCATGTGGTGCAGTCGCGCCCCGATGGCGCGGACTTGCTGCACATCGATCGGCACCTCGTGCACGATGGTTCGAGCAACGCCTTCCGTATGCTCAAGGCGCGCAACTTGCCGCTGCGCCGTCCCGACCGTACGTTTGCCACGCCGGACCACTACGTATCGACGCTGGCCGGCGACCTTGCCGCCATCAACGAGCCAAGCCGCCGCGCCATGGTCGAGGATCTCGAAAGCCATGCGCGGACCAACGGTGTGACGTTGTTCGGGCTCAAGGACCGGCGGCAGGGCATCGTGCATGTGGTCGGACCGGAGCAGGGCTTGAGCCAGCCCGGCATGATCATCGTCTGCGGCGACAGCCACACCGCCACGCATGGCGCACTGGGCGCCCTGGCGTTCGGCATCGGCGCTACCGAGGTTGCGCACGTGTTGGCCACGCAAACGCTGTGGCAGAAGCGACCGAAGAACATGCGCGTCACCGTCGACGGCGGGCTGGCGACGGGTGTGCATGCCAAGGATGTGATCCTGGCCATCATCGCCAAGCTCGGCGCCGCGGGCGGCACCGGTCACGTCATCGAGTACGCCGGCTCCACCATCGCCAGCCTCAGCATCGAGGGGCGCTTGACCATCTGCAACATGTCGATCGAGGCCGGTGCCCGGGCCGGTATGGTGGCGCCCGACGATGTCACCTACCAGTATGTCGTTGGCCGGCCCTACGCGCCCAAGGGATCGGACTGGGACAAGGCGTTGGCGAGCTGGCGCGCGTTGCCGTCGGATGCGGGGGCGCATTTTGATCGCGAGGTCAATGTGGATGCGACCGAGATCGCGCCGATGGTGACCTGGGGCACCAGCCCGGAGGCGGCGGCGCCGATCACCGGCGCGGTTCCGGACCCGGCGGCGGCGCCCGACGCGGGGAGCCGCGAGGCGATCACGCGGGCGCTTGCCTATATGGGGCTGACGCCGGGAAGCCCGCTGTCCGGGATTGCCATCAATCGCGTGTTTATTGGCTCGTGTACCAATAGCCGCATCGAGGACCTGCGGGTGGCGGCGGCGGTGGTCGATGGTCGCCGGGCGGTGGTGCCGGCGATGGTGGTACCGGGCTCCGGCCTGATCAAGGCGCAGGCCGAGGCCGAAGGTCTGGATGTGATCTTCAAGCGCGCCGGCTTCGAGTGGCGCGAGCCCGGCTGTTCGATGTGCGTCGGCATGAACGGTGACCTGGTGGCGCCTGGCGATCGCTGCGCCTCGACCTCCAATCGCAATTTCGTCGGCCGCCAGGGCAAGGGGGCGCGCACCCACCTGGTGAGCCCGGCGATGGCCGCGGCCGCCGCCGTGGCCGGCAGCCTAACGGACGTGCGTCAGCTGATGGGGTCGTGACATGCAACCATTCGTGCCGCTGGAGGCCGTTGCCGCGCCGCTGGCGGTGGCCAATGTCGATACCGACCAAATCATTCCCGCGCGCTTTCTGTGGCGCAAGCGCGGCGAGGGCTGGGGGCACCTGCTGTTTCATGATCTGCGCTTTAACGACGATGGTTCGGCGCGGCCGCAGTTCGTGCTGAACGACCCGCGCTACCAAGCCGCGCAGATCCTGGTGGCCGACCGCAACTTCGGCTGCGGTTCCTCCCGCGAGCACGCGGTCTGGACCCTGTTCGACTATGGCATCCGGGCGGTGATCGCGCCGAGCTTCGGCGACATCTTCTTCAACAACAGTCTGCAGGTTGGGTTATTGCCGATCGTGCTGCCGACGGTGGCGGTCGAGGCGCTGCTGGCGGCCTTAGAGCAAACTCCAGGCGCGCACCTGGGCATCGACCTCGAGGCGCAACAGGTATCGACCGCGGACGGCGTCGTCCACGCTTTCGAGATCGACCCGTTCCGCAAGCAATGCCTGCTCGCTGGCGCCGACGAACTGGCGTTCACGCTCAGCCAGGCGGACGACATCGCATCTTTCGAGACCACCTACGAGCGCAAGGTGTCCTGGCTCTGAGCTGGACCTCGGTGCACGCGCAGCCCGAAGGCCGTGAGCCCCTGACAAGCGCCTGCAGCCTTGGTCTTGGGCGCCAGCGGCACTCGCCTTATTGGGCCCGATCCCGGTGCGATCGGCCGACCCGGCAGCGATTGCTGGCTAGTGCGGCGGGCACCCGCGCCGGCAACCGGCATGAGCCTACTCGTCGCCGCTCCCGTCCGCCTCGTCGACGTCCTCCTGCTGCAGGGCCTCGCTTAAGGCCTGCGCTTGCACGATGAGCTCATCCAGCGCCTGGACCACCTCCTGGCGGCCATCTTCGCTGCCCCAACGGGGATGTTCCTCCAGATCGGCGATCTTGTCGGCGATGGCCGCACGCAGGTCTTCAACTTTTGCGGCAAACTCCTCGGGCGTCATTGCTACTCCGTCGTCGCTCGTCGAATCATTCTCCCCCACCCTTAGCAAGTGGCCCGCAACCGAGGGATGGGCAAGACCCTTGGGCCGCAGCGGCCGGTCTCGCCGCCCACGGCCGCGGCGGGGAATAGGGCGATGCCGAGCCTGGCACCCTCCGGGGGAGCCGGCCACCGTTGCCGAAATTCAACCCTGAGCCTTGATGGCCACGAGACAGCTAGCATGCTGCCACAATCGTCGCTAGGCTCCCACAAGCTGCGTGAACGGCTAGGTACAGACGCCAGACAATGAACACAAATCCCCGACTAACCATCGGCGCGTTGTCCGAGCGAACCAAGGTAAGCATTGAGACCATCCGCTACTACGAACGCATTGGGATTTTGCCAAAGCCGCCGCGCAGCGCCGGCGGCCACCGGCTCTATGCGGGTGAGCACAGACAGCGCTTGGTGTTCATCAGGCGCTCGCGCGAGTTGGGCTTTTCGCTGGACCAGGTTCGCGCGTTGCTCGGTTTGCGCGATGGTCGACGCACCTGCGCCAGGGTGAAGACCATTACCGAACAGCACATTGCCGACATCCGGCGCAAGCTCAAGGACCTGAAGCGGCTGGAGCGGGTGCTGAGCGCCATGGCGGCGCAATGCCCGGGCGACGAGGTGCCGGACTGCCCGATCCTTGAGTCCCTGGCGCGCAGTTGAGGCGTTGCGCCGGCCGCCGATCCGGACGCACGCAGAAAAACCAAAGTCTTGCAAGCGATTAGGTCGGTGCTGGGGCGCCATAACCCGCGCCGTCACCAACGGCTGGATCGGCGCCGGGGTGTCGTTGCCGCCGCCGAACTGCAGGCAGCGCCGCTCACGCCTCGATGATGGCCACCGCGCGCGTCCAACCGGCCGAGGCGGCTTTGATCTTGACCGGGAAACAGGCAACCATGAACCCGTGCGGCGGCAACGCCTCGAGGTTATTGAGCTTCTCGATATGGCAATAGCCGATCTCGCGGCCCGACTTGTGTCCCTCCCAGATCAGCTTGGCGTTGTTGGTCTCGGCAAACCGCCGCGCCGTGTGCACGAACGGGGCATCCCATGACCAGGCATCGGTGCCGGTGACTTTGACGCCGCGCGAGGTCAGATAGAGGGTGGCCTCGCGACCCATACCGCAGCCGCTCGGCACGTAGTCGGGCCGGCCGTAGCGCTGGCCCGCGGCGGTGTTGACGAGGACGATGTCGAGCGGGTTAAGCTCGTGCCCGATGCGCGTCAACTCGGCCTCGACGTCGCGGGCGGTGGCGACATAACCGTCGGCAAAGTGGCGGAAGTCGAGTTTCACGCCGGGCTGGAAGCACCAGTCGAGCGGCACCTCATCGATGGTCATGGCCCGCTTGCCGTTGTCCATGGTGGAAGCAAAGTGCCAGGGGGCGTCGAGATGGGTGCCATTGTGGGTGGAGATGTCGACGCGCTCGACCGCCCAGCCCTCGCCATCCGGCAAGTCCTCGGGCCTGAGGCCCGGGAAGAAAGCGCAGACCTGCGCCACGCTCTGTTTGTGATCAACATAGACAAGTTTCGGCTCGGTGCCGGGCGGATCGGAGGCGATGTTGCCTTCGAGCGGTGCCGAAATGTCGATGATGCGTCGGGCCATTGCCGTTTCTCCAAGCCAAGGCGATCGCGGGTCGCCCATGGTTGTCCGCAAAACGGCATTTGTCGACGACGCGTTGCCCTTTGTGCGCCAAGCCGGCACCCGGCCAGGGCGCGCTTGCCTGCCGCGGCCGGCCGCGCAGGCCGATCGTCCCTGCGATTAACTGCGGGACGGCGGCCAGACCTCCGCGCCGGTGAAATGGCCGACCGATAGCGGGTCGCTTGCCGGAAAGCTGGCCTTGAGGCCGTCATCGATCAGATCGTCGAGGTGTTCCTTGCGCAATTTCGGCGCCGCGATCCGCGCCAGCATTGCGAGCAGCGCTTCGGCTTCGGCGATCTCCTCGGGATTGTCGCCGTCGAGCTTGCCGGCCCGCTTTTGTGCCACCAGCCAGGCCAGTTTTTCGGCCGCGGTCCCCGGCAGCCCAGAAACCACAAGCTCGGCAATTCTCGGGCGAGGCCGACCATCGTGGTTGTCGGCCCGCCGCCGGCGGCCGGATCGGCGAAACATCGGCCAGTCACGCAGCTTGGTCTGAAGAGGGTTGTTCGGCTCCGCCACAGCAAACTCCAAATGCGCGAGCCCCCTGATCTTATCCGGTCACGCACCATTAGCCAACCGGCTCCTCAGTCGGGTGAATCGCACGCGGGGCTTCTTCGCCAAAGCCAAAGGCTGCCAGCGCCAGGCGCACGCGCTCACGCTGCCGACCATTGCCGGCGCGGCGTGGGTACACACTGACCTTCAGCAAAATACAGCCTCGACGTAGGTGCTGCGGCCGCCGCCAGTTGTTACTAGATGGCGGATCACACGCGCGGCGGCGATGCCGCATTGCTCGAGCCAGTGGCGCCGATTGCGCATGGTACCCAAACTCTTAAGTCAGTTCCGGCGGGACCGTCGCGACAGCGGGCGACAACCGGCAAGGGCCGCCGTCGCGCTGCACAACAACCGCCAGTCAGGCCGCGACATGCATGCCAACAGGACCCAGGACAACGCAACCGAGCTGAGCGCGCCGGGGCGGAGCCCGCAGCTCAATCGCCCGCGGCTGCCGTCGCGGACGCTGATCGATGGCGCGGTGCAGCTGACCGGCGATCTGTGGAGTGAGGGCGATGTGCAGATCGATGGTCACGTTTGCGGCAACATCAACTGTGTACAGCTGATCATCAGCAAGGATGCCGTCGTCACCGGCTCGGTCGTGGCGCACGAGGCGGTGGTGCGCGGCAAGCTGACGGGCATCATCCGGGCAACGCGCGTGCTGCTGCAGGAGACGGCGCGGGTGGAATGCGAGATCCTCTATCGGATGCTGTCGGTCGAGGAGGGTGCCCGGTTCGAGGGCGTGGCCCGCTCGCGGCCCGATCCGCTGCAGGAGGAATTTGCGCTCTCTCCGATGGCCGAACTGCGCCAGCAGATGGCGCTGGCCCAGCCGGCGTTGCCGGGGGCTGGCGCAACCGGGATCAAGTCCGAGCTCAGGGCGCCCAATGACCAGGCCGGGCGCGATGAGGTCGGCCGCAAGGAGCAAACCGCGGTCAAAGCGCAAGCCGCCAGCAAAGCCCACGCGGCGGTCAAGGAGGACGTTGGCCTCTAGCCCATTGGCCCGCCGACCGCGGCTCACCGATGCGGCGGCGATCGCCCGCGCCGGCCGGCCTCAGCGCTGGCTGTGCTGGCCAAAATAGGCTTCCTCCAAACGGCGGGGCAGGTCGGGCGCGTTGCCCGGCGCCTCGAGCACGATGGTGCCGCGCACCAGGGCATAAACCCGATCGGCGATAGCCAGCGCCTTTTCGATCAATTGCTCGACCAGTAACACCGCTGTCCCCGCATCCTTGAGCCGCGCCACGGCCGCAAGCACGCGGTCCACCAGCACCGGCGAAAGACCGGCCGAGGGCTCGTCCAGCAGCAACAGCCGCGGCTGCCGCACCAGGCCCTGGGCCACCGCCAGCATCTGCTGTTGTCCGCCGGACAGGGTAACGGCGCGGTCGTTGCGCTTGGCGGCGATCTCCGGAAAGAACGCCAAGGCCTCCTCGACCTGGCGATCGCGGGCGCTATGCGCCATGCCGTAGCCGGCCAGCAGCAGGTTATCGAACACCGTCTGTTGCGTGAAGACCCGGTGACCCTCGACCACGTGCACCAGGCCCGCCCGCACCATATCGCGCGGGCTTGCCCGCGACAGGTCGCGGCCGGCGAAATTGACGTGCCCCGACTTTGGCATGAGGCCGGAGATGGCGCGCAACAAGGTGGTCTTGCCGGCGCCGTTGGGACCGAGCAGGGCCACGATCTCGGCGCTGCCGACCGTCAGGTCGATGCCATGCAGCACGCCGATTTTATCGTAGCCGGCGGCCAGCCCGCGGATCTCGAGCAGCGGCTCAGGCGCCGAGGTAGGCATTGATGACCTCGCGATGACCGCGGATTTCGGCGGGAGTTCCGGACGCCAGCACCTTGCCGAGATTGAGCACGGTGACGCGGTCGCAGATATCGAAAATCATGTCGGCGTGATGCTCCACCAGCAGCACGCCGGTGCCCTGGCGGCTGATGGTGACGATCAGGGCACCCAG
>Ga0126376_10002445_pt1 | contig 10500 bp, 8 predicted proteins | sample PanSoiMetPlot_15_FD_92760 | JGI IMG/M metagenome (GOLD analysis project Ga0126376, IMG submission 92760) | Tropical forest soil microbial communities from Panama - MetaG Plot_15 | ecosystem: Environmental > Terrestrial > Soil > Tropical forest > Bulk soil | place: Panama | collected 2016-02-17 | reverse complement strand
GACGCCGCTAAAGACGCCAAGCGCATGGATGAGGCAGCACCCACCGCGAACACTACGCCCTCAGTCGCCTCGAACCAGGCGCCTAGAAATCGAGCGGTGAATGAGAAGGCAAAAGGTCCGATGCGAAATATGGAGAATAACGCCATCCTTCGTAGCGTCCCTGAGGATCGAGCGGAAGCGCCCAAGACCAGCTCGAAGCCTGTTCCTGACAACCGGGGAGCGACTGAAGAAGTTCCGCAAACTCGCTCGGCCGGTGGCAAGAAGTTTCGCCGGCAGGGAAATGCCTGGGTCGATCAGAAGTTCAAATCCTCAATGACGCTGAAGAATATCTCGCGGGGATCGGATGAGTTTGCCGCTCTCGATTCCGGCCTGCGCTCAATTGCCCAACAACTGGGCGGGGAAGTGATCATTGTGTGGAAGAGCAAGGCCTACCTGATCAGTAATTCGTCATCCGTAAAATGAACTGAAACGGAGATTTGTTCGTATTCAGAGGGGACTGCGGACTTCGACGGTTTACGATTAGCGATTAACGCTTTACTATTCACAAGTATGTTTTGTCCATCCTGCGGCGCTGAATACACAATTGAGCTGAAGTACTGCAATCGTTGCGGTGCAAACCTGAGTACGAATCTCGCCCAGCAGGTCCAGCCCGTAGTTATCAATGTTACTAAACCGACGCTGATTATCGGTGCGCTGGTACTACTGGTCACGCTGGGCGGCTTCGGCGCAGTGGTGACCGGCGCGGTTACGTTGGCGCAGATTCTTCATGGCAATGATTCGTTCATGGCGATAATCCTGTTCGGAATGCTGACGATTCTGGTCATCGATATCTTTCTGGTTCGACTGTTATCAAAGCTGATTAACGCCGCGCTATCATCAAATCAAACTCTGCCTGTGTCATCGAATTTCTCTCCAGCCCTGAACCCGCAATTTCAAAACGCCACGACGACTGCACGCCTTCAATCGATGCCGAGCGTTACGGAAAGCACGACCAGGTTTTTCGAGCCTTATCGTGCTCCGGAACAGACCGCCATTCCAGCACCTGAAAAAAAACGTTAGGGCCACTGCGTCACCACAAAAGACAATTTCACCGTCCGTCGACGGCATCACGTGAACAGCTTCGCCGGTTGCCCTGCTATTTCTGAGTTGGTACAGTGTTGACCCGCTCAGATACATCCCCGGAAAGAGGTTCGCCAAATGTCACCGACTTTTCGTCGCCGGAAGTCTCGTCTGTTCACGTGCTATGTGTTCGTATTTCTAATTTGCGAGTTTTCGTTTTCGCCGCCTGTGCTTAGCCAATCAAAACAGCCACGACAGAAAAGCGCCGGTGCGAAAGGGAATGCGGAGATTTCCAGGATTGTGGCCGAAATCAACCCGAAGAATATTGAGAACACGATTCGCAAGCTCGTAAGTCTTGGGACCCGCAACACATTGTCCGAGCAAAACAACCCAAACCGCGGGATAGGCGCGGCGCGCGACTGGCTGTACGCAGAATTCCAAAAGGCTGCGGCGCAATCGGAAGGTCGAATGACGGTCGAGAAGCAAACTTTCGAGCAGCCAAAAGCTGCTCGGGTACCGCAACCCACGATGCTGACCAATATAATTGCCACATTGAAAGGGACTCAGCCGGAATCAATGAATCGCGTTTATGTTGTGAGCGGCCATTACGACTCGATGTGCGGCCGCGCGACAGATGCAAAATGCGACGCGCCCGGAGCAAATGATGATGGTTCGGGCACCGCGGCCGTGCTCGAGATGGCGCGGGTTATGGCAAGGTACAAATTCGATGCGACGATCATTTTCATGGCGGTCCCGGGCGAAGAGCAGGGCTTGCTCGGCGCAGCTCACTTTGCCGAGGAGGCAAAGAAGAACAACATCGATATTGAAGCAATGTTCACCAATGACATTATTGGCAGCTCACTCGGCGGCAACGGCGTACGCGATGCACATACGGTCCGCGTCTTTTCCGAAGGAGTACCTTCGAATGAAACTCAACAGGAAGCAACCACGCGACGCAGTGTCGGCGGTGAAAACGATTCACCGTCACGCCAGCTTGCGCGCTTTATAAAGGAAGCTGGAGAGCGCTACGTTCCAACAATGAAAGTTTGGATGATCTATCGTCGCGACCGATACGGACGTGGCGGCGATCATCAACCCTTTCTCGAACGGGGCTTTGCCGCCGTGCGCTTTACTGAGCCCAACGAAAATTATCAGCATCAACATCAAAACGTCCGCATTGAAAACGGAATTAAATATGGAGACCTTCCTGAATTCGTTGATTTCACCTACGTCGCAAATGTTGCGCGGGTGAATGCAGCTTCATTGGCGGCGCTGGCCCTGGCGCCGGCGCGCCCCAGGACTGTGGTATTTCCCACCAGTTTGTCGAACGACACGCCGATTAAGTGGGAGGCGAACAAGGAACCTGACCTGGCCGGATACGAGATTGTTTGGCGCGATACGACTGCAGCTGTATGGACAAAAACGCGCCGGGTCGGCAATGTTCTTACCTTTACGATGAAAGGGATGTCGAAAGATAACAACTTCTTTGGCGTAAGGGCAGTAGATAAAGACGGCAACCGCAGTCCGGTCACTTATCCGCGGCCGTTGCCACGTACGCGGCCGAACCAAACGGACACGACTGAACCCGGCACGCCACCATCGCCCTGAGGCCCGGTCTCTGTTTTGTGTCTCAAAATGATATTCGCACTAAAACGGGTGCCACGTTTTTGTCGACGCGACACCCGCTCCAACAAGACTAATTGGAATTGACTCGGAAGAAGCTATTTGCCCACAGTTTCCCCTGAGTCTTGTTTCTTTAGACGACGGTCCGGCGCAAGAGTCTTAAAAAGTGCAAGTATTTTCATTGAGCACGACCAAAATGACGTCGAGCAGTACTTCGCAACAATTATTTGGATCGCTGGACGCATAAATGCTCGATATTGTCATTTGTGACTTTGAATCGGGCTTTTTTCGACTGTTCCGGCTTTTTGAGCGTCTAAATCGCAGCTAAGATAGGGATGTTTCATGTGGGAAGGAAGATTTCGATGACCAGCACCAGACCTTACTTAGAGCGAAATCATTGGGAATTGCGAAAGCTAATCGCGACCGTGACGATGGTGGCATTGCTGGCGGGCACCTTTGCTGTGGGAATCAGTGCCCAAGGCAGGAAATCTCGCGTAACGAAGTCAGCCTCCGGGCTGAACGAGGACCTTCGTATTTTGCATGTGCTTAATCGGCTCGGCTTCGGTGCACGACCCGGCGACATGGAGCGAGTAAAGGCGCTCGGTGTGAACAAGTACATCGAACAGCAGTTATTTCCCGAAAAGGTTGATGATTCGGCCAGTGAGGCGAGGCTGCAAAACCTCGATAGCCTGCGCTTGACCACGGCCCAACTTTACGAAAAATATCCGCAACCAAACCAACTCCTGCAACAACTTCAGCGACGGAACGCGTTGCCGGCGGACCTGGCTGCGGCTCGCGAAAATCGTGTGAAGGCCGCCAACAAAGCAAACGATCAAGCAAAAGCCGGCGAAGCGATGCCGAGCGAAATGCCAGGCGCGAACAATTCGTCGACCGCGAAGCCCAACGTTCCCGCTAACGATACCAACCCGATGAACAACCCCGAGTATCGTCGTGCGGTGATGGAATACTACAAGGAAAACAACCTGCGCCCAGCGCAGTTTTTAGTCGGTGAGTTGCAAATGTCGCGCATACTTCGGGCGGTTTACAGTGAGCGACAGTTGCAGGAGGTAATGGTTGATTTTTGGACCAACCATTTCAACGTGTTTGCCGGGAAGGGAGCTGACCGTTGGCTCCTCACTTCCTATGATCGCGACACGATCAGACCGCACACGCTCGGAAAATTTTATGATTTACTCGTCGCGGATGCGCAAAGTCCGGCGATGCTTTTCTACCTCGATAACGTTCAGAGTGTCAGCCCGAACGCGCAATCGCAGCAACGACCGGGCGCCGCCCGCGGTCCACTCGCCGAGTTGATGCGGATCGGAAACAATCGGCCGCAACAACCACGACCACAACAACGTCGGGGTATCAACGAGAATTACGCACGCGAGTTGATGGAGTTGCACACGCTCGGTGTCGACGGTGGGTACACACAGAAAGACGTGCAGGAAGTCGCGCGCTGCTTTACTGGCTGGACTATCTTTGCGCCGCGCGGCGCGGGCGCGGCGGCGCAGGCGATCGTAAATGGCCGGGTGGGTGAAAGGCTGCGAGATGAAGCGGGAACGTTTTATTTCAATGCGCGCGCGCATGACGACGGCGAGAAAACCGTTCTAGGTCACAAAATTCCCGCCGGCGGTGGCATGAAGGATGGATTGACGGTGCTGGACATCGTCGCGCATCACCCTTCTACCGCCAACTTCATTGCCACGAAACTTGTGCGCCGGTTTGTAGCTGACGATCCACCTAAGACTCTCGTTGATCGCGTCGCCCAGACGTTCATGAAAACGGACGGCGACATTCGCGAGATGCTGCGCACCATCTTCACGTCACCGGAATTCAATTCGCCGGAAGCTTACCGCGCCAAGATCAAACGGCCCTTTGAGCTGGCAATCAGCGCGGTGCGCACTTTGGGTGCAGATACGAATGGCGGCCCACAATTCCATCAATGGATTGCACGCATGGGCCAGCCGCTTTACGGATTTCAAACGCCGAATGGCTATTCCGATGTGGCCGAGAATTGGGTCAACACAGGAGCGCTACTGGAGCGGATGAATTTTGCGCTGGCGCTGGTGGCCAATCGAATACCTGGGACACGCGTGGACCTGGGACGACTGCTTGGCGAACCGACAACAGGAACATCGATTGAAAAAGAGAAGTTATTGGATCGATTTACCACACTAATCGTGGGTGGAGATGTTTCAGCAAAGACCCGCGAAGCGGTGCTAAACCAATTGACAGATCAGATAATGCTACCGCCCGTCCCCACGTCACCGTCTGCAGCGAACACGCCGCCGGCGAATCCATTCGAGACGGCCTTTCAAAATGGGAACCTGAATCCGGGCGGCGGCGGTGGGCCGCAACAGCTCCAACGTCAGCAACTGGCCAGGGTGAATTCGGCGGGATCGATCGACAATCAAGTGGTCAAGCTCGCCGGATTAATTATTGGTTCGCCCGAGTTTCAACGGCAATGACTCAGTTTCGAGTCTGGCGTTTATGACGAACTCGAACTGTGAGGTAACGAGCATGAACAGAAGATATTTCATCAAATCCAGCGGAATTGCTTTGGCTTCGTTTGGCGTGATGGCCGCAGCGCCTTCGTTTTTGAAGCGCGCGCTGGCAGAAACCTTGAGCGCACCCTCTGCGCGCCGCAAAACGCTGATCGCTATTTTTCAGCGTGGCGCTGTCGATGGCTTGAACATGGTCGTGCCTTACGGTGAGTCTGCTTATTATGATCTGCGGCCGAGCATCGCTATTCCCAAGCCGAATGGTGGTGCAGAAGCGGCGATCAATCTCGACGGGTTCTTCGGATTGCATCCATCGCTCTCGTCATTCAAACCGCTTTGGGAGTCAAAACGCCTGGCAATCGTTCACGCTTCAGGTTCGCCGGACACTACCCGTTCCCACTTTGACGCGCAGGATTACATGGAATCGGCTACTCCCGGAGTCAAGTCCACAGCCGATGGCTGGCTTAATCGTTTTCTGCAGGTCAAAGCAGATCCGCAAAAATCACTTTTCCGCGCGGTGTCCATGACATCGAATATGCCGCGCGCGATGCAGGGCAAGGCTTCAACTCTGGCAATTTCTAATCTCGCAGACTTCAATATCCGCGCAGGCCAGAACTCAGCATCGCTGCAAGGCGGCTTTGAAGCGATGTATGACGACAAGTTCGTCAAGGATGCTCTGCACGGAACGGGCACGGAAACTTTCGAAGCGATCAATTATTTGAAGCAGGTAAACCCGGCACAATACAAACCGGAAAACGGCGCGACCTATCCGCAGGGTCAATTGGGTAACGCGTTGAGGCAAACGGCGCAGTTGATAAAGGCAGGCGTGGGATTGGAAGTGGCCTTCGCGGATGTCGGCGGGTGGGACACTCACGTCAACGAAGGCAATCAGCAGGGGCAACTCAGCAACTTGCTGCGGCAGTTCAGCAACGCCATCGAAGCTTTGTACACAGATCTCGGGCAACGCATGGATGACGTCGTGATCCTGACGATGTCCGAATTCGGCCGCACGGTAAGAGAGAACGGTAACCGCGGCACCGATCACGGGCACGCGAATGCGATGTTTGTGGTCGGCAACTCAGTTCGCGGTGGCAAGGTTTACGGTGACTGGCCCGGTTTGAACGCAGCTCAATTGTACGAAGGACGCGACCTTGCATTGACTACGGATTTTCGCGATGTCTTTGGAGAGATTGCTCAGAAGCATCTGGGAGCGCCGAACCTGAAAGCAGTTTTTCCGGGTTATGCGGGCGGCAAGTTCCGGGGATTGCTGGGATAGTTTTCACCACAAAGACACCAAGACACAAAGACGTTAGAGAGAGGGCAGGGCTCAAGCGTGCCACTCCCAAGCATTTTTCTTTGTAGACACAAGTCATCAAAGAATAACTCGTTCAATGCCATTCTTAATTAGCGTAACATTGAAATTGATTAGCAGGCCCAATCTAAGCCCCGTCAGCTTCAAATAGGTCAAAACCTGTGCTTTGAAAACGCGGTTCATCTCATCAACTGCTTTGACTTCGACAAGCAATCGTTTGTCCACGATTAAGTCAATGCGCAAGTCAGTTTCAAGCTTGACTCCATCGTAAACAACTGGAATTTTTACCTGGGTTTCTACCGGGATTCCACGCTTCCTCAATTCATGAACTAGACACGCTTCATAAATGGATTCGAGTAATCCCGGCCCCAGCGCTGTGTGAACCTTGAAGGCCGCGTCAACTACAGCCTTGGCGAGTTGCTCAGTTTCGGCAGAGAGCGGTTCAAATACCTTCATTATCTTTGTGCCTTTGTGTCTTGGTGGTAAATCCCTACTTTACAATTGCCGCGATTCGCAAAGGACCACCACTGCCTCCGGCAATTTTCATCGGCATTGCGATCACCTCAAACCCCACGGCCGGCAGCATGCTCAGATCCCCAAGATTTTCAAATGCTGGAATGTTCTTGTCGAATAAAATCCGGTGACTCTCAAACATTGTTGATTGGCCATAATCAATGCTCGGCGTGTCCAGGCCTATTGCCCTAATCGATCGATTGCCCGTCACCCACCTCGCCGCATCGGGACTTAATCCCGGAAAATGAAGTTTGGCCACGGCCGCCGCACCGCGCTCGTCGGTGCCCATGTACCTGACTCGATCGGGCCAGTACTTCGCAAACCCGGTGCGCAGAAACACTATCGCGCCGTCGGGAATCTGGCCGTGTTGTTTCTCCCAGTTAACGAAATCATCCGTATTGATCAGGTAATCGCGGTTCGCATCACATTGTTTCGTCACGTCGATGAGAATTGCCTCTCCCATTAATTGCTCGAGTGGAACCTGATCCACAGTTTTCGCGCCGGCAGCAAAGTGTCTCGGTGCATCGATGTGAGTTCCGCCGTGCTCCGGTGCAGCGAATTTGTTCGAGGCGTAGTAATAGCCTTTGTCGGTGACGCCGTCCTGCTCTTTTTCGAGCTTGAAACCTTCCTCGGTGGGCCAGTAGATGGTTTGGGCATCGAATGGGTGAGACAAATCAATAATCTTTCCTGCCGGGAATGCAGGTTTGGTTTTCGCGCAAGCTGTGAAAACGATACACAGAAGAATAACCAGTTTGATTTGCGTCCTCATGATCTGACCTCCTGTTTTCGGCGGACATGGTCTGTCAGAAGCCCACGTGTAAGCAAGCGTCGACGAAGCCACGAAAATCGGACAGCTCGACATCGCCTGTTGTCCTAATTCGAAATTCTCCGCGCCCCTCGGTGTCCTCGGCGTCTTTGCGGTGACTGTTTTTGAAAAGCCCATTCACCGCGAAGGCGCAGAGCTCGTAGAGATTTCGAAGAGATGAGACTCAAATGGGTCACCATCGGCTCCGTACCAACTGGCGCTTCCCGCCGCTATCGTCTATTCTGCGAGTCCGCGCCAAACTCAAAAAGAAGGTCAGGTCGTCCAATTATTGATGAGAATGCAGAATAGGGCCGCGATCATTTTGACGCAGCTTTTGGTAATCGCTTGTTTGTTTCACGAGACGGCAAGTGCTCAGCTCTCGCGGCCGCAGGCGCCGCAGATTCAGTATTCGCCGCAACTGGTATCGGAAATAAAAAAAATTCAACAGGCCGCACTCGCAAGCGACTATGCGTATCGCGAGCTGGCACATCTTTGCAACAACATTGGCCCGCGTTTGAGCGGCTCACCGCAGGCGCAGGCAGCTGTGACATATGTGGCAGACGAGTTACGCAAGCTGGGCCTGGAAGTAAAGCTTGAAAAGGTGATGGTGCCGCACTGGGTTCGGGGTCAGGAGACCGCGGAGTTAACTGAGTACGCGGGGATGGCGCCTAACACCACTCAGAAAATCGTGCTGACAGCGCTCGGCGGAAGCTTGGCCACCCCGGCTCAGGGCATCACAGCCGAAGTCATCGTCGTGAACGACTTTGATGAACTACAAGCGCTGGGCCGGCAACGCGTGGCCGGGAAAATTGTTTTGTTCAACGCAAAGTTTGACCAGCAACTTGCCGATAACGGCTTCTCGGGTGAAGCGTACGGGCAGGCGGTAATTTATCGGGGCATTGGCGCCAGCGCTGCGGCGCGTCTGGGAGCGGTTGCGGCTCTCAATCGATCGGCGGGCGGAACCGACTATCGCCTGCCTCACACAGGCGCGCTTCGTTATGCCGATGATGCGCCAAAGATTCCGGCCGCCGCGGTGGCTAGTGAAGACGCTGAGTTGCTGGCCCATCTGACCCGGGAAGGTCCGGTGAAGATGCACCTGGTGTTAACGCCGCAAACTCTTCCGGATGAGCCGAGCTTTAATGTCGTTGCAGACTTAAAGGGAAGTGAGCAGCCCGAACAGATCGTAATTGTGTCCGGCCATCTCGATTCATGGGACCTTGGCCGCGGCGCGATTGATGACGGTGCCGGCGTGGTGATGGCGATGCAGACAGCCCAGATACTCACACAATTGGGCCTGCGCCCGAAGCGAACGATTCGGATCATCGCGTGGATGAACGAAGAAAACGGGCTTGCAGGCGGTCGTGGTTATTTTGCAGCTCACAAAAACGAGGTTGCCAACCAATTCGCCGCAATTGAAGCGGATCTGGGCGCCGGCCATCCTCTGGGTTTCCGCGCTTCAGGAAAGCCCGAGGTTCTGACACTACTGCAGCCACTGGCAGTGATTCTTCAAAGTCAGGGCGCCGGCGTAACGCGCGCAGAAGAAGAGACAGGTTCCGACATCGGTCCACTCGGTGCGGCAGGCGTGCCGACCTTCGCTCCTATTCAGGATGCACGTACTTACTTCAATTATCACCACACGGCCGCTGACACGCTCGACAAAGTAAATCCAAAAGAGCTGCAGGAGAACTGCGCAGTAGTTGCGGCGCTGGCTTACACGCTCGCAAACATCCCGCAGTCTTTGCCGCGGTGAACGAATGATGAGTTGACTACCAAGGCCCGAAGTCACGAAGAGTATTAGAAGAAGTAAGATTTCGACCTTTAATCGAGTTATGACTTAGTACCTTTCTGTCTTTGTGGTGAGAAATTGTGAACGTATCGTTCCAGCCGATCATCCAGCGCTTCGATTCGATCGATTCAACTAATCTGGAGGCAATGCGTCAGGCCAAAGCCGGTGCAGCCGAAGGACTTTGCATCGTTGCGCGAGAGCAGCGGCGCGGTCGTGGACGCCTCGATCGAAGTTGGCATTCACCCGCCGATGCCGGACTTTATATGAGCTTTCTTTTGAGGCCGAGATTCGAAATGAACAAGTGGCCGTTGATTACGCTCATGGCTGCCCTCGCGGTGTATGACGCCTTGATGACAGCCTGTAAGATGCGCGCTGACATAAAATGGCCAAACGATCTTTGCGTCAACGATCTAAAGCTTTGCGGTATTTTGGCTGAGACAGTTGAAACTGATTCCGGTCCCGCGGCAGTTGTCGGAATTGGGATCAATCTTGGTTCGGATATTCTGGCCCATGCTCCGGCAAATGCCGCGTCCGTGGAATCCGTAACCGGGGAAAAGCCGGACAGCGAATTTCTTTTGACTGAATTGCTGAAATGTATCGCCGAGAGGTATGGACTGCTTGAAACTGCCGACGGTTGCGAACACACAATCCGGGAATGGTGCGCTCGCTCTTCGTACGCAATCGACAGGCGCGTAAGAGTGACAGTAAGTCAGGAAACCTTCGAGGGGACCACACGCGGGTTGGAAAGCGATGGCGCCCTGCGCGTTGAGACTGCGGACGGAAGAATTAGAGTCATTCGGGCCGGTGATGTAACGGCCTTGCGATCCACGAGTACCAGCTGATGGCGCGGATACTAATCTCTACTTTTAGATCCTTCGGCGACGTTCATCCATATGTT
>Ga0126376_10002444_pt1 | contig 10503 bp, 8 predicted proteins | sample PanSoiMetPlot_15_FD_92760 | JGI IMG/M metagenome (GOLD analysis project Ga0126376, IMG submission 92760) | Tropical forest soil microbial communities from Panama - MetaG Plot_15 | ecosystem: Environmental > Terrestrial > Soil > Tropical forest > Bulk soil | place: Panama | collected 2016-02-17 | reverse complement strand
GGCGGCGCGCGCCGGCGACCTCACCACGCCGTGTCCCGGCAAATAGTCAACCAGCGCGCGTCGGGGGTTCCATGCGGCGGCTCACAGGTTTGCGGCGCGGGCGGTTGATCGCCGTTGCGGCGGTGCTGCTGGCTTCGGTCGGCGCGGCGCGTGCGCTTGAGCCCTCCAAGGAGCTGGCCGACCTGCGCCAAACCGCCAGCGCCCTCTACAAGAGCGGCGACTTTGCGGCCTCGCTCCGGCTTTATGAGCGCGCCACCCCGCTGGTGGTCCGCGATTTCGGTCGCGAGCACGAACAGACCGCGATCCACTACCATTCGCTGGGTCTGGTGGCGGAGGCCGCCGGCAATCTGGCCGCCGCCGAGACCTACTACCGCGCCGCGATCCCGATCCGCGAGAAGGTCTATGGACCCGACAGCGCCGCGACCGCCGTCGGCCTCGATCGGCTGGCCAGCGTCTACCTCAAGCTCGGTCGGCCGGAGGCGGCCGCGCCGCTGGTGGCACGGGCATCGACCATCCGCCGCGATATCGGCGCGCTCTTGGGCCCGAACCATTCCTTTTTCGCCGGGGATCATGCCAATGCCGGCGACCTCGCGCTGGCGCGCGGCGACTGGTCGGCGGCGCTTGCCTCCTATCGCGAGGCCATTCGCTTGCTCTCCGGTCAAGATACCTCGCAACCGCTGATGCAGTCGGTGGTGGCCGACGAGATCAAGCGGCAGCGCGAAACGTTCATCGGCCTCGGCCGCGCCGCCTGGCAGATGCGTGCCTCGGCCGGCGCCGATGGCGCTGCCCTGTTCGAGGAAACCTTTGCCGGCGCGCAGCTGGCTTGGGCGACCTCGGCGGCCTCGGCCTTGGCCAAAATGAGCGCACGGCTCGGTGCCGGCAGAACGCCGCTGGGTCAGCGCGTCAGACGCGTGCAGGATCTTTCCGATCGCGTCGTCAACCTCAACAGCGAGGACAGCACGCTGTTGGCAAACTGGAGCGCCGTTCAGCGGCAAGATCCCGCCTATAGCGCCGTGGCCGAGGAGTTCCGCGCCGCCAGCCTCGCCCGCAGCAAGATCGGCGCGCCGACGGTCAAGCGGCAGACAGAATTGGTGCAACGGCTGACCGCGCTGATTGAGCGTTGCCCATCGGGTGTCAAACGGATCGGCTGCGATGAAAGCGAGCGCGAGGTGCAAGCGATCAGCAAGGAGTTGGCGGAGCTGTCCAAGGCTGCCGCCGGCGGCGCCGACACCATGACCGGCCTGCACCAGCGCCTTGAGGCGGCGGAGAAGGCGTTGCCAGGCTACCAGGAGTTTACGGCGCGGCGCTCGGGCCTGCGCCGGGAGCTCGACGACGCCGAAACCGAAATCCGCCGCCTGCGGCAGGAGATCGTGCAATCGTTTCCCCAGTATGCCGCCCTCACCGATCCCAAACCGCTGTCGGTGGCCGACGCCCGGGGCTTGCTGCGCGACGATGAGGCGCTGCTGGCGATGCTGATCGGCTCCGGCCGCAGCTTCGTCTGGGCGGTCTCCCGCGAACGCAGCGCCTGGGCCGAGATCGAGGCCGGCAGCACTGAGCTGGCCGAGGCCGTCAGCGCGCTCAGGGCCGGGCTCGATCCGCTGGCACAGCAGGATGCGGAAGGCACGACCGCAAGCCGGGCCGGCGTCGTTCAGGGCTTCGACCTCGCCCGCTCATACCAGCTCTACCGGCTGCTGTTCGGCCCGGTAGCCGAGGTGTTGGCCGGCAAGCGCCACCTGATCATCGTGCCGACCGGGCCGCTCACGAGCTTACCCTTGCAGGTGCTGGTGCGGGAGCCACCGCAACTTGAGGGCACGCCGCAGGAGACCTTGCGGCGGGCGGCGTGGCTGATCAAAAGCCACGCGCTCAGCGTGTTGCCATCGGTGCAGTCGCTGGGCGCATTGCGCAAGCTCGCCGCCGCCAGTGCGGCCAGCAAGCCGTTCTTCGGCATCGGCGATCCGATCCTGCGCGGCCCGCCCGAGCGCCAGCGCGGCGCCAAGCTGGCGCTGGCTGAACCACAGCGCTTCTACCGCAACGGCCTGGCCGATACCCGGGCGGTGCGCGAGTTGCCGCCGCTGCCGGAGACCGCCGATGAATTGCGCGCCATCGCCAAGGTGCTCGGCGCTTCGCCGGAGGCCGTCAACTTGCGCGAGGCGGCGTCCGAAACCCGCGTCAAGACCGCGGCGCTGAGCGAGTACCATGTGATCCACTTCGCCACCCACGGCCTGGTCGCCGGCGATCTTTCGGGCCTCATCGAACCGGCCTTGGTGTTGACCCCTCCGGAGGTGCCGACCGAGGCCGATGATGGTCTTCTCACCGCCTCGGAGGTGGCCGCACTGGAGCTCGATGCCGACTGGGTGGTGCTGTCGGCGTGCAATACGGCCGCCGGCAGCGCCGTGGGCGCGGAAGCGCTTTCGGGACTGGCACGGGCCTTTTTCTATGCCGGGGCGCGGGCGCTGCTGGTGTCGCACTGGTCGGTGTTTTCGACCGCGGCCACCGAGCTCACGACCAGGACATTTGCCAGCTTGGCGGCCGAGCCGCGGCTCGGGCGGGCGGAGGCCTTGCGCCGCTCGATGCTGGCCCTGATCGAGGCCGGGCAGGGCCCATCCTACTGGGCTCCGTTCGTGATCGTCGGCGAGGGTGGCCGCTCGGCGCGCTGACCGCCGGCGCAGTTAGTCCCAAATTGTTAGCCTTTTCCCGCCTTGACCGCGCCGGCGTTGGCGGCACCGGCGACGCCGATGCCGGGCTGCCTCGGGCGGCTCAGGCGTTGCCACCAATCGACGGCCGTCCCCAAAATCCCTTTCGGCATATAGATGATGAACAGCACCAGCAACAACCCATAGATTGCCTGGTCGAGCGCCAGCGCCGAGCTGCCAAGCAGGTCGCGGAGCGTGGCGGAGCCTTGAATGGCAACGCGCAGGCTCTCGGCCAAGAGCTGCGTGAAGACGGCACCGACGGTGGGGCCGAGCATGACGTAAAGCCCACCGGCGATCACCGCGAATACGATGTTGAGGGAAACGGCGAGACCGGCGATGGTATCCGGCCCGATGTACATCTGGTATTGCGCGAACATGGCACCGCCGAGCGCGCACATCGCCGAGGAGAGCGCGGTGATCTTCAGCTTTTCCCGGGTCACATCGATGCCGACCGAAGCGGCAGCATCTTCATCCTGGCTGGCGGCATCGAGCGCGTATCGATCCATGCTGCGATCGACGCGCCACCAGATGTAGAGCCCGAACAGCCACAGCGCGAAGGCAATATAGTAGGCGAGCACGCGCTCGGGTTCGAACTGCAAGGCCAATAGCGAGACGCCGTCGCCGTAGCGCTTCGGCTGCGTGCCGAGCGATCCGCCGGTGTAGTCGCGCAGGCCGACGATGCACAGGCGCACGAATTCGGTCAGCGCCAAGGTCAAGAGTGCGAAGTAGTGGCCGGTGATGCGCAGGCGAAAGCAGGGATAGCCGACCACGACGGCAACCATGGTGGCCGCCACCACGCCCACCGGGATGCCGATCCAGGGCGGTAGCCCGGCAAAGTTCCACAACAACACGGTGACATAGGCACCGATGCCGGTGAAGGCGCCGTGACCGAACGAGGTCAGCCCGAACCGTCCCATCAGCGACCAGCCGGTGTAAATGAACGACCATAGCAAAATCTGGATCAATAGGTGCAGGTAGTATTTCTCCGACGCCGGAAAGGCGACGTGCACCATCAGCGGGATGGCGGCGACCGCGGCAATGCCGAGGATGGCGGCGGGCGCTGCACGCAAGCTGGTCATGATTTGGTCCCGAACAGTCCCTGCGGCCGTATGAAGATCGCGACCATGAAGAACAGGAAGGCGACCGCATATCCCCATTCGGTATGGAAGCAGCTGGAGCCGACGGCGATGAACTGAGAGATGATGAAGGCGGCGACGAAGCCGCCGATCATGTTGCCGAGGCCGCCCAGCACGCAGATCATGAAGATCAGCGGCCCGAACTGCAGGCCAATCTGCGGATAGATGTCGTACTGCAGCACCATCAGCGCGGCCGCGAGCCCGGCAAGCCCGCCGCCAATGGCGGAGGTGACGAGATAGAGCCGGCGGCTGTCCACCCCCATCAGCGCGATGATGTCACGGTCCTGGGCAATGGCGCGGATGGCGGTGCCAAGGTAGGTCTTCTTGAGAAACAGCCACAGCCCCAGGGCCCCGGCCAGCGCGATTGCGAACGCCCAGATCCGCGCCCAGGAGAAGCTCATATCGGCGACGTTGAGCGATCCGAGGCGGATCCCCAGATTCTTGAACTCGATCCCGAACGCCATGGTGGCGGCCGCCTGCAACAGGAACAGCACGCCGCCGGTGACCAACAGCTGGTTGATCGGGGGCGTATCGAGCACCGGTCGAATGACCAGATAGTGCAGAATGGCACCGGCCAGCGCCACCAGCACGATGCCAAACAACGCCGCCAACAGGAATGGTGCCCCGCCCTTGTAGGCGTAGTTGATGCCATACATGCCGACCATCACCAGCTCGGCGTAGCAGATCCACACCACGTCGATGACGCCGAAGATCAGGTTCAATCCCAGCGCCAGCAAGGCGAGAAGGCCGGCCAACAGCACGCCGTTGAGAAGCGCTTCGAGGAAAAATATGTCGAGCTGGCAGTCCATGCTTAACCGCTCCCCAGCGCTGGCATCGAACGCGCGAGCCCGCTTTCGAACCGGCGCCGCGGCCACACCGGCCGGCGGCAGCACGGGCCGGCAGCACGGCCTTGACCTCGGGTCGGCGCCATGGCGTTCAGATCCCCATGTAGGCGGCGCGGATCTCGTCGCTTGCCGCCAGCTCCGCCGCGGTGCCGTGCGCCTTCACCCGGCCGACCTCGAGCAGGTAGGCGCGATCAACCACCTTGAGCACGCCGCGCACGTTTTGCTCCACGATCAGCACGGTATAGCCCTCGTCGCGAATGCGCCGCACCAGGTCGAACAATTGCCCCACCACCACCGGGGCCAGGCCCATCGACGGTTCGTCGAGCAGCACGAGCTTGGGGCCGCTCATCAGCGCGCGCGCAATGGCGCACATCTGCTGCTCGCCACCCGAGAGGGTGCCGGCCAGCTGCGTGTTGCGTTCGGCCAGGCGCGGAAACAATCGATAGACATAGGCCAGTCGTTCCGCAAACCGGCCGCGGGCCGCGGCAATGAAGGCGCCCATGCGCAGATTTTCTTCGACGCTGAGGCGCGGAAACAGGCGGCGGCTCTCCGGCACATGCGCAATGCCCGCGGCAACGATCTGGTGCGCCGGGGTGGCGATCAGATCGCGGCCGTCAAAGCGCATTTGCCCGGTGGTCGGCGGCAGCAGGCCGGAAATCACCCGCAGCAGCGTGGTCTTGCCGGCGCCGTTCGAACCGATCACCGCCACCGCCTCGCCGGCCGCCACCTGCATGGAGACGCCGAACAGGGCCTGAAAGCCGCCATAACCCGCATTGATGTCGTTGAGTTGCAGCATACCGCCTCAATCGCGATCCGAACCGAGGTAGACCTCGATCACTCGACGATCGCTTTGCGCCGCCGTCGGCGCGCCGTCGAAGATCTTCTCGCCATGGTCGAGCACGACCACGCGGTCGACCATGCGCATCAACACGCCCATGATGTGCTCGACCCAGACAATGGTGATCTGCATCTGATCGCGGATGCGGCGCAGCATCACTGCCGCCTGCTCCATCTCGGCATGATCGAGACCGTTGAGGCTTTCATCGGCAAGCAGCAGCCGCGGGCGCGTGGCGAGCGCGCGGGCAAGCTCGAGTTTCTTCAGCGCCGCCGCACCGAGTGTGGCGGTACCGGTGGCGGCATCGGTCGGCAGCCCGACCAGCGCCAGCGCCTCCTCCGCCTGCCGCCAGCAGGCGGCGCGCTCGACCTTGCGCTCTTGTCCGAACCAGGCCGACAGCGCCACATTCTCGACCAAGGTCAAGTTGCGGAACGGGCGTGGGATCTGGTAGGTGCGACCGATCCCCTTGTGACAGATGCGATTGGCCGGCAGCCCGGCAATGTCCTCGCCATCGAGCCGGATGCTGCCGGCGCTCGGCGCGTACATGCCGGCAATGCAGTTGAAGGTGGTGCTCTTGCCCGAGCCATTGGGACCGATCAGGCCAAGAATTTCTCCCTCGTTGACGTCGAACGACACGTTCGAGACGGCCGCAAAGCCGCCGAAGGTCTTGCTCAGCCCGGAGACGGAAAGCAACGCCACTGAACCCGCGCCTGCTCGCTAGATCGGCGGGGAGCCGGCGCCGGCTCCCCGGGTTTGCCGGCGGCTCAGCGCCCGTAGGCGTGCCCCTTGGGCAGGGGCAGCACGGGATCGACGGTACGGATCGCCGTCGGCCAAGCGATCTTGGTGTGGCCGTCGATGTACTGCATCACCACTGGCGTCGAGCGCTCGTTCTGTCCCGCCATCGGCGTACCGGGAGGAAAGAACTTCACGCCGTAGCCCTGGATGGTGCCACCGAGCGGAATGTCGGTATCGAGCGCCGCCTTGCGCAACGCCTCGGCATCCCAGCCGCCGTAGGTCTTGATGGCGCGCGGCAGCACGTCGGTGAGGAAGATCCAGGCCTGGTTGAAGCCCATCGAGGTGTGCGGCGGCACCTCGCTGGCACCGGTCTCGGCCTTGTAGCGCTTCACCATCTCGGCGGTGATGTCGCCAACGCCCGGCTTCAGGGTATTGGGATCGAGCAGCTGTCCGGCCACCGGATCGACGTTGTAGATGTAGTTGACGTCGTCCTTGAAGGTCTCGCGCAGCTTGTCGATCTGGCCATAGCCGGCGCCCTCGCCGATCAACGCCGCGAACTTGAGCCCCGCCTCCTTGGCTTGGCGCAGAAACAGCGTGATGTCCGGGTTGTAGCCGGCATGCACCACGATATCCGGTTGCGCCCGCCGCAGCTTGGTCACCAGCGCCGACAGATCGGTGGCGGTGGCCGAATAGCCCTCCTTGTGCACGACCTGCATGCCGAGCGCCTTGCAGCGCTCCTCGCTGGCGCTGCCGACGCCGACGCCGTATGGCCCATCTTCGTGAATGATGGCGACCTTGACGTCTTTCGGTTCCTTGCCGAGTTTGCTCTTGGCGTTCTCGGCAATGAACGAGCAGGTCGCATCGCCGTACTGATCCGAATGAATGGTCGGCCGGAAGGCGTAGGTGAGCTTCTTGTCCTTGAACACCGCCGAGGAGACGCACACGTTCATCCACAGGAACTTCTTGGCGGCATCGACCTTGGCGGCGAGCGGCACGCACTGCGCGCTGGAGTAGACGCCCATCAGCAGGTCGACCTTCGCCTCATTGAGCAGGCGCTCGGCCTCATTGATGGCAACGTCGACCTTGGATTGCGCGTCGGCCTCGATGGCGACGATCTTGTGGCCCTCGACGCCGCCTTTCTCATTGACCATGTCGATGGCGATCTTGTTGCCAATCGATGCCGGCTTGGAGCCGCCGCCGGCGAACGGACCGGTCAGGTCGTAAATGGTGCCGATCTTGATGTCCTGCGCCACGGCGCCGGTCGCCGTCAGGGCCGCGGCGAGACAACCGCCGGCGAGCATAACCGGCATGCGAAGCTTCATGAGTTTCCTCCGTTGGCGCCGAACTGGGACCTTCAATGGTCCCTTTTGAGCATGCGGGCAGTGTGGGTAACGGCCATGGGGGCTGTCAACCGGAACCCGCGGTCATTCGACGAAATGCTCGACGGCGACGGCACGGCAATCCATCTCGTACTCGAGGCCGTGCACCGGCGGACGGCAATAGTGCCAGGTGAGGCCGGCGCGCGCCGCGCCACGGGCGACGATCTCGTCGGCCAGAAATGGGTAAAGATCGTGCACGGTGTAGACCTGACTGGCACGGGTGTCCTGCCAGCCGAAGCCCAACAGCCCTAGTCGCCGCTCCATTTCGCCAAGCACGTAGACCGCCTTCTCGCGCATGGCATCGGGGCTGGTGTCACCATAGCGCACGGTGCGCTCGCGGTAGATGGCGCCGCCCTCGCGGGCCTCGCCGCTGCCGGCGACAACAAAGTCCGCCGTCCTCACTTCGCTACTGCGCGTGAAGCAGAAGGCATGAAAGCCCGGTTCCGACGGCGGTGCCAGTTCCGGGCAGACGTTGCTGCGGGCAACGGGATTGATGCGGCTGCTGGGATTATAGATACCCCACTTTTCCAGGGTACCGGCGTAGACCTCGTTGAAGGCGCGAAAGCCCTGATCGGTGAAGGGGGCAGGCGAGCGCAACTCGCAGGCGCAAAAGGCGGTGAGCGGCCGTCCAAAGGACGCGATGATCTCGGCCACCCGCGCGAAGCCGCGGGCGAGCGGAACCGGTTGGCGAAAGCTGACCCGCTCGATTGAGAAGCCTGGCTCGGCGGCAACGCCACCGGAATACTGAAAGACGGCCGGGATGAAGCGATAGCCCCCGGGCGCAAAGACCTCCGTCACGCCTTCGCCTCCGTGTCGTAGCTGTAGTCGAAATCGCAGTGGCTGGCGCCCTGCATGATGGTCTGCGTGCGCTTGAGCTTGAGGCGCGCGTCATAGCCTTCGCAAAAACTGCCGTCGCGCTGGCAGGACAACAGGTGGCCGATCTCGCCCAGCCCCATGTCGCGGTACATCTCCGCGTACTTGCAGCGCGTAACATTGAAGCGATAGCGGCTTTGGTTCTGTTCGATCACCTCCCGCTCCAAGGCGCCACCGCGCGTCCACAGCTCCTGGCGATCGATGAAGGTCTGCATCGAGGTTTGGCCGTCGACCCTGTCCGCCATCTCGCGCGCCTGCGCCAGGGCGGAGGCGCGCACCGCGGTGGCCAGCGTCGCTTGCGCCACAGCCACGCCGTGACTTGCCTTGAGCACGTCATAGACGTGCTTGAGGATCGCAGCCTCGATGCGCCGCCGCTCCAGCATCGCAAGTTGTGACGGCTCCGGCATGCTGCCTCCCGCACATCTAATGGTGCTCACGTGGTCCTGGCGCTCGCGACCCAGCCGCGCACCCGAAAATGTGCAGGAGCCATCGCGGGGCCGCAAGGACAATTGCGCTGACAGCGCTGGCGCTCGGCGCCCTCGCCAGTCCTGCAGCGGCGACCTGGCTGCCTTGAAGCAGCATGGACTGGGTCCGTTTTAGCGGGGGGTCAAGACCCGCGCGCGGCAGACGTCGGCGCCAAAGCGGGCCGCCACGCCGCCCAAACCCAGGCGCCCGGCGGCGTCGGCCGCGCGCCATCGCGGGTTGCCGCCGGCGCGGCAGCCGGTCCTTCCGGGGTGGCAACCGCACCAGCCGAAAGCCATTTGCCCGCCGGCCGCGATGGCGCATAACCTCCGCGCACGGCCGCAGCTCATCGATAAAGTTGGCGCGGCACGGCCGCCCCCGCGGCGGAGCCGGCAGTTACCTGCTGCGGCCGGTGCGGAACCTGAGGAGGTCTCTTTCATGCTGAGCGACCGCTACGGCAACGGCCTGACGTCAAGCTCGAGGCCAGCGTGCGATGCCTACGTCGCGGCCGTCGATCTGTTGCTTGCCGCCAGCCCCGGTGCCGAGGCAGCGTTTCATCGCGCCATCGCTTGTGATCCGCGGCTGGCGGTGGCCCACGTCGGGCTCGCCCGCGCCCTGCAGCTGCGGGCGCAGCCGGAGGCCGCCAAGGCCGCCATCGCCGGCGCGCTCGAGCTGAGCGATGGGCTATCGGCGCGCGAACGCGGCCATGTCGAGGTCATGAACCTGGTGATCAACGGCAAGTCGGCGCCGGCGCTGGCGGCGGCGCGCGCGCATCTTGGCGACTATCCGCGCGATGCCATGGTGCTGGCGCCGTTAACCAGCGTGTTTGGCTTGATCGGTTTCAGCGGCCGCGCCGGGCGCGAGCTCGAGCTGCTAGAGCTGATGGACGCGCTCGCCACCGCCTACGGCGAGGAGGACTGGTGGTTTCTGTCGATGCGCGCCTTCGCCCAGGTCGAATGCGGGCACATCGATCAGGCCCTGACCAACATCGAGCGCTCGCTCGCCCGCAATCCCTTGAACGCGCACGCCGCCCACATTCGCGGCCACGTCTTTTACGAGAGCGGGGAGCGCGAGCCGGGACTGAGCTACCTCAGCGACTGGTGGCTGCGCTATCCCAAAGAGGGGCAGTTGCACTGTCATCTGGCCTGGCATATCGCGCTTTGGCAACTCGAACTCGGGCACACGCAGGAGGCCTGGGAGGTCTATCACGCCCACTTGAAGCCCGGCGCCTCGTGGGGGCCACCGATCAATACCTTATCGGATTCCGCCTCGTTCCTGTTCCGGGCCGAACTCGCCGGCGAGGCCCGCCGCCCGGAGCTGTGGCGCGAGTTGAGCACGTATGCGCTCACCGCCTTTGCCACACCCGGCGTCACCTTTGCCGACGTGCACGGCGCGCTCGCCCATGCGCTGGCCGGCAATGGCGAGGCGCTGGCGTTGATCGAGCGCAGCGCCGCCGGACCAGCGGCGGATATGGTCTCCGCCCTGGCGCGGGCATTCGCCGCCCTCAACCGCGGCGCCTGGCAGGAGGCTTCGGCAAGCATGCTG
>Ga0126376_10002443_pt1 | contig 10504 bp, 7 predicted proteins | sample PanSoiMetPlot_15_FD_92760 | JGI IMG/M metagenome (GOLD analysis project Ga0126376, IMG submission 92760) | Tropical forest soil microbial communities from Panama - MetaG Plot_15 | ecosystem: Environmental > Terrestrial > Soil > Tropical forest > Bulk soil | place: Panama | collected 2016-02-17 | reverse complement strand
TCCCAGAGCCGCGTCGACAGCTCCTGGAACGCGGGGTCGCGCAGCCATTGCTCCTTCAGGGCCTCGGCGCGCGAGATGACGTCGTGGGAATGCTGCAGGCGGTCGATGAAGTCCCGCAGCGTGTTGTCGAAGGTCGCCCGCAGCGGGTGGTGGGGATCGGTGGCGATATCGCGCAGCAGCCGCTCGATCGCCGTGACGATGCGCTGGTAGATCTTGTCGTCGATGATCCCGGGGACCCACCAAGGACTCTCTTCCTTGACCCGCTGCCGCACCACCTCCCGGTTTTCATCCACTGCCTGAGCCGCAATGCGGACCGCCTCGCTGAGCAGCTCCTGACGCCGGTTGCCGGCGAGGACGACGGAGAGAGTCTGTCCCAGCGCCGGAGCGACACGCATCGCGCGCAGCCGGTCGGTCACCGTCTGTTGGACCAGCTCGCGCACCTCGGCGTCGGGGAGGGCGTCGAGCGCCTTGGCCATCCCCGCGGCGACCTGCCGGGCCACACGGCGACTGTTCTCGGGATCGGCGAGCCAGCGGGCGGAGCGCTCGGCGATGTGCACGCTGCGCAGGCGCTCGGTGAGCACCTCGCGCGCCAGAAAGTGGTTCTGGACGAAGTTGCCGATCGTCCGCCCGATCCGGTCCTTACGCGTCGCGATGATCGCGGTGTGCGGAATCGGCAATCCGAGCGGATGGCGGAACAGGGCGGTGACGGCGAACCAGTCCGCGAGCCCGCCGACGAGTGACGCTTCGGCGGTGGCCCGCACGAAGCCGACGATCGGGTAGGTCGCTTCGAAGTAGCGGGCCACGACGAAGACGACGGCGGCGACCGCCAGCAGGCCGGTCGCCCGCCGTTTCATCGTCTCGAGCTGCACCTGGCGCAGGGCGTCGTCGGGTCGGGACCAGCGCGCCGCAGCGGCGGAGAGTCCCGACGCGCGATCGTCTGCAGGAGTAGTGGTCGGGCTCGACGTCATGTCGCTCGAAGATAACTCTTGATGAATTCTTGATGCCGGAGGGGCCAATCCTGAGTCCGTTTTGACCGCGCCCCGCCTACCGTTGTCCTGCACCATGCTCGATCTCCTGTACGTCGCCCTCACCGTGGGCTTCTTCGCGCTCATGCTCGGCTACGTCCGCGGCTGCGAACGCCTCGGCCGCACGGCCGGGGAAGACGAGCGCCCGTGAGCGGCGCGACGCTCGTCGCCGGTTTCGTCTCCCTGGCGCTGCTCGTGTACCTGGTCTACACGCTGCTGCGTCCCGAGAAGTTCTGAGGGTCCCTGGATATGACGTGGAATGGGTGGTTTCAGATTCTGTTCTTCTCAGGGGCCGTGCTCGCCGTCACGAAGCCGGTGGGCGTCTACCTCATCCGGGTCTACGATGGCTCGCTGCGCTGGCTCGCTCCGGTGGAGCGCGGGATCTATCGCCTGGCCGGAATCGATCCGGAAGAGGATCAGTCCTGGACCCGCTATGCCGCGGCGCTGCTCGTGTTCAGCGCGGTGTCGATGCTTGTCACCTACGTGGCGCTGCGGCTGCAGGGGCATCTGCCGCTCAATCCGTTCCAGCGCCCGGGGGTGGTGGATCGCCAGGCGTTCGAGACGGCGGCGTCGTTCACCACGAATACGAATTGGCAGTCGTATGCCGGCGAAACGACGATGTCGTATCTGTCGCAGATGATGCAGCTCGCTTTCCACAACTTCACGTCAGCGGCGGTGGGGGTTGCCTGCGCCGTTGCCCTGGCGCGCGGCATCGCGCGCCGCTCCGGCGGCGGCATCGGCAACTTCTGGGTCGACCTGGTTCGCGGCACTCTCTATCTCTTTCTCCCAGCGTGCTTCGTCCTCGCGCTGCTGTTCGTGCAACAGGGGACGATTCAGAACTTCGCGCACTACGTCACCATCACGACGGTCGAGGGGGCGAAGCAGGTGCTGGCGATGGGGCCAGTCGCGAGCCAGACCGCCATCAAGCAGCTCGGCACCAACGGCGGCGGGTTCTTCAACGCCAACGCGGCGCATCCGTTCGAGAACCCCACGCCCTGGACCAACTTTCTGTCGGTATTCGCGATCTTCGTCGTCCCCGCCGGACTCACCTGGTTTTACGGACGCACCGTGCGCAACCAGCGTCACGGCTGGGCGCTCTGGGCAGCGATGTTCGTGCTGTTCGCGGGCGGAGTCGCGACGGCGTACTGGGCCGAGGCGCGCGGCAACCCGATCCACGCCGCGCGGGGCGTGGACATCGTGGCGTCGGCAGCAAATCCCGGCGGCAACATGGAGGGGAAAGAAGTCCGCTTCGGCATCGCCAACTCGGCGTTGTACGCGACGGTGACGACCGACGCCTCGTGCGGCGCCGTCAACAGCATGCACGACTCGTTCACGCCGCTCGGCGGACTCGTGCCGCTCGTCAACATCCAGCTCGGCGAGCTGATCTTCGGTGGTGTCGGGTCGGGGCTCTACGGAATGATCGTGATGGCGGTGCTGACGGTGTTCATCGCCGGACTGATGGTCGGGCGAACGCCCGAGTATCTCGGGAAGAAGATTCAGAGCCGCGAAGTCCGCATGGCGATGCTCTACGTGCTCATCTTCCCGGCCGTGATTCTGGTGCTCACCGCGACCGCCGCGGTGCTGCCCGCGGGACTCGCGGGGCGCAACAATGCGGGGCCGCACGGCCTGTCGGAGATGCTCTACGCGTTCTCTTCGGTGACGGGGAACAACGGGAGCGCCTTCGCCGGCCTCTCCGGCGGATCCTATTTCTACAATACACTGCTCGGGCTGGGGACACTGTTCGGGCGCTTCGCGATGATGGTGCCGCTGCTCGCCCTCGCCGGCTTCCTCGCCGAGCGCAGGACGGTGGCCGAATCGGCCGGGACATTCCCCGTCACGACGCCGCTCTTCGTCGCCCTCCTCGTGGGGGTGATCGTCATCGTCGGGGCGCTCACCTTCTTCCCCGCGCTGTCGCTCGGCCCGGTCGTCGAGCATCTGCTGATGCAGGCCGGGAGGGTGTTCTAGCATGGCGCTCACCCGGCGACCGCTGTTCGATCCACCGATCGTGAAACGCGCGCTGCGTGACGCGTTCGCGAAGACGGTGAACTTGCGCCACATGATCCGCAATCCGGTCATGTTCGTAGTCCTGGTCGGCGGCGTCTTGACGACGGTCGTGCTGATCCGCGACGCCGTCATCGGAGGTGCCGGGACCGGGTTCACGCTGCAGCTGGCGGTGTGGCTCTGGTTCACCGTGGCGTTCGCGAATTTCGCCGAAGCGATGGCCGAGGGACGCGGCAAGGCGCAGGCCGACACGCTGCGCAGGTCGCGCACCCACTCCACGGCCAAGCGGCTGCGCGATCCGGCGAACCGGGCGGTGTTCGAATCGATCCCGGCGGACGATCTTCGCAGGGGCGACGTCGTCGTGTGTATGCCGGGTGACATGATCCCGGGCGACGGCGAGGTAATCGATGGTGTCGCTTCGGTGGACGAGTCCGCGATCACCGGAGAATCGGCGCCGGTGATTCGCGAGTCGGGCGGCGACCGCTCGGCGGTCACTGGCGGCACCCGCGTGCTGTCGGACTACCTGGTCATCCGTATCAGCGCCGATCCCGGCGAAACGTTTCTCGACCGCATGATCGCCCTCGTCGAAGGGGCGCAACGCCAGAAAACCCCCAACGAGATCGCGCTCATCATCCTCCTCTCGGGGCTCACGATCGTCTTCCTGTTCGCGGTCGTAACGCTGCAGCCGTTCGCCGTCTACTCGGGGAACGCGGTGCCGATCCCGATTCTCGTGGCGCTGCTCGTGTGCCTGATTCCCACGACGATCGGCGGCCTGCTGTCGGCGATCGGCATCGCGGGGATGGATCGCATGATCCAGCACAACGTGATCGCGATGAGCGGGCGAGCGGTCGAGGCGGCGGGAGACGTCAACACGCTACTGCTCGACAAAACCGGCACGATCACGCTTGGCAACCGCCAGGCGGTAGAGTTCGTCCCGGCGCCCGGCGTCACACGGGAACACCTCGCTGACAGGGCCCAGCTCGCGTCGCTGCCCGACGAGACCCCCGAAGGCCGCAGCATCGTCGTTCTCGCCAAACAATTCGGGCTGCGGGGGCGCCCTCTCTCCGAAGGAGAACACGGTCAACTCGAGCTGGTGCCGTTCTCCGCCGCGACTCGGATGAGCGGGGTCAACGCGCGTGGGCTCGAGCTGCGCAAGGGGGCGGCCGAGGCGATCGGACGCTGGCTGCGCGAGCACGGAGCTGAGGCGCCGCAGACGCTCGCGACCGCGGTCGAGCGCATCGCGCGATCGGGCGGGACGCCGCTCGTCGTCGCGGAGCGCGACAATGGCACGGCGCGAGCGCTGGGCGTGATCTACTTGAAGGACGTGGTGAAGGGCGGGATGCGCGAGCGGTTCGGCCAGCTGCGCGCGATGGGCATCCGCACCGTCATGATCACCGGGGACAACCAGCTCACCGCCGCGGCGATCGCCGCGGAGGCCGGCGTGGACGACTTCCTCGCCGAGGCAACGCCCGAAGACAAGATGGCGCTGATCAAGCGCGAACAGGCCGGCGGCCGGCTCGTGGCGATGACAGGCGACGGAACGAACGACGCCCCGGCGCTGGCGCAGGCCGACGTTGCGGTGGCGATGAACAGCGGCACCCAGGCGGCCAAGGAGGCGGGCAACCTCATCGACCTCGACTCCAACCCCACGAAGCTCATCGAGGTGGTGGAGATCGGAAAACAGCTGCTGATCACGCGCGGGTCGTTGACCACGTTTTCGATCGCCAACGACGTGGCGAAGTACTTCGCCATCATCCCGGCGATGTTCGTGGCGACCTATCCTGCGCTCCAGGCGCTCAACATCATGCGGCTGCACTCCGCCCAGTCGGCGATTCTCGCGAGCGTGATCTTCAACGCGCTCATCATCATCGCTCTGATTCCGCTGGCGCTGCGGGGCGTGCGTTGGCGGCCGGCGGCCGCCGCGACGATCCTGCGCCGCAACCTCTTGATCTACGGCGTCGGCGGCATCCTCGTGCCGTTCATCGGCATCAAGCTCATCGACATGCTGCTCGTTCTCTTCCGGCTCGTGTGACCATGCTCAAACAACAATTGCGTCCCGCCCTCGTCGTGACCGCCATTCTCATGGTCATCACTGGCCTCGTGTATCCGGGGCTCGTGACGGCGGTGGCGCAGCTCCTCTTCCCGCGCCAGGCCAACGGCTCGCTCGTGAGTCAACACGGTCAGGTCATCGGGAGCGAGCTGATCGGCCAGCGGTTCGCGGGGCCCGAATACTTCCACGCGCGGCCCTCGGCGGCTGGTGCCGGTTACGACGACACGCTGTCGAGCGGCACGAACAAAGGGCCGACCGACGCCAGACTCGCCGACACGCTGATCGCGGGCGCGGTCGACAGTGAAGTTCGACTGGATGGAGCGGTGAAGGGGCACGTCCCGGCCGACTTGGTGACGTCGTCGGGCTCGGGGCTCGACCCCCACATCTCGCCTGGCAGCGCCTATCTGCAGATCGCGCGCGTGGCCAGGGGGCGTGGGATCGACAGCACCCTGGTTCGCGCACTGGTCGAACGGCACATCGAGGGCCGGCAATTCGGGTTCTTCGGCGAGCGGCGGGTCAACGTCCTGCTTCTGAATCTCGCCCTCGACAGCCTCGCGAGGACGCGGTGAACGTCGCGCTCGCGGTTCTGGGGCTTACCCAGGGGGCGGCTCAGGACACATCGCGACACGTCGCCTGGAGCGCCTTCGTGGACACTTACTACGCCTACGATTTTGGGCGCCCGGCGACGTTCGACCGTGTCTTCACGACGCAGGCGGAGCGCCACGACGAGTTCAACGTCAACCTGGCGTACGTCGCGGCTGCATTGACCAGCGACCGCATTCGCGGTCGTGTCGCCCTGCAAGCGGGGACGTCGGTTCAGGCCAACTATGCCGGCGAGCCCGCTATCGGATCGGTGAGCGGCGCGACGCTGAGCCGTCACATCCAGGAAGCCACGGCGGGCGCGCGTCTCGCGCCGACTCTGTGGATCGATGGCGGGGTGTACTTCAGCTATATCGGTTGGGAGGGCTGGATCTCGCGCGACAACCCGACCTACACACGGTCGCTCGTCGCCGATTACACCCCGTACTATCTGAGTGGCGTGCATCTCACCTGGCAGCCGCGCACCGGTCACGGACCATCTCCCCTCACCTTGCAGCTGCATCTCATGAATGGCTGGCAGAACGTTTCGGAGAACAACCACGGGAAGGCGTTGGGCCTGCGGGCTGACTGGCAACTGTCGCCGAACGCGACGCTGGCCTACGCCAACTTCATCGGCAACGAACGGCCGCAGGGCATGCCCGCGGCCACGCGTGTGTTCAATCAGATCATGCTCAAAGGCGCCTCAGGCGGCTGGTCGGGGCAGGGTCAGGTCGACTACGGTCGAGAGGCGGGACACGAATGGTATGGCCTGGTGGCGATCGGGCGGGCGTCGATCGCGCCCACCGTGGCGCTCGCAATGCGCGCCGAGCGTTACAGCGACCCGCACCAGGTCATCGTCGTCACCGGCGCGCCCGCCGGGCTCGTGACCAATGGCGCGTCGCTCGGGGTTGATGTCGGGAGGCCCGCCGGGCTGCTGTGGCGGACCGAAGTGCGCGGCTGGAGGGCGACCAGTGCCGTGTTTCCCTCGCACGGCGTCCCGAACGCAACGCGCAACAACTTCGTGATCGTGACGTCGCTCGCGCTGACCGTGTCCTGAATCGCTATTCTGATGACATGACCGGACGCCGGCCGGATCCTGAAGCGCTGCTGGCGCGCGTTCGTGAGGACGAGCGCCGCGCGGCGCGCGGCAAGCTGAAGATCTTCTTCGGCGCCTCGCCCGGAGTTGGGAAGACGTACGCCATGCTCGAGGAGGCGCGCGCCAAGCAGAAAGACGGCGTGCGGGTTCTGATCGGCGTGGTCGAGACGCATGGCCGGCCGGAAACGGCCGCGCTCCTCAGCGGGCTCGAAGTGCTGTCACGGCGCACGATCGAGTACCGCGGCATCACCCTCGACGAGTTCGACCTCGACGCCGCGCTCGAGCGGCGGCCGGCCCTGATCCTGGTCGACGAGCTGGCCCATACCAACGCCCCCGGCTCCCGTCACACCCGCCGCTACCAGGATGTCGAGGAGCTGCTCGCGGCGGGGGTCGACGTCTACACGACGCTCAACGTGCAGCACCTCGAGAGCTTGAACGACGTCGTCGCGCAAATCACCGGCATCGAGGTGCGCGAAACGGTGCCCGATTCGATTCTCGATGAGGCCGACGAGGTCGAGCTCGCCGACCTCTCCGCCGAAGACCTGCTGGCGCGCCTGCGGGAAGGAAAAGTCTACGTCCCCGAGCAGGCCGCCCGCGCGATCGACCAATTCTTCCGCAAGGGCAACCTCATCGCGTTGCGCGAGCTGGCGCTGCGGCGCACTGCCCAGCGCGTCGACGCCCAAATGCGCGGCTACATGGCCGAGCACGGGATCCGCGAGACCTGGCCTGCCGCCGAGCGGCTGCTCGTGTGCGTGGGTCCGAATCCGGCCGGTGCCCGACTGGTGCGCGCCGGCAAACGCATGGCCACGAGTCTCAAGTGCGACTGGGAGGTGTTGTGCGTCGAATCGCCCGGGCAGGCGATCTCCCCCGCAGATCGCGAGGCGCTGATCGAGAACCTGCAGCTGGCCCAGGAGCTCGGCGCCCAGGCGGTCACGATCTCCGGCCACAATGTCGCCGATGAGATCCTGTCGTATGCGCGCGTCCACAACATCACCAAGATCATTGCCGGGAAGCCGACGCACGCGCGCTGGCGCGACAAGCTGTTCGGCTCGATGCTCGACCAGCTGGTGCGCGGCAGCGGCGAGATCGATGTCTATGTCATCACCGGCGACATCATGGAGCGCCCGGCACAACGACCGGCGGCGCCGGGGATGCGGCCGACCCTGACGCAATACGGGTGGGGCGCCCTGGTGGTGGCGGTGTGCACCGTTGTCGGGGCGGTGCTGGGGCGATACAGCTCGATCACCGATGTGGCGATGGTCTACCTGCTCGGCGCCGGCGTCGTTGCCACCCGCTACGGCCGGGGTCCTTCGGTGTTCGCCGCGTTTCTCAGCATCGGTGCCTTCGATTTCTTCTTCGTCCCGCCACAGTACACCTTTTCGGTCACCGACGTGCGCTACGTACTCACGTTCACGGTCATGCTGGGCATCGCGCTCGTGATCAGCGGTCTCACGCTGCGTATTCGCGAGCAGGCCGAGACGGCGCGGACGCGTGAACGGCGTACTGGCGCGCTCTACGCCATGAGTCGCGAGCTGGCCGCCGCGCGGGGCCAACGGGAGCTCATCGACGTCGCCACGCGCCATCTGCAGGACACCTTCGGAGCGCAAGCCCAGTTTCTGCTGCCCGACGCGACCGGGCGGGTCGCTGTTCCCGTCGGCACCCCACCCGGCTATCCCCTCGACGACAAGGAGCTGAGCGTCGCACAGTGGGTGTTCAGCCAGGGCCGGACCGCCGGCGTTGGCACCGACACCCTGCCCGGCTCCCAGGCCTTCTATCAGCCGCTCGTGGCATCGCGGGGCACGGTCGGCGTCGTAGGACTGCGGCCCGCCGATCCGGCGCGATTCGAAGATCCCACGCTGCGGCAGCTGGTCGAGACCTTTGCGGGCCAGGCCGCTCTAGCGCTCGAGCGCGGGCTGCTCACCGAGCAGACGCAGCGCGAACAGCTTGAAATCGAAGCGGAGCGGTTGCGGACGGCGCTGCTCTCTTCTCTCTCCCACGACCTGCGGACGCCGCTCGCCGCCATCACCGGTGCCGCGTCGAGCCTGCTCGAAGAGCGGAGCGGCTTGTCCGACGCGACCCGGCGCGATCTGCTGAAGACGATCCTCGAGGAAGCCGAGCGCATGACGCGCTTGATCGCCAACCTGCTCGACATGATTCGGGTCGAAAGCGGCGCTCTCGAGGTCCAGAAGGAATGGCAGCCGCTCGAGGAGGTGATCGGAGTCGCGCTGATCCGCCTCGACGTACGGCTGCGAGATCATCCGGTCGGGGTGCGGCTGCCGCCCGACCTGCCGCTCGTCCCTCTCGACGCGGTGCTCGTCGAGCAGGTGTTCGTCAACCTGTTGGAGAACGCGGTGAAGTACACGCCCGCAGGAACCCAAATCGAGATCTCGGCGGTGGCGGAGAGCGGTGTGGTGCGCGTGGAGGTGGCCGATCGCGGGCCGGGTCTGCCCGCGGGTGAGGAGGTCCGCGTGTTCGAAAAATTCTACCGTGCGCCCGAGACCGCTGCCCGTGGCGGGATCGGGCTCGGGCTCGCGATTTGCCGGGGAATCATCACGGCGCATGGCGGCCGCATCTGGGCGGAGAACCGGCCCGGCGGCGGAGCGGCGTTTCGCTTCACCTTGCCGCTCAGCGGCGCTCCTCCGGTTCCCATTCTGGCGGAGGCTCGGGAGGCAGAATGATCGAATACTTCGGCGTCGCTGCGCTGCTCGCGGGGTGCACCTTCGTGGGAACGCTGCTGTTCCAGCTGCTCTCCGTGACCGACATCGCGATGCTGTTCCTTGCGGCCGTGGCGCTCGCCGCGTCGCGGGTGCGGCGCGGGGCGGCGGTGTTCGCGGCGTTTCTCAGCATCGCGCTGTTCGATTTCTTCTTCGTTCCACCCCGCTTCACCTTTACCGTCTCCGATCTGCACTACCTGTTCACGTTCGCCGTCATGCTCGCCTGCGCCTTGACGATCAGCGCGCTGTCGTTGCGGCTCCGCTCCTACGGCGATGCCGCGCGCCAGCGCGAGCGCCGCACGGCGAGCCTGTTCGCGATGAGCCAGGAGCTGGATCCTTCGCTATCCGTGACCGACCTCGTGGGGGTGATCGTGCGGCGCGTGGCAGAGGCTTTCGGTGCCGACGTCGTAGTGTTGCTGCGGGGTGCAGATGGGCGGCTCAGCGCAGAGTCGGGTGCCGCCGCGCCGTTCACGTTCGACGACCAGGAGCGATCGGTCGCACAGTGGGCGTTCGATCACTGGCACATCGCCGGCGCCGGAACGGAGCAGTTCTCCACGGCTCGCACGCTGTTCGTGCCGCTGGTCGGTGCGACCGGGCGGCTCGGCGTCCTCGGACTGCGCGCCTCGGGTGCGGCGGCGGGGCAGCTGCGCGAGGCGATGGTGCAGGAGGTGCTCGAGACATTCGCCGGGCAGGCGGCGGTCGCGCTGCAGCACGCTCGCGCGCTGGTCGCCGAGGAAGCGCGCCAGGCCTAGCCGGAGTACTTTCGGCGCCATGTCGGACGCCGGCCCGTTGGTGCTGCTGATCGAAGACGAGCCCCAGATGCGCCGCTTCCTTCGGGCGGCGCTCGAGAGTCACGGCTATCGCTTCGTCGAAGCCACGACGGCGCGCGACGGCCTGGCCCAGGCGACGAGCCGCACACCCGACGTCATCCTGCTCGATCTCGGGCTCCCCGACGGGGACGGGCTCGACCTCGCCCGCCGCATCCGCGAGTGGACGACGACGCCGATCGTCGTCATCTCGGCGCGCGGCAAGGAGCAGG
>Ga0126376_10002442_pt1 | contig 10506 bp, 11 predicted proteins | sample PanSoiMetPlot_15_FD_92760 | JGI IMG/M metagenome (GOLD analysis project Ga0126376, IMG submission 92760) | Tropical forest soil microbial communities from Panama - MetaG Plot_15 | ecosystem: Environmental > Terrestrial > Soil > Tropical forest > Bulk soil | place: Panama | collected 2016-02-17 | reverse complement strand
CGAGCACGATCGTGCTGGGATCGGTCTGATGGATCTTCTGCACCCGGCGCCCGTGGAGGAGTGGCGCCAGCTCGGCGCATACCGCCGCGACCTCGTTAGCGTTCAGGCTCACCGAGCTTCTGCGCGAGCGCGCGGAAACGCTCGGCGTCGCGCGCCATGTGGACGTTGTTGAACAGCACGAAGACCTCGTCGAAGCCCGCGCACGCGGCCAGCGCCTTTTCGAGCTGGGCGTCCGAATGGCTGCCCGCGGGCGCGCCCAGCCCATGCAGGCGGTAGTAGGCCAGCCCGGTCGAGGTGGTCGCCTGCTGGAGCGGATCCACGCCGTGAACCAGCTCCAGCGCGCCGCACAGCGCCGCCACCTCGCGCGGCTCCCACAACCCGCGCGGCTCCCAGATCAGGCGACGTCCGGCGCGGGGCAGCTCACGGAAGAAATTCTCGAGCTGGGCACGATGCGCCTGCGTCGGGGTAAAGGAGGCCGGGGTCTGGAACAACACGACCGGGGCCGCCAGCTCTTCGCAGATGCTGCGCGTGACCTCCCAGGCCGCCCGTACCTCTTCGGTCGCGCGAAAGGAGCCGTAGCGCGCGTGCAGAGGGGCCGGGATCGGCTTCGAGAGCCGCCGGTAGGTCGGGCTGGAGGGCTCGTGCGTGATGAGCTGCCAGGCCTTGACCACGAACTGGAAGTCGGGCGGGGCCTCACTCCGCCACCGTGTGGCGGTGGCCGCCTTGGGCGGCTGGTAGAAGGTCTGCTGGACCTCGATCACGCCGAAGCGCTGATAGTAGGTCTTCTGCGGCAGTGCAAACCCGCAGCACCCGATGTGGAGCTTCATGCTAGACTTTGGTCGTGGCGGCCAAGGAGAAACTGCAGGCCAAAGTCGAAGAGGTGCGCCGGTTGGCCGTAGCCTCGCGCAAGAAGCTGGTCGAGATCACCGTCGGGATCGAGCTGTTGCGGCAGGAGGTCAAGGAGCTCAGCGCGCAGCTCGGGGGTGCGCCGCCGCCCGCCAGTCCCGACGAGGCCGAGCGCGAGTTCGAGGAGATCCGAACCACCGAGATCCTGCACCGACACGACGCGTAGGATAGCCCGAGTCGGCGGAGGAAACGATGAAGTTCTTTATCGATACCGCGGACGTGAAAGAGATCCGAGAGTGCGCCGCCCAAGGCATCATCGACGGCGTCACCACCAACCCATCGCTGGTCGCCAAGACCGGCCGCCGCTTCCGAGATGTTCTGATCGAGATCTGCGAGGTCATCCCGCACGGGCCGGTGTCGGCCGAGGTTACCGCCATCGATTACGAAGGCATGATGCGGGAGGCGCGCGAGTACGCCAAGCTCAAGGACAACATCGTCGTCAAGATCCCGCTTTTGCCCGAGGGGCTCAAGGCCGTGCGCACCTGTGCCCAGGAGGGCATCAAGGTCAACGTCACCCTGTGCTTCACGCCCACGCAGGCGCTCCTGGCCGCCAAGGCCGGCGCCAGCTACATCTCGCCGTTTGTGGGCCGGCTCGACGACGTCTCCGAGTTCGGCATGGAGGTGGTGCAGCAGATCATCACCATCTACGAGAACTACGGGTTCAAGACCGAGGTGCTGGTGGCTTCGGTGCGCTCGCCGACTCACGTCTTGCAGGCGGCGCTCATGGGCGCGCATGTCGCCACCTGCCCGTTCACGGTGCTGCAGCAGCTGACCAAACATCCGCTGACCGACATCGGCCTGGCCAAGTTCCTCAAAGACTGGGAAAAGGTCCCGAAATAGCGCGCGCGCCGGACCGGTTGCCTCGACCGCCCTGATCCCCAGCGGCGGCCCCCCGTCGACACTGCCGATTTCGCCAGTTTGGGCTGACTGACTTGACAGTCAGTTTCTGGTTTGTTATCTAGCCATATAGCTCAACTATATACTCGGAAGGCAACGACATGATTTCATTTGCGTTGACCGAGGACCAGAAAATCCTCCAGGAGACTGTTCGGAAGTTCGCCGCCGAGGAGATCCGGCCTCGCATGCGCGAATTCGAAAAGGCCCGAGCGGTTCCTGACGCGCTGCGCAAGAAGCTCCACGAGCTGGGTCTGGGCCTGCTCGATGTCCCCGAGGCCTGGGGCGGCCAGGGCCTGGGCGCGTTGACCGCGATGCTGGTGCACGAAGAGCTGGCGTTCGGCGATCCGGGCGCAGCGGTGGCGCTGTGGGCCCCGCATGCGGCGGCCGCCGCCATCCTGGAGCTGGGCGACGACGAGCAACGCAAGCGTCTGCTAGCCCGCTTCGGGCAGGCAGCGGACCGGTTGGGCGCGGTCGCCTACAGCGAGAAATGGAAGGTGCCCGAAGCCGGCTTTGCCACGGTCGCACAGACCACCGGCGCCGGCGAAGCGTATCTCTTGACCGGCGCCAAGAGCTTCGTGGTCAACGGCGGCCGCGCCGACCTGACCGTTGTCTTCGCGCAGGTCGACCCGGGCGCGGGCTGGGCGGGCGTGGGCGCGTTCGTGATCGAGCAGGGCGCCGAAGGAATGCGCGCGGGCGCGCGTCACGATCTGGTGGGGCTGGAGACCGTGCACGCGGCCGAGCTGGTGCTCGAAAGCTGCCGGGTGCCGGGGCGCAACCGCCTGCGCGGCGGCGACGATTTCCTGGCCGCGGCGCGACGCTTCTTCCAACGCGCGGCCCTCATCAACGCGGCTCGCCAAGTCGGTCTCGCGCGGGCGTCTTACGAGTTCGCGCTGCAGTACACCCAGGACCGCCAGGCCTTCGGCAAGCCGGTGGCACACTTCCAGTCGATCGCGTTCACGCTGGCCGATATGCACATGGACGTCGAGTCGTCGCGCTGGATGCTGTGGAAGGCGGCCGCCGAGTTCGACGCCGCTTCGCCGTCGGCGCCGCAGTCAGTGGCCAAGGCGGCCCTCCACGCGAACGAAGCCGCGTGGAGGGTGGCCGACAGCGGGGTGCAGCTGCTGGGCGGCGCCGGCTTCATCCAGGATTTTCCGGCCGAGAAGTGGATGCGCGACACCAAGGCGCTCGCTCTTCTGGCGCCCAGCGACCAGATGCAGCAGCTCGTGGTGGCGGGCGCCGAGCTGGGACGGGCCGCCGACTTCGGTCCCGGTGTGCCGACCTCGGACATCCAGCCCATCTTCACGTAGGAGGAGCAGCCATGTCGGTCGATTTCGAGCTCACTCCCCAGCAGTCGCAGGTCCGGCAGTTCCTGCATCAGTTCGCCAAGTCGGTTGTGCGGCCGCTGTCGCTGCAGGCGGATCGCGAGCACAAGATCCCCGAGGATTTTCTGCTTCGGCTGGCCTCCATGCAGGGCACGATGCAGGCGGGCGAGATCCCGGCCGAGTACGGCGGCGAGGGCGAAGGGGTCGGTGAGATCAAAGACAAGAGGGGCAAATCCCAGTCCAACCGGTTCGCCATGATCGGCGCCGAGGAGATGGCGTGGGGCGATGTGTCGGTGCTGATGAACCTGCCCGGGCCCGGTCTGGGCGGCCCGCCCGTGCGTTTCATGGGCACACCCGAGCAGAAGAAGCGCTTCTTCGGCCTGTTCAAGCAGCCCGGGCTGCACTACGGCGCCTATGGCCTGACCGAGCCGGGCGCGGGCAGCGATGTCAGCGGCATCAGGTCGAGCTGCCGCAAGGACGGCGACCACTGGATCCTGAACGGCCGCAAGTGCTTCATCACGAACGGCGGCAAGGCCGACTGGGTCGTCATCTTTGCGACCGTCGACCCGTCGCTGGGGCGGGCCGGGCATCGGGCATTCGTGGTCGAAAAGGGCACGCCCGGGTTCATCTGCGGAAAGATCGAGGAGAAGATGGGCCTGCGCGCCAGCGAAACCGCCGAGCTGGTGCTCGAGGACTGCCGTGTGCCGACCGAGAATCTGCTGGGCGGCGAGGAGCACTATCGGGGCAAGGAAGGTTTCATGGGCGCCATGAAAACCTTCGATTCGTCGCGACCGATGGTGGGCGCGCTCGCGGTCGGCATCGCGCGCGCGGCCTACGAGTATGCGCGCGACTTCGTCAAGGACAACTACTGCCTGGGGCGCCCGATTGCGCGCTATCACCAGATCGCGAGCATGCTGGCCGATGACGCCCGGCTGTGCGATGCCGCGCGCCTGATGTGTTGGCGCGCCGCCTGGATGGCCGACGAGGGCATCCCGAACGCGAAAGAAGCGTCGATGGCCAAGGCCTACGCGGCCAAGGCGGCCATGCGGATCTGCACCGATGCGGTGCAGATCCTGGGCGCACACGGGCTGGAGAAACATCAGTTCGTGGAGAAATGGTACCGGGACATCAAGGTGTTCGACATCTTCGAGGGCACCGGCCAGATCCAGCGCATCGTGATTTCGAAGCGCATTCTGCGCGAGCCGCCCAATTTCTAGCGGTCGGCGGGCGGCCCCTTCACAAACTGTGTGAGCTCGGCGCTACTGCGGCGGAGGCGGCTGCTGGGGCGGTGGTGTGGCCACGGTGGTGTTGGGATCGGGCGGCGTGGCCACGGTGGTGTTGGGCTGCGACTGATAGCCGGGCGCCGACGGGGGCGGCACGTCCGTGTACTGGACCGCCGTACCCACGAGATAGACGTTCCCGTAGGCATCGGCGTTGTCGCGCACGTCGACCACCGCGTGCGCCCCCAGGTGATAGGCCTGCTCCTTCATGCGAAACTCGAGCGTCTGGATGGTGACCTCACCCTGCTCGTTCTGATGGCGCCGGCCCTCGACCAGCCCCAGCTCGCGGAACGGGCGCTGGGGGCGCGTGGAACGGTAGGTCTCGACCTGGTTGACCGCACTGACGTACGCGCAGCCGGTGCCGGAGGCGGCCAGCAGGGCAAGCGAACAGAGGACAACTGGGAATCGTCTCATGCGCGCGAGTCCATCACGCGCCGGTTCGGGCTGTCAAGTGATGGTTCTCCCCCCGCTACCGCTTGCGGAGGCCGTCGTACGCCAGCGACAGCAGCTCGCGTACCACGAGCTCGGGAGCCGGCAGGCCGCTGTCGCGGTGCAGCGATTGCAAAAGCACGCGCTCGATCATTCCAATGTGCGCGTAGGCGCAGACCAGCGGATTGACCGGCCTGAACATTCCGAGCTCGATCCCACGCCGGATGTTGTCCGCCTCGACCTGCGCGATGTCGCGGTAGAAATCGCGAATCATCTGCTCGAGCCGGTCATCCAGGCCCATCGACTCGCGGTAGGCCAGGCGCGCCAGCTGCCGATTGGCGGCGAAGATGCGCAGCATCTCGAGCGCAGCCTGCTCGGCGCGCGCCAGAAACTCGTCGGCCGAGCGCACCTCGCGCGCAACCGAGCTGCCGACGTCCTTGATGAGCTGGAAAAACGCGCGCACGACCTCGTAGAAGACCTCGCGCTTTTCCGAGAAATACAGATAGAAGGTGCCCTTGGCCACGCCGGCCGCGCGCGTGATGTCGTCGACCGTGGTGGCGTGGTAGCCCTTCTGGGCGAACACCTCTTTGGCCGCATCAATCAGCTGCTGGCGGCGCTCGTCGCGCGCAGCCGCCCGCTTGATTTTGGCCTGCGAAGCCGTCTGGGTCATGACTGACTAATCAGTCATTCTGCATGCGCGGCCCGGTGGCGTCAAGAAAGCCGACCGCGGGCCCGCGCGCCGTCGCCTGCCATCATGCCACCATGGTGGCACGCCAAGGCACCGGGCCCTGAAAGTGGTGGCATGGTGGCATGGTGGCAGGCCGAAGCACCCTCCACCGAAAGTGGTGGCATGGTGGCATGAGGGCAGGCCGAAGCACCCTCCTCCGAAAGTGGTGGCATGGTGGCATGAGGGCACGGTTCTGGGAAGGGCATCGGTTGACACCGGGGCCGGAAGGCGACTAGCTTCGACAGGTTGTGGCGCGGCGCATTCGCCATCACGTCAACCCGCTCAAAGTCGACTACCTGGCCATCGGGGCCGAACGAATCGCGCTGCCGGCGCAGGGCCCGGTCGAGGTCGAGCTGGGATGCGCCGACGCGTGCTGGCTGTTCGAGCGGGCGGCCGCGCAGCCCGACCTGACCCTGGTCGGGCTCGAGATCCGGGCGCCGCTGGTCGGAGAGGTCAATCGCCGTGCGGCTGCGAGCGGGCTCGGCGGCCGCCTGCGCGCGGTCTACGCCAACATCTCGCTCGATCTGGAGAACCTGTTTGCGGGCGGGTCGGTCGACCGGTTCGTCGTGAACTTCCCGGATCCATGGTTCAAGCGGCGCCAGCACAAGCGACGCCTGGTGACGGACGCGCTCGCCCATGTGCTGTGGCGGCAGCTGCGCAGCGGCGGCGAGGTGTTTTTTCAGAGTGACGTGTGGGCGCTGGCGCTCGAGGCCATGGCGGTGCTGGAGGCGGCCGACGCGCAATTCGAAAACGTCCGTGGGCCCTGGTCCTTCCTGAACGCCAATCCGTTCGGCGCGCACAGCAAGCGCGAGCAGCAGTGTGTGGCGCGCGCGCGGCCGATCTGGCGGCTGCTCTATCGAAAGCGCGCCCTGCGCCCCCAGTAGGCCAGAAGACACAGGCCCACCGCGAGCCCAAGCCGCGCGCCCTCTCCCAGCCGCGCACCGACCTGGCAGCCGCAACCCGATTGTGCGCTGCCGGCGCCACTGCCACCCGAACCGCCTGTGCCTGCTCCGCCGCTGCCGCCGGTTCCTGTGCCGCCCGATCCGCCGGCGCCGCCGGCGCCGCCGCCCACGCAGCGGCCACCCATGCAGTGCAGGCCGGCCCCGAAACAGCGGCCATCGGGACACGGCGTGCCCGCGCAGCTGAACTCGTCACCGCCGATGGTGCCCGCGATGGCCCCGATTGCTGTCTGCAGGTCGGCCGCGGTGTCGGCCTTGTAATACTGCGGCGTGCCCGCGTGCGGCACCCCGCCCGCCATCGCGAATTGATTGAGCGCAGCGGGATCGACCGCGCCGCCGAAGCCGACCACGTAGGTTGGATAGCCATCGTTGTAGAGCCGCGTGATTTCCTGCACCGTCACCATGTTGCGCTGATTGACGTTGCCGCAGTTGGCCTGCATTCCGTCGGTGATGAGAAGAACGAAGCCGCGCCGGGTGTCCATGTTCATCGGTTGCGGGCTGGCAAAGGCGGGATCCATCGGCACCTGGCCCATCGCGGTGTCGATGTTGGTGACGCACGGCATGCCGGGCTGGTTGTTGGGATCGGCCAGCGCCATCTGCACGGCGGCACCGGCATTGGGCCCGAGGCTGACATAGATGGGGCCGTCTTGCAGGCAGTTGTCACCGGTCTTGTCGGGAAACATGATGAGCCCGAAGTGGAGCTTGCTCGCGTAGTCGGTGGTCAGCTGGTTGAGCACCTGGGTTGCGATCTGCCACTTGGTCTGGGCGCCCCCGCCGGTGGGCCGATCGTTCATCGAGCAGCTCCGATCCTCGACGATCATCAAATTGGAATCACACACGGCGGCGTAAGCGGGGGGAGCGGGCATGAGCAGGCATAAGGCAAGGTACCTCATGCCTCCATGTTATCGCACTTCGAGCTCGTACTCCTCCAGGTCCTTGATCTTGTCGCGCAGCTCGGCCGCTTTCTCGAACTCCATCAGATCCGCGTGATGCAGCATCTGCTTGCGCAGCTCGCCGATGAGCCGCGGGATCTCCTCGAGCTTGTCGACTCGATACTTTTTCTCGAGCTTCTCGGCCGCGCGCAGCGGCACGTCGACATAATCGGCCTCATAGACGCTGCCGCGCAGATCGAGGATGGCGCGCTGGACGGTCTTGGGCGTGATGCCGTGCTCTCGATTGAAAGCGGCCTGGAGGGTGCGGCGCCGCGAGGTCTCGTCGATCGCCTTGCGCATCGAGTCGGTGACCGTGTCCGCGTACATGATCACCTTGCCGCGTACGTTGCGCGCTGCCCGGCCGCAGGTCTGAATGAGCGAGCGCTCGGCGCGCAGAAAGCCCTCCTTGTCGGCGTCGAGGATCGCGACCAGCGATACCTCGGGCAGATCGAGGCCTTCGCGCAGCAGGTTGATGCCGACCAGCACGTCGAACTCGCCGCGCCGCAGGTCTCGGATGATCTCGATCCGGTCGAGCGTCTCCACGTCCGAGTGCAGGTAGCGCACGCGCACATTCAGCTCGGCGTAATACTCGGTCAGATCCTCGGCCATGCGCTTGGTCAGGGTCGTGACCAGCACCCGCTCGTTCTTGGCGGCACGGTCGCGGATCTCGCCCAGCAGATCGTCGACCTGGTTCTTGACCGGCCGCACCTCGATCTCGGGGTCGAGCAGACCGGTCGGCCGGATGAGCTGCTCCACCACCACCCCGTTCGTGCGGTCGACCTCCCAGTCGCCCGGGGTGGCGCTCACGAAGATGCACTGGTTGATGCGCTGCTCCCACTCCTCGAACTTGAGCGGGCGGTTGTCGAGCGCGCTGGGGAGCCGGAAGCCGTACTCGACCAGGGTTTCCTTGCGCGAGCGGTCGCCCCGGTACATGGCCTGGATCTGGGGCACGGTCTGGTGGCTCTCGTCGACCACCATCAGGAAGTCTTTGGGAAAGTAGTCGATCAGCGTGGGCGGGGGCTCGCCCGCGCGGCGGCCCGACAGGTGGCGCGAATAGTTTTCGATGCCCTTGCAGTGGCCCATCTGCTCGAGCATCTCGAGATCGAACATGGTGCGCTGCTCGAGCCGCTGCGCTTCCACCAGCTTCATGCCGCCCTTGAGCTCGTGCAGCCGCTCCTTGAGCTCGACCTTGATGCCATCGATGGCACGCACGAGCGCCGACGCCGGCGTCACGTAGTGCGAGCCTGGAAAGATGGCCACCTCGTCGATTTTGCCTATCACCCGTCCGCGCAGAGGATCGATCTCGCTGATGGACTCGATCTCGTCGCCCCACCACTCGATGCGCAGCGCGCGCTCTTCCTCGTAGGCCGGGAACAGCTCGACCACGTCGCCGCGCACGCGAAAGGTGCCGCGATGGAAATCGAGGTCGTTGCGCTCGTACTGGATCTCGACCAGGCGCTTGAGCACGGTGTCTCGGCGCACCTCCTGCCCGCGCTCGAGATCCAGCTTCATCTCGAGGTAGGCTTCGGCCGCACCGATGCCGTAAATGCACGACACCGAGGCGATGATGATGACGTCCCGGCGCGTCAGCAGCGCGAACGTGGCCGCGTGGCGCATCCGGTCGATCTCTTCGTTGATGAGCGAGTCCTTTTCGATATAGGTGTCGGTCGAGGGGACGTAGGCCTCAGGCTGGTAATAGTCGTAGTACGACACGAAATAGTGCACGGCGTTCTGGGGAAACAGATCCTTGAACTCGCCATAGAGCTGGGCGGCCAGGGTCTTGTTGTGCGCGATGATGAGCGTCGGTCGCTGCACGTTCTCGACCAGGTTGGCGATGGTGAAGGTCTTGCCGCTGCCCGTGATGCCGAGCAGGACCTGGTGGCGCGCCTGCGCGGCCGCCGCTTCCGAAAGCTCGTCGATGGCTTTGGGTTGGTCGCCACAGGGCCGAAAGTCCGAGACAATCTTGAAGTTGCGCGACATTGGTAGTACCGAAAACGTATATCGTAGCAGAGCCCATGGCGCTAATCGACGACATCCTCCGCGTGCTCGGGACCAACCGGACCCGCGTGCGCTGGAAATGGGAGCGCTTCAAGACCCGGCTGGCGGCGCAACGCAGCCGGGCCGAGAATCGCGCGCGCGTCGTGACCTATGCGCACAAGGCTTGCCCCAAGTGCGGGCACCCGGCTGACCGCTTTGCGCGCCGCTGCACGAGCTGCGGGGCGCGTCTGCCCGGCGTGGTGGTCGCCAAGCTACAGGCCATCGCGCGCGTGCTCATCGACGCCGAGGGCGGTTTCGCGGCCACGTCGGTGCTCCTGGTGGCGAACGTCGGGATTCACCTGCTTATGTTCAAGCAGAGTGGCTCGCTGACGCCGCCGCACGGTCAGCTCTTGCGCTGGGGCGCCTGGGCAACCATCCCGCCCTTGACCTACGATTGGCCGCGCTGGATCACGTCGTGCTTTCTGCACGCCAACCTGCTGCATCTGGCATTCAACATGATCGCTCTGGTGCAGCTCGGTCCGGTGCTCGAGGGAATCTACGGCCGGCGCCGATTCGAGCTGATCTACCTGGTGGCCGGCTTTCTCGGCATGGCGGCGAGCGTGATGTGGCGAGCATCGCATCATCAGGTCACGCTCGGCATTGGCGCCTCGGGCGCCGTCTTCGGTTTGATAGGCGCGTCCTCGGTCTACGGTTTGCGACGCGGCGGGCGCATCGCGGCCGAATTCCGGCGCTACTTTACAACCTGGGCCATTTACGCGTTCGTGATGGGTGCCTTGATGGGCGCAGACAATCTGGCCCACGCCGGCGGATTCGTGGGCGGGGCGCTGGTGGCGCTGGGGCTCAACGAAAAAGATCAGGCGCGGCCTGCACCCGGCTGGCTGTGGGCGCTCATCGAGCTCGCGCTGATCGGGGTGGTCGTGTACAGCTTTTACCAGGTATGGATCGAGCTCGGTCATTGATCGCCGGTTTCTACGGCATCGTGGATTTGCCGGCCGCGGCCGGCCCCGCGGAGGCCGAGGCGCTGGCCGCCCAGCTGCTCGACGGCGGCGCGCCCAT
>Ga0126376_10002439_pt1 | contig 10515 bp, 10 predicted proteins | sample PanSoiMetPlot_15_FD_92760 | JGI IMG/M metagenome (GOLD analysis project Ga0126376, IMG submission 92760) | Tropical forest soil microbial communities from Panama - MetaG Plot_15 | ecosystem: Environmental > Terrestrial > Soil > Tropical forest > Bulk soil | place: Panama | collected 2016-02-17 | reverse complement strand
TGTTCGCGCGTCCAAGCGGTTGAAGATCCTTCCTACAGTCTTAAACCGATGCCCTTCACGAAACTCGCTCGGGAATCCATTGCGAGTGCCGGAATGCCTGTGTAAACTTTATGGCGTAAAGGAACTCTCGATTCCGTGTCGCAGCAACCTGCAAGTTCAAAAACTCTTCACGTGGCGGCCTCGCATCCGCTGGGTACCGTCACAGCCGAAGAAGCATACCTGCTCGAAAAGCTGGATCTAGCTCAATTGCCGCGACATGTGGCCGTAATCATGGACGGCAACGGGCGCTGGGCACAGCAACGCCATCTGCCGCGAATTGCCGGCCACAAAGCAGGAACCGAGACGGCGCGGACGACGATTGAGACGTGCGCCCGCTTGAAGATTGACGCGTTGACGCTGTATGCGTTCTCCGTAGAGAACTGGCGGCGGCCCAAGACCGAAATCGATTTCCTCATGCAGCTTCTGCGCGAGTATCTCAGGCAGGAGATGCCGCTGATTCAGAAGAACAATATCCAAATGCGATTTCTCGGCCGTGCGGACGAACTGCCGGAGGCCGTGCAGAACGATACGCGGGAAGCGGAGGCGGAAACGGCCAAAAACACCGGCATGGTGCTCTGCGTGGCACTGAACTACGGTGGGCGCGCAGAAATAGTGGATGCCGTGAACAGGATTCTCGCGGAAAAGATGGATTGCAAGGGTGTGGCCATCAGCGAAGAAGAGTTTGCGGAGAGGATGTACACCGTGGGCCTGCCGGATCCGGACTTGCTAATTCGAACGAGTGGCGAAATGCGCGTCAGCAATTTCTTGCTTTGGCAAATCGCTTACGCCGAGATCTACGTGACTGAGACTTTGTGGCCAGACTTCAATCGCGCGCGGTTGCTCGAGTCGTTCGTGGACTATCAGAAGCGCGAACGACGTTACGGCGGGATCGGCGAAGGCAAAATTCAAAAACCGATTCGCGCGGCAGGCGAATAGCCGGCGTCAACCAAGCAAGACGCAATCGCTTCAAGGCAATTTCTTCTGACTTTCCATCGCTTCTGCCAGTATCATGGATAGACTCGGCTGCTTGTCTCGAGTCGCTGTTCCGAACGCGAGTTTTCAGGGGAATCAAAAAAGCATGACATGGAAGCGAATCGCTACGGCCGTAGTGTTGGTACCGGCCGTCGTGGCGTTGATTCTGAAGGGATCGACGGCGCTGGTGGCGATTGCGCTGGCCGCGGTGATCCTGCTGGCGCTGTTCGAGTTTTTTGCGCTCGGTGAAGCCATTGGTCATCGCGCGTACAAGTTTTGGACGGCCGCATGCGCACTGGCAATCGTCTACGTGCAATGGCTGCAAGTGGTTCTGCGCCAGCCTTTGCCGGGCGAAGGAGTGTTGTACTCCGGGCCGATTCAGTTGGTGTTCCTTTCGGAATTGCGCGTCGAAGACATTTTTTTCTTCTATTTGATTGGTGTCGCCGTGATTTCCCTTTATACGAAGCGGGCGCTCGTTGAAGCGCTGCCTGCCGCAGGCATTAGCTCGAGCGGCTTGCTATTCGTCGCGCTTCCAGTGAGTTACGCAATTCGCATTCACGGCATCGGCCCTCTTGGCCCGTGGATCCTGTTGTTCGCCCTCGTCATTACTTGGGTCGGCGATACGGCGGCTTACTTTGTAGGGCGTGCCATCGGAAGACGCAAATTAGCGCCGCAGCTTAGTCCGAAAAAGACCTGGGAAGGCTCCGTTGCGAGCATGGCGGGGGCGCTTCTGCTCGGCTGGTGGCTCTCCACGCGGATCAACGTGCCAGCCCCAATCGTTCTCGGACTCGCCGCGGCTGGGAACCTCGCGGGGCAAGTTGGCGACTTGCTTGAATCTTCCTTTAAGCGGAGCGCTGGCGTGAAGGACTCCGGCTCGATCCTTCCTGGCCACGGAGGAATGCTGGACCGAATCGACGCACTGATTTTGACGATTCCCGTAGTCTGGTACTATTGGATTTGGTTTTGCTCACCGCGCATGTAGAACCCCGGCGTCTCCAGAACGCAAAAAAAGGAAAAAGGGCTTCGTGAAACAACTCGCGATATTGGGTTCGACTGGCTCGATTGGGCGCCAGTGCCTTTCCGTCCTGGAAGCATTGCCGGGGCGCTTTGGTGTAGTGGCGCTGGCGGCAGGGTCGAATCTCAAAGAACTAGTTGGGCAGATCGAGGGGCACAAGCCAGAACTCGTGTCGGTTGCAGACGCGACAAAAGCCGATGAGCTAGCAGCGCTTTTGCGGGAAAAGGGAATAACGCTTCCCGCCATCCATCACGGACGCGAAGGAATGCTTGCGGTCGGGACGCACTCCAAAGCCGACATCGTTGTTTCGGCGGCCGTTGGCGTCGTCGGCTTGGAATCGACCTATGAGGCGGTGAAACTCGGCCGAACGATCGCACTCTCCAACAAAGAAGTTTTAGTGGCGGCCGGTGAATTAGTCATGGCTGCGGCGCAAAAATCCGGCAAAGAACTACTACCCGTCGACAGCGAGCACAACGCTGTACATCAGTGCTTGCGAACTGGCGAACGCAAAGAGGTGACGCGGATAGTTCTGACGGCTTCCGGAGGCCCGTTTCGGAAGACGCCGCTTAAACAGCTCGAAAGCGTAACGGTGGAACAAGCTCTTGCGCATCCCAACTGGAAGATGGGCAATCGCATCACCATCGATTCCGCAACGATGATGAACAAGGGATTCGAAGTTATCGAAGCGCGCTGGCTCTTTGGCATGCGGCCGGATCAGATTGACGTCGTGATTCATCCGCAGTCCACGATCCACTCGATGGTGGAATATGTGGACGGTTCCATTCTTGCGCAACTCGGCCCAACAGACATGCGCATGCCAATTCAATATGCGTTAACATATCCGGAGAGGGTCGCATCCAACCAGGTGGCCCTGGATTGGTCGAAACTGAAGAGGCTGGACTTCGAGAAGGCGTCCACACGGCGCTATCCCTGCTTGAAACTGGCACGCGAGGCAATGAGAAAAGGCGGCGCGCTGCCTTGTGCACTGAACGCGGCCGACGAAGTGGCAGTGGCGGCGTTTTTGGAACGGAAACTACCGTTTCTGGGTATCCCCGAAGTCGTGGAAAACGTGCTGGGGCGAATGCCTCGGTTGAAGTTGCAAAAGATGGAGGACGTGTTGTCGGCGGACGCCGAGGCGCGTCGAATGGCTCAGGAAGAAGTCTTGGCGCTGGCCGGGCGAGCCAAAGCAGCGTCGTGAGCGAAAAGGACGGAGCAAAAGCAAGATGAATACGGTTCTCGGAATCGTGTTGGTGCTGGGAGTAATGATTCTGGTCCACGAGTGGGGCCACTTCATTGTCGCGCGGTTGTTTGGCGTCCGCGTAGACGTCTTCTCGATCGGATTTGGACCGCGGCTTTTTGGCTGGAAGCGTGGGGCGACGGATTATCGGGTTAGCGCATTGCCGTTGGGCGGCTACGTTCGCATGGCGGGTCAGGATCTTTCGGAGATCGACTCTAGTGAGAAAGCGCCGACCGGTGCACCGGACGAAGTAATGAGCAAGCCGCGCTGGCAGCGGGCCCTGATTTCGTTCGCGGGACCCGCCGTAAATCTGATCATGCCGATTCTGCTCCTCGGCGGTTTTTATGCAATCAAAGGATTTCCCTATCAGTCGTTTCTGGATAAGCCTGTGATCATTTCCGAATTGCCGGCCAATGGGCCGTTGGCGCGGGCGGGGGTGACCGATGGCGCGAAGGTTACTGCGATCAACGGCACCGCAACGCCCGATTGGAAGAAGGCCTACGGCGTTTTGACGGAGACGCCGGCCGGTCAGAATCTGACCGTGACGGTTACGGGCCAAGACGGCAGCACGCACGAGATTGCTGTGAACGGATCCGAGGTCAAAACCGGTGAACGGCTTTTGGGTTATCCGCCGGAGCCTGCGATTGTCGGACAGCTCACGAGCGGAATGCCGGCGAAATATGCAGGACTACAGAAGGGCGACGTCATTGTGGCCGTAAACGGCACGCAAGTTCACAACTGGCTGCATTGCGTCGATCTGATCAAAGCGTCCGGCGGCAAGCCATTGAAAATGGATGTGCGCAGAAATGGACAGCCCGTGGCTCTGCAAATTCATCCTGTGCAGGACAAAGATGAAGAAGGGCAGCTGGCTTGGAAGATCGGAGTAGGGCCTGAGGGTGCTTGGGCGTTCCGCTCGACGACGGTTACGTCGGCGTTCAAAAACGCTTCGCAAGAGACACTGGATGCGACAGCGAATCTGTTGGGAGTTTTGGGCAAGCTGTTCACCGGAAAACTGTCGGTGCGGCAGCTACAAGGATTTGTCGGAATCGCAGTTCGCGCCGGACAAGCGGTGCAAAGCGGTCCTGTCGACACAGTGTTGCTCATGGCGATGATTAGCCTGAACCTGGGCATTTTGAATTTGCTGCCGATTCCCATTCTGGATGGTGGGCATATCCTGCTGCTTTCGATTGAAGGCATTCGCCGCCGAGATCTGAGTCTGGCCTTCAAGGAACGTTTCATCCAGGTGGGGTTCGTGTTCCTTTTGTTGCTGTTCGCGTTCGTTATGTACAATGATGTGCGGCACCTCCTGCCGATGCACACGTAAACGTGCAGGGGAAATGCGGAGTGCCGTCGGGGACGGTCATGGCGCCGAGTCCGGCACATCGGGCTTCCACAACAGAGAGAATCAATACGGCGGACACGACTGGTCCGCTAGGGAAGGCGCTTGCGGCGAAGAAGATTCGTCTGACGCGGCAGCGGCGCGTGATTTTGAGCGTGATGGATCAAGCGGAGCAGCATCTGGACGTGGACCAGATTCTGGAACGCGCGCAGAGGATCGATTCCGATGTGCACCTTGTCACCGTTTACCGCACGATTGAGCTTCTTAAAAAACACGGACTGATTGACGAGCTGGATTTGCTGCATCTGCGCGGCGACCGGCACTACTACGAGACGCATGGGCCGCGAGAGCACATCCATGTGGCGTGCCTAAAGTGCGGAAAGGTGCGGGAGTTTGAGAGCCAGCTGTACGAGCAGTTAAAAAAGCAGATTGAGCGCGACTTTCAAATGAAAGTGACGATCTCTCGGACGGAAGTCGGCGGGTATTGCGCGGAGTGTTTAGGGAAGGGCGCTTCTTAGGACTGGAGAAACGAAGGCCTCTGCCTGGGGGCTTCCGATTGAGATTTCAAAGAGCAACGTGAGCGGGTCTTTGATCTGAAGGAAATGTCCAAACAGGGCTACTTAGTCGGCGAATTCTATTCCAGGGAGCCCGGTGGCGCATTTCTGTTTCGGATGCATAGCCAGCTCACGGATGTCTATGCGCTCGACTTGCATCTGCCGTAGACGACGCCTTTTCCTAAAAATCCCGATCGGTTTCTAGAAACTACTGCGAGCCGATCAGTCAGAAGAATAGCCAACGGGCTGGCGGGCGGAGCGGAACGTGCGGAGGCGGGAGAAGAAGCGGTGAGTGGCGGCCACGTCGCGGGCGATTTGAGCTTTCAGTTCGTCGGCGGTGGCAAATTTCCTTTCACCACGCAGACGCTTCCAGAAGCGAATTTCGATGCGTTTCGCCGTAAATTCTTCCGGAGCATCGAGCAAATACGTTTCTACAGAGAGCGCCGTGCCGTTGAACGTGGGGCGCATGCCGATGTTGGTTACCGAACGGCGGCTCTTGGATTCGCCGTCGAGCAGGGTGCGCGTAATGTACACGCCATTGGCGGGGAGCAGTTCCTGATCGGCAACAAGATTCAATGTTGGAACCGTGAAGCGATGGCCGATTCCTTTGCCGGAAACGACATCTCCCGTGAGCACGAAGGGGCGGCCGAGGAGTCGGTCAGCGCGGCCAACGTTACCTTCCGCGATTTCACGGCGCACCGCCGTGCTACTGACGACCTCGCCACGGTAGACAACGGGCGGCACGGCGATTACGCGAAAACCCAAGTGGCTGCCCAGGACTTTCAAGTGCTCCGCCGTCCCAGCCTGCCTGTAACCGAAGCGAAAATTTTCTCCCACCAGCACCGCGCGAACACGCAGCTGAGTCACCAAAATCTGCTTCACAAACTCTTCCGGTGAGAGCTTTGAAAGCTCGAGAGTGAACTCGTGCACCACAGCCGATTCGAGCCCCATCACGCGGAACCATTCGATGCGTTGGAAGTTGGTTGAGAGGCGCCGCGGCGCAGCATCCGGCCGAAGAACTTTCAGTGGTGGTGGCTCGAAGGTTAGAGCGGTGGCTACGTCGCCGGAGATGGCGGCGCGGTGCGCGACGTCTCGCAAGATTTCCTGATGGCCGAGGTGAATGCCGTCAAAATTGCCGATGGCCAGAACGCTGCCGCGGTGAAGGGGTGCGTAGTAAGTGTTCCACGCTTGCGGGGATGAGAAGACTGCGAAGGGTGCGGACTGCTGCAGTTCGATTTTTGGGGACGGCGTGCGGTCCTCTACCTCCACGTCAAGTTCGAGGCCGTCGTAGCTCATCTGAACGTGAGGATAGCCGAGGGATCGCAGGCGCTCGTTTGTTTCTGCGTGAGGCAGCTCATGTGCGATGTGCGTAAACCATGCGCGCCGCGGTTTCAGTTGGTCGATCAGGCGAAGGGCCTGCTCGACGGTTTGATGCATCGGATGAGGCGTATCCCGAAGAGCATCAAGGATAAGGTCATCGAGATTTTGCAACAGCGGCAGAGAAGAGTCGGGGACGGCACTGAAATCGGTAAGATACGCGGCGCGGCCAAAGCGGAAACCCAGCACGTTCAGGTCGCCGTGGACGAGCGGAATCGGCGTAATGGTAGTGCCGAGCAACTCGATCCGCCCGGAGATGTGGTTCACCGTAACCGCTGGAACCGTACTGACTTTCGGCCTGCCGTCGAAGACGTATGCAAACGCGTTGCGCAGAACTTCAATTGTTTCCGCGTTGGCATAGATTGGCAGCGGAGACTTCTGCCGCATGTTGAAGGGGCGGATGTCGTCGAAGCCAAAGATGTGATCGGCGTGCGCGTGGGTGAAGAGTACGGCGTCGAGACGTTGCAGGCCGATGCGGAGCGCTTGCTGACGAAAGTCCGGAGTGGTATCGATCACCACCTGCTGGCCGTTGCGCGAAAGGAGCACGGAGGGCCGGAGGCGATTGTCGCGCGGATCGGACGAAGTGCAGACGCGGCAATGGCAGCCTAGAGACGGCACTCCCATGGAAGTGCCGGAACCGAGGATGGTGAGCTTCAAAGGATTAGACGGCATGTGTGAAAACTGTTTCTGCAAGCCGGTAGAGTTATCGCCTATCGCGTCTTGGCTTTTGCCTGCTTGGTAGCTTGCTCGGCTAGCGCCTGATTTACTTCCAGGTAGGTAAGTTTCAGTTTACCCAGCAAGTCGAGGAGCACACTATCTTCTTCCGGCGCCAGATTGCCCTTCGTCTTTTCGTGTAGCGCGTCCAGCATGTCAATGAATTCGCGCGCGGCATCCGGATCGAACATGGGCTGGCCGGTACGCGGGTCGGCATAAGCTCCAAGAACCATCGCGGCGTTGCTGCCGATCATGCGAATCAAGTTCTCGAAAGCAGGGGAGCGCTTGGGCGCTTCTTTTAGTGTCTCATCTGGTGCGGCTGGAGCCACAGGCGCCGCAGGAGCTTGCTTGGCAACTTGCGTCTCTTTGGCCTCTTCGCGGCTTTCTTCTTCAAGCGCCTCTTTGCGTAATTCACCTTCTTCCGTGAAAAGGCGACGGTCTATGACTCGGAACGTGTCATCGGACTTGTTTTCAGACAAGGGACAACCTCACTCGTGTGATGAAACGCCATTTTAGCATGGGACCCTTCCCCTGCAGCGTCCATGTCTCCTTGTCAAAGTTATGGCCACACTTTAGAGTTTAGGACTCTGTTCGCTTGAAAAATCGGAGAAATATGACGAAGACGCAGCGGAGCCAGAGCAAGGTGAAGAGACCTACGCGAGCGGCGAAGAAGCCGCGGAATTTGTCGACGGGCGAGTGGTTCGAAAAGCTCGCAAAGCTGCAAGCGAGACTGCGAGCGCCCAACGGATGTCCGTGGGATCGCGAACAGACTCACATGACGCTTCGGACGTATCTGATTGAGGAGGCGTACGAAGTTGTCGAAGCCCTCGAAAGCGGCGATGACGCGAAATTCGCCGAAGAGCTCGGCGACCTGTTGCTTCAAATAGTATTTCACGCCGACATCGCACGGGACGAGGGGCGATTCACGGCTGCGGACGTGATTCAGACGATTCACGACAAGATGGTACGGCGCCATCCGCACGTCTTCGGCGACAAGCGTGCGAAGGACGCCAAAGCTGTTCTCAAAAGCTGGGAAAAGATCAAAGCCGAGGAGCGAAAAGCGAAAGGAGGCGGAGAAGAGAAGAAGCCAGCCTCGTTGCTTGATGGCGTTTCTCACGCGTTGCCGGGAACGATGGAAGGATTCCAGTTAACTCGCCGGGCGTCACGAATTGGATTTGACTGGGATTCCGCGGAGGCCGTGCTCGAAAAGCTAAGCGAGGAAGCTGTGGAACTGAGGCGCGAAGTCCGGGGCAGCGAAGCCAAGCGAATCGAGGAAGAAGCCGGAGACCTGCTGTTCGCCGCGGTGAATGTCGCGCGCTTCCTGCATGTCGATCCCGAAATCGCGCTTAAAAAAGCCAACGCAAAGTTTGCCACGCGATTCAAGTCCATGGAAGCCTTGGCGCGACAAACCGGCAGGGAGCTGGCCGACGTGCCGAGGGATGAAATGGAGCGCCTGTGGGAGCAGGCGAAAGGCGCTGAGGTAACGGCGGCGGGTGCGGCTCGATGAGCGAGGGCATCGCCGTGCGGAAATGCGAAGCGATTGAAGAATTTCACGAGTGCGTGCAATTGCAGAAGGAAATATGGGGTGAAGCAGATCTCGAAGTCGAACCCACGACTCTTTTCGTCGTGGCAGCGCACACGGGAGGGCAAGTCTTGGGTGCCTTCGAAGGGCCCAAGCTCGCGGGCTACACGCTGGCCGTCGTTGGTGTGCGCAACGGCGTCCCCTACCTGCATTCCCACATGACGGGCGTTCTGAGAAAGTACCGCGATCGCGGCGTCGGCCGTATGCTCAAGCTTTTTCAGCGCGAAGAGGCGCTCGGGCGCGGAATTCGGCTGATCGAATGGACCTTCGATCCGCTCGAAACGCGCAACGCGCACTTCAACTTGAATCGCCTCGGGGCGATCGCCCGGCAGTACGTGCCAAACCTCTACGGCGTCACCACCAGCCCCTTGCATCGGGGGATGCCGACCGACCGCCTCGTCGCCGAATGGATTCTCGATTCGCCGCGCGTCGTCGCTGCTATAACCACTGGAAACGTAGAGCCTGCGGTAGATGCAGCGCACATCAAATTGTCGGTAGATGTGCGCAAAACATTTGAGCGTGAACATTTGGTGGAGGTGCAGGCGCACGTCCGCAAAGAATTTACGGCGTGGTTTGCCAAGGGCTACGCAGCGATAGGGCTGAAAGCGGACGAACGTAGCGCGGCCTACGTCCTCGCTCCCTGGAGCGATTTCTAAGGACCAAGCCAATGCGACTCAAGGGCTTCACACTTCGAGAATTGCGGATGCCATTGCTTGTGCCGTTCGAGACGAGCATGGACCGGACAGTCGTCCGCAGTTTTGTCCTCGTTGAAGCGAACGTCGGCGGGACGACAGGATGGGGCGAATGCGTCGCAGGCGAAGCACCTTCTTACAGCCCCGAAACAACCGAAACCGCGTGGCACGTCTTGCGGGATTTCCTGTGGCCGCTCCTCAAAGGCAAAGAGTTTGCCGGTGCGGCAGAGATTTGGGCGATGATGGAATGGGTGCGCGGCCACAACATGGCCAAGGCTGCGCTCGAGTCAGCTATCTGGGATGCGGAAGCAAAGCAGAAAGGCGTCCCGCTCGCGCAACTTTTGGGTGGAACTCGAGCTGAAATTGCGAGCGGCGTATCGATCGGCATTAAAGCTTCACTTGAAGAGCTGATTTGTGCAGTTCGAGTGGAACTTGAAGCAGGCTATCAGCGCATCAAGATCAAGATTAAGCCCGGAAACGACATCGAACCCGTTCGCGGCCTGCGTAAAGAATTTCCAAAAGTCAAATTGATGGTCGATGCCAACTCCGCGTATCGCGCTGAAGATCTGCCGTTACTCAAAAAATTGGACGAGTTCTACTTGATGATGATCGAGCAGCCGCTCGGTTGGGACGACCTCTATGGTCACGTCGAACTCCAGAAGAAATTGGAGACACCGATTTGCCTGGACGAATGCATTCATGCCGAAGAGCAAGCGAGAGCGGCCATCGAACTCGGTGCTTGCAGGATCATCAACATCAAGATGGGACGCGTTGGTGGACACTCGGTAGCGAAGCGGACTCAAGACCTTTGCCAAGCGAATGGACTTCCCTTCTGGTGTGGCGGCATGCTTGAATCGGGAATCGGCCGTGCACACAACATTGCGCTTTCGACGCTTCCCAAGTTTACGTTGCCGGGCGACGTGACTGCGAGCAAACGCGACTGGACCCAAGATGTTATCGAACCGGAAGTGATGGTCTCGAAGCAGGGCAGAAT
>Ga0126376_10002438_pt1 | contig 10517 bp, 7 predicted proteins | sample PanSoiMetPlot_15_FD_92760 | JGI IMG/M metagenome (GOLD analysis project Ga0126376, IMG submission 92760) | Tropical forest soil microbial communities from Panama - MetaG Plot_15 | ecosystem: Environmental > Terrestrial > Soil > Tropical forest > Bulk soil | place: Panama | collected 2016-02-17 | reverse complement strand
ATACGGAGGTAATCATTCACCTCTATGAAGAGTTTGGGCCCGATTGTGTCGCGAAGCTGCGGGGCATGTTTGCGTTTGCGATCTGGGATTCGAAAGCCCGGCGCTTGGTACTTGCCAGAGATCGAGTGGGAAAGAAGCCTCTGTACTATTCCCATAATCAGGATGGCCTGACGTTCGCGTCCGAATTAAAGGCCTTGCTGGTTGGCGCATCGCCACGAGTGGTCGATCCGACGGCGCTGCATCATTATTTGACGTTTCAATATGTGCCCGCTCCATGGGCGATCTTTCAAGACATACGCAAATTGAAGCCCGGGCACATGTTGATTTGCGAAGACGGGAGGCTGACGGAGCGTGCCTATTGGACGTTGTCGTATCGCAAAACAGGTCGCGCTCGGTCGGAAGCTGACTATCGGGAGCAGTTTCTCGCTCTCCTGCGAGAATCCACGCGGCTGCGGCTGATGAGCGATGTACCGCTAGGTGCTTTTTTAAGCGGAGGGATGGACTCAAGCACCGTTGTGGCGCTCATGAGCCAGCTGACAACCCAGCCTGTCAAAACGTTCTCGATTGGCTTTAAAGAAGACACTTACAATGAGCTGCCCTATGCCCGACAGGTGGCAAACCAGTATCGCACGGACCATCATGAATTCGTCGTCGAACCTTCTGCCATCGATATCCTTCCGACCTTGGCACGCGTGTTTGACGAGCCATTTGCGGATTCATCGGCCATTCCCACCTACTATGTCGCTCAGCTCAGCCGGCAATTCGTGACGGTGGTGTTGAACGGTGATGGAGGCGACGAGCTGCTCGCAGGCTATCCCCGATATCATTCCCTGCCGGTAGATCGCCTCCTCGCCGATTTCTGCAAAATGTCCACACAGAAACAGATGCTGAACTTGGTCCGCCGCCTTCCCGTGCGTGGCATCTTGCTCGGTCGACTGAAAAGCCGATTAGAGAGATTCTGCCAGCCCTTCAGCCATACCTATTTAGGGAGGATCTGTTACTTTGGGCCGGAAGAAAAATGGGAACTCTATACGGATGGGTTCCGCGACAAGGTTGAAACCGAGGATTCACTCGATCTGTTGATTGAGTGGTTTGAAAGCATCAAAGAGGCGGATTTGCTCGACCAGCTGCTGGGCGTCGACACCATGACCTATTTACCCGACGACCTGCTGGTCAAAGTGGATCGTGCCACGATGGCGCACGGGCTTGAAGCCAGATCCCCGTTGTTGGACCACCGGCTCGTGGAATTTTGTGCGGCGCTGCCGTTGGAATACAAAATCCGGGAGGGAGAATCGAAATATCTGCTCAAGGCGGTGATGAGAGATCAACTGCCGATGAGCATCCTCCAACGATCGAAGATGGGATTCGGCGTCCCGATCGACGAATGGTTTCGAGGGAAATGTCGGGTGATGGTCGAGGACATTCTGTTGTCCGCTCGATGCCTTCAGCGAGGCTATTTTGAACCGGGGAAGATCCGTCGGTTGGTGGCCGAGCAACAACAGGGACGAGCCAGCTATGGGTCACGCGTGTATGCTCTCCTTATGTTGGAGTTATGGCATCGCGAGTTTGTGGATCATGCAGATTGGAGAGGACTCGCTCGAGAGGAAGCTCATGCAGTCGCATAGCCAAGATCCCGGGGTCACGTTGGTGTGTCCTGTCTGTCGAGTCGAGCTCACCTCTTCCCATCCATATCTCTGCCCGCTGTGCGGTACACAATATCCCTTCCGGGGCGGCGTGCTTCGAATGTTGGGTCAGGTCGATGAGCAAGAACAGAAAACGCGAGCAGCTTTTGATTTCGAGCATCGGCAATTTGAACGTGCCAGATACCTTCGGATCAGTTCGACCCTGGTTGATGACTGGTTGCTGGATGTACAGCTTCCGAAGGAATACTTTCTCGGCCGCACGGTCTTGGATCTGGGTTGCGGTTCCGGTCGCTGGACTTACGCGCTGGCCATGCTGGGGGCGCGGGTCGTTGCAGTGGATTTCACCGATGCGGCCGTCGACATCACCCGAGAAGTCACCAAGCACCTCCCGAACGTCGAAGTGATTCAGGCGAATCTATTTCAGCTTCCCTTCAAGCCGGAGCAATTCGATTTCGTCGTCTGTTGGGGCGTCCTCCACCATACGGCTGACACTCGTAAGGCGTTTAGGACCATTGCGCCACTGGTCCGTTCGCAGGGTATCTTGCATGTAATGGTCTACGAGACCAGAAGTCCTCTCAAGGTGGTCGGCACTGAATTGCTCCGCAGCGTGCTCCGGCGAATCAGCCCCGAGCGGCGCTATCGTTTCTGCCGGCACCTGGTGGTCAAGAACCGGCTGCTTTTCCATCTGCTTCGCGCGTTCATCGCCTGTGTTCCAGAACAGGAGCTAACGGAAAGATTTGACGCCGAAGCAGCACAGTTCGGTCTCTACGATTGGTACTCCCCCCAGTTCAATCATCTTCACAGGGTGGCAGAGGTTCGGCGCTGGTTCCAAGACGAGGGGTTTCTGGATATTCAGGTAACGACCCCTATCAGATACCGCAAGAAGCTCGATGTATTTCGATTCGGGGAATGTGGAGGATCGATCAGCATGAGAGGGCAGAAAGAGCTGACCGATACCCACGCGATTGAAATTCGCGAAGAGCCAGCGGTAATTCGAAGAGTGCAATGAAATCCCTGCGTCCAAAAGTGGCACGTCTGTCCGGGCCTGGCCTGAGACATTGCGGCTGTCCTCAAGATCTTACGCGCCTGCCACAATTCTTTTGAGAACACTCGCTATGGCCGCACGCTCATTTAGAGTGCCAATCCTGCGAAAGTATGTTCTGCTTATAGGAGTGCCGGTTATGGCCGGACTCTTCGCTATCATGGCTGCGGAGGCTGTTGCCAGGCAGATATATCCCTGGCTACATGAGGAAATAAAGTGGGACGCTGAGTTTGTTGACGACGTCGGGTTTCTTTTTAAAGCCAATACAATAATCAAACACACAAATAAATTAGATTTCTCGGTTCAAGCGCCTACCAATTCTTTGGGATTCTTGGATTTCGAGCCTTCCCCGCTTCCTGGTGGTTGTCACGTCACTTTTATCGGTGATTCCTTGGTTGAAGCCGCGCAAGTCGAAATTAAGGACAAATTTCAAAGAATTATTCAAGATGAAGCTGCAAACAAATTCCCTGAATGGAGATTAACAACATCTGCCTTTGGATATAGCGGAACAGGTCAGCTAAACCAACTTCCGTTCTATGACAAGTTTGCAAGACAACATAAGTCCAAACTGCTCGTGCTTGTTTTTGTCTCCAACGATTTTGCAAACAACTCAGCTATTTTAGAATCCTTGAGATACGGATGGCATCCTCAACATGCACCGAGGGTGTTCGCACGGAAAATGGACGATGCGTATGAAATCACCCATACTGACAAAGACTGGAGGCATTACCTGATTTATCAGCCTGAGCCATCAAGCGCGCCCTATTTCCATGAGCTGCTTAAGCGGCACAGCATGTTGTATTTATGGGGATGGCTGACGTTAAGTAACAAGTACCCAAACATGAAATGTCTAGAGGGCGCAAACTGTCCAGATACTGTGCTCTCAAGAGCGCGCACCTTTAAGCGCAAGAAAGACACAGCGGACCAGATGACGATGTGGAAAGATGAATATGCCGCTAATTTAGATGGTGATTTTAGGAATCTTGCTGACGATGCAATGTATCTGGAAGCTACTCAATTTACTGAGTATGCGATTCGCGAATTCCAAAAAAGGGCTCGTGAAGACAACGCGGAACTCGCTATCCTAGCGGCAAGCCAGATGCGGCTCCTGAATCACAACGGGAGCAATAGGTCATTCGAGACACTCAAAGCAATGGCGGAGAAATTGAGCATACCACTCATCGATCAGTATGACTTCATCGTTGCAAATGGTGGGAATCCGATTGAAGCACAGTTCAAGTATGACAACCACTGGACTAAACAAGGGCACAAGTGGGCTTCAGAGGCAGTACTGCACTTTATCAATGATTCAAAAGTCTGTAGCAAATAGTTTTGAACCCTCCTCTACAACCTCTCGATTGGTATCTCTCTCGCCAGACCCAATGACCCGAAGCACAGAGGCATTAAGCACTTTTGATCCGGTCTCCCTGCGTAAATAGATCGCAGCTCAATCGCCCGCTTTGCATGAAAGAGTGAAGATCAGGCAACCGGACGACTCATCCTGGCGTTCAGAAGAGGGCATATTTATTGACATAATTACACAAACACGAGACTCTGACTCAGAGCTGTAATGCGTACAGACTTGGCACTTTGCGGTTGTGAGTCATGACCGAACTGCGTCCTTTGACCCATTTCGTGAGAAGCGTGCCAACAATTACGAGTTGTGGTTGCAACTTAGGTGGTCCCCTCAGGGTCTGTTTTATCTCCCCGTTAGGCTATGGGCTGTACAACTCCAAGAGTGGAATCCCGTTTGGAGGGGCGGAAGTACAGTTCTTTCTGCTGGCCAACGTCCTTGCCAGCGACCCTACCTGCGACGTCTCCGTGTTGACGACGGTGGATCAGCAACCGGGCGTGGAGAGTTACGACCGTCTTCGAGTGTTTAAGCGCCTTGGCAGAGGACGATTGGAAAAGACCTCTGTGCACAGTGTCCTTGACCTTTTGCGATTGCTCGGCAGCTATGCCTCGGCGTTCAGAGACATGTGGCGAGAATTTCGGCGCATCGACGCCGATGTCTACTTGCACGCGGGAGCGGGGGTGGAGGTAGGGGCCTACGCCCTGATTTGCCATCTGCTCCGGAAGCGATTTCTGTTTTTTATAGCCTCATCGGCGGATTTGTGGGAGCCTTACGGTAAGACCGATGGGCCGCTTAAGTGGTTGTTCCCATTGGGAATTCGTTTGGCCCACGCCGTCGTGTGCCGATCCGACGAACAGCGGCAGCGGTTGGCGGAAACTTACGGGCGCAAGGGATGGTTGATCAGGACCGGCCATCCTCTTCCTGCGTCCAGCCACGAGCCAAAGACCTCGATATTGTGGGTCGGCAGAGCCGTTCCGTTGAAACAACCGGAGATGTTCCTCGATCTGGCGGAACGGCTACCCCGGCAATCGTGTGTGATGGTTGTGCGCGCCGAAGTTGGCCAGGAAGGTCTCATGCAACGGATCCGGGACAGGGCTAACCACATGCCGAATCTTACACTGTACGAAGATGTGCCTCTGGCTGAGACCGAGCAGCATTTCTCCCGCGCACGCGTCTTGGTAAACACGTCAACTTACGAAGGTTTTCCAAATACATTTGTGCAGGCGGCTTTACACGGCGTGCCGGTTGTCTCATGGCGTGTGGATCCCGACCGGCTGTTGTCGGAAGAAATCATCGGTCTTTACGCGAGCGAGTCTTTCGACCGACTCGTCCAATTGGTGAGCGATTTGTGTGCGTCGGAAAACCAGCAGAATAAACTTGGGATGCAAGCACAAGGCTATGCGTACAAACATCACGACGTAAATCTTTCGGCTGCCGCTCTGAAGGCGCACGTACTGTCTCTTGTCGGCAAGGCTTCCTGATCGGACGTAACGAATCATGGTAAAGGCGAAGCTCCGGCTCTGCTTTGTCGGCCCTGCCGAGAACATCACCTTGCGGCGCTGGGTGCGGTGGTTTGCCGACAAGGGCCATGACGTCACCATTGTGACAGTTGAACCTGCGGAGGCTGGGGAGACGACCGGGTTCCACCAGATCGACATCAGTCTTCCGACCCTCTTGCGCAAGCTCAGTCGTGTCATCTCTGTCGTGCGTCTACTCAAGGAGATTCGCAAATTGAAGCCTGATGTGGTTCACGTCCATTACCTCCGGGGCCTGGCTTGGGGCTTAGGTCTCAGGCCTTTTCATCCGATTGTCGTGACTCCCTGGGGGAGTGACGTGTTGGAAGAGCAGGGGGCCTTTCGCGACTGGTACAGCAAGCGGTTGACCAGTGCGGTCGTCCGTATGGCCGATCTGATTGCTGTCCACTCTGATTTTCTGGAATCGAAGGTGCGCTTGCTGGGTCCCAAGTCCGATTCAGTCGTTCGGATCGGCTGGGGCGTCGATTTGACTCGCTTTCGTCCCGGACTTGATGCGGATTCTCTCCGCCGCCAGTGGCGCATTTCTGAAGAGAGCCTCGTGATCTTCAGCCCGCGTCTGGCGCAACGATTCTACAATCATCATCTCGTCGTCCAAGCGCTTGAACAGATCCGTAGCCAATTTCCGCAAATCATATTGGTGATCAGCGAACAGTTCGGTGATCCGGCATACCTGCAAGAGTTAAAGACATTGGCCGAACAATCCCAAGTCGCTCAACACATTCGTTTTGTTGGCAGGATTCCGTATGAAGATATGCCGCTGTGGCTGAATCTCTCCAAGCTCGTCGTCATGATCCCTGAATCCGACGGGATGCCCAACACCTTGCTGGAAGCCATGGCTTGTGGTGCTGTCCCTGTTTTGCGTGACCTTCCTCAGTATCGCGAACTCATTCGCGAGGATGTGAACGGGATTTATGTATCTGTAACGCCGGAATCTGTGGCCAAGGCAGTGGTGACGTTGCTGAAGGCCGAAGAGCAACGCAAGGCGATGGCATCCGGCAATCTCTCCCTTGTCCGCGAGGTGGCAGATCAAAGCAAAGAAATGAACCGGATGGAACAGTGGTATTACAAGCTGGCCGGCGTCGCTTCCTGCTGAGGACCTTGGACTCTATGCAACACGGTCTTGAAGAGCCGGTGGCGACGATCGACAGACAAGAGGGCGGAGTGGAACCTGGTTGGAAGTCACAGGTTGCAGTAGCTGAATTGAGCCGGGAAGGCCAGGAGTACAAGGCGTGGTCCTCGAGACAACCGCGTCGCACGAAAGTGCTGTTCGTCGCCGTGGGGCTCGGTATAGGCGGAACGGAAGGTCAGATCCGTGACCTCGTTACAAACCTCGACCGGTCGCGGTTCGATTGTATGGTTTGTGCGCTGAAGGGCGATGGCCAGATTGCCAAGGATCTGGCAGCAAGCGGTGTCAACATCCAGTTACTGAACGGTAAGGGGATCTGGGATATCAGGTTGGCGTGGCGGCTCGTTCGGCTGATTCGTCAGTTTCGACCGGACATCATTCACTCTTTCCTGCCGCCAGCCAATGTGGTTGCTGGCTGCGCCAGCCCGCTTTGCCGTGTACCGCATCTCGTTCTCTCCTGTCGCGATATGGGTATTGGGAGGCGATGGTATGTGCGCCATGTGGAACGACTCATCTCACGGTGGGCCAGTGCAATCACCTGTTGCTCGGATGCCGTTCGTGATTCGGTTCGGTCCCGCTTCGGGGGCGTTCCCGGCAAGTATGTGACGATCTACAACGGGGTGAACGTCGAGCGTTTCGAACTTCCAGCGCGAAGTGGAACCATTCAGGTTACAGCGGAGGGGAAAACGATCATCGGCGCGGTGTGTCGACTAGAAGAACCAACGAAGGGTCTGGCCGTCCTCATTGAGGCGATGGCGTTGCTCAAACAATCGTCGAACGGTCGTTCCTGCTGTCTCTGGATCGTCGGAGACGGCCCGGCGAAATCTGCGTTGCAGAATCTATGTCGGCGGCTCGGCTTACTCGATGATGTGGTGTTCGCTGGCGAGCATAGCGATGTGAGACCGCTGCTGCATACTTTTACCCTTTTGGTTCAGCCTTCGTTCACTGAGGGATTCGGTATCGCCATTGCCGAAGCGATGGCAGCGGGACTGCCAGTTGTGGCATCGGCGGTGGGAGGCATTCCTGAAGTTGTTGTGCATGGCCAGACTGGATGGCTTGTCCCGCCGGCGGATCCGACGGCCCTTGCTCAAGCGATCGCCCAATGCGCGGCTCATCCTCAACAAAGCCGCGAACTCGGACGGCGGGGTCGGGAACGAGTGAAACAATGCTTTACGATTCAGTCGACAGTGCGGCGACATGAAAATCTGTACGAGCGTCTCATGGCGACCAATGGACGAATCGTCTCAGTTTCTGAAACGTAGGACTATGTTTTTGGAATTCAACATGATCCTGCCCTTTCTCACGATGATGCTGGCCTTCGGATTGGCTTTGTATGCCGTGCCGCTTGCCCGCCAAGCAGCGCTCAAATACGGAATCATGGATGTGCCGGATGGGCAGCTCAAGCACCAGAAAGAACCAGTACCCTATTTCGGAGGGCTGGCCATTTATCTGGCGTTCCTCATCAGTCTGGCCTTTACGTTCGAGTTTCGCCAGGACGTGTTGGGCATCATTCTGGGTGGAACCATTGTTGTGATGTTGGGGCTCATCGATGATTTTGGCGTGCTCACTCCAGCCACCAAACTCATCGGGCAACTACTGGCTGTGTTCGTTTTGATTAAGAGCGGCATCAGGATTGAGATTGCCGCCCTGCCTGAGTGGGTCGATCTTCTCTTGACGATTTTTTGGATGGTGGGACTCATCAATGCGTTTAACCTCTTGGACATCATGGACGGGCTCTCGGCTGGTGTCGGAGCCGTCAGCGCAACGGTCTTGCTTGTTGCGGCCTTGGTCCAGGGAGATCAGGCAATTGCCTTTATGCTGGCGGCATTGATTGGAAGTCTGGCCGGATTCCTGAAATACAACTGGCAGCCGGCACGAATCTATATGGGCGATACCGGCGCGATGTTCATCGGGTTGCTACTTGGTGCAATGGCCATGATCGGGAAATATCCCAGCGACCATCCGCTTTCGCTGCTGACTCCCGTATTCATTTTAGGGATTCCCATTTTTGACACCCTCTTTGTGATGTGGATTCGCCATAAGCGAGGCTTGCCGATCTTTTGGGGCAGTCCAGATCATATTGCCATCCGATTGCGCCAGTGGGGCATGCCGGTTCCGCACATTGTACTCGTGAGCTATCTCGCGACGGCGGTCGTCGGTGGCATTGGGCTCATGTTGATGACTGTCGGCGAGCAGGTCGCGTGGATGCTCTGTCTTGGAACGGTGGGGGTGCTTTCAGCATCGACATTCATCTTGAAACGAATCGATGTCAGGAAATCCGTGCCGTCGGTCCTTGCACCCCGTGTTGATGAAGGTCCACGTACAGCATGATCGTTATCGTCGGCGCAGGCCTGGCGGGCCTCAGCACAGCCTATCACCTCTCCGGGACCCCCTACCGGCTCTATGAGCGAGAAGAGCAGGTCGGCGGCCTCTGTCGGTCCTATCAGAAAGACGGCTTCACCTTCGACTATACCGGGCATCTGCTGCACTTTCGGCAGCCTGAAATCAAGGCGTTGGTAGAGCGGCTGCTTGCCGGGAAATTACAACGGCATAACCGGAAGTCTTTTATCTACTCGCATAAGACCTATACGGAGTATCCCTTTCAAGTGAATACCTATGGCCTGCCCGCGGAAGTGGTTCGGGACTGCCTGCTGGGTTTCATTGCGACACTCACAAAGCCGGCCGCGAATGTTGCAAAGGACCGCTCATTCAGGCAGTGGATTCTGGACAATTTAGGCGAGGGTATGGCCAAACATTTCATGGTGCCATTCAACGAAAAACTCTGGCAGGTGTCGTTGGACGAATTGACGTCGGATTGGGTGTCGTGGTTGGTACCGAAACCGGAACTCAAAGATGTCGTCAACGGTGCCTTGGGAATCAAGGAGAAAGCATTCGGCTACAATCCTTCGTTTCTGTATCCGGTCAGGGATGGCATTAGAGTGTTGCCCGAGTCGTTTCTGCCCGGCATCTCCAATGTGAAGAATGGTATGGAATTGGTGAAGGTCGATACGAAGCGTCGGCGTGCACTGTTCCGCAATCAACAGAGCGGCGAAAGTCTCACGGAGCACTACGAGTCTTTAGTGTCTACGATTCCTGTTCCAGAGCTCGTTCGTCGTTGCATCGATATTCCGGCTCACCTGAAGAAGGCAGCAGAGGGTCTTCGCTGGGTCTCCGTCTATAACCTCAACATGGGTGTGGCGCGTGATCATGTCTCTGATAAGCACTGGTTGTATTTTCCCGAGCCGGAGTATCCATTCTATCGGGTGGGATTTCCGATGAACTTCTCTCCATCGCTCGGACGTGCAGGGTGCAGTTCGATGTATGTGGAGATGTCTCACCGGCCGAATGAGCAGGAATCATCCGAACAACTTGTGGCCCGAGCCCGTTCCGGTTTGGAACAGATCGGAATCTTACGACCGAATGACGAAATTGTCGTAGCGGACGTCAAGGATCTACACTACGCCTATGTGTACTTTGACCGGCACCGCGCACGAGCCCTGCCGGCCATTCTGGCAGAGTTAGAGCGGCGCGGGATTTACTCCATCGGCCGATACGGGCGCTGGGAACATACCTCGATGGAAGATGCAATCGGACAGGGCAAGCAGCTGGCCGAACGGCTCCAATCGCAGGGTGCTCAGTCGGTGCCTGCCTGATCGTTTCAGCATCTTTTTCAGGACACTGTCGATCGTGGAAACCATTTGGCACGTCATTACCAAACTTGAGTTGGGCGGGGCCCAGGAAGTTGCCCTGTATACCGTGTCCCATTTGGATCGGAGGAGGTGTCGTCCTGTACTGGTTGCAGGGCCTGGCGGCTTTT